>Ga0058700_1000001_pt1 | contig 300262 bp, 266 predicted proteins | sample AgamicAtAme_FD_71365 | JGI IMG/M metagenome (GOLD analysis project Ga0058700, IMG submission 71365) | Agave microbial communities from Guanajuato, Mexico - At.Am.e | ecosystem: Host-associated > Plants > Phyllosphere > Phylloplane/Leaf | place: Guanajuato, Mexico | collected 2012-06-07 | reverse complement strand
GCTGGTGGCGGGCTCCACCCATATCAGCCATATCACCGACACCGTTTACCACTGGCCGCGCGCGGCCAGTGGTAAACGGTGTCGGTGATATGGCTGATATGGGTGGAGCCCGCCACCAGCGCCGCCACCCACAAACCGAGCAGCAAAATCGGCTCGACCAGCACGCCCAGCATCGCTTCGCGGCTGGCGCCGATACCGGTAAACGGGCTGCCGGTATCCAGCCCGGCAATGGCAAAGAAGAAGCGGGCAATGGCGAACAGATAGATTAGGGTTATCAAATCGCCCAGCAGCGGCAGCGGCGAGTTCACCGTGACCACTGGCAAAGCCGTCGCAATGGTCAGCATCACGCCCACCATCACAAACGGCATCAGGCGAAACACCCAGCCGGATGCCGCAGGCGCAATACTCTGGCGGCCCAGCAATTTGAACAGATCGCGGTACTCTTGCAGCACGCCAGGCCCGCGGCGATTGTGCAGCCGGGCGCGCGCCACGCGGCTAATACCGGACAGCAGCGGCGCACAAGCAAACAGCACCAGCGCCTGCAATAACGCATACAGAAAACTCATCATCAGGCTCCTCGGGAAATCACCACAACCACCAGCACCGCCAGCTCAATCAGCGCCAGCCGACGAAACAGCAGCGGAGCCGCGTCGGTACGCCAGCCGGGCAGAATCAGCGTGGGTTCCAGCCATTTGCGCAGCTTCAATACCGGGGCAAATGCGGCTTTTACCGGCATGGCAAAACCGTGGGCGGTGATCACCATTGAACCTTCATGATCGTAGCCGCACACCCAGGCGCTTCCACGGCTGCGGGACGGCAGACGATCGCCTTTAAACAGCACCATCAGCAGCAACGGCAGCAGTGGCATGGCAATCAGCAGCAGCGTGATCATCGGTTGCGACACCACCGTGTTCGCGGTGTGCAGCGGCAGCGGTACGGCGGCATACAGACGCGGCAGCAGCCACGGCGCAGCAACGCCGCCAATAACGCAGCAGAGTGCCAGCACGGCCACGCTTGCGGTCATCAGCCAGGGAATGGATTGCGGGTTTTCCGCCTGCGGGGTGCGCGGCGCGCCAAGGAAGGTGACGCCATAGACTTTCGCCATACACATCACCGCCAGCGCACCGGTTATCGCCAGGCCGACAGCCAGCAGCGGCCCAATCAGTTGCAGGACAAAGTGGCCGCTACCGCTCAGGCTGAAGAAGGATTGATAAATCACCCACTCACCGGCAAAGCCATTGAGCGGCGGCAGCGCCGCCATCGCCATCAGCCCGACCAGCATCGCCAGCGAGATAAGCGGCATTTTTTTGCCGATGCCGCCCAGTTTTTCGATATCGCGATAGCCGGTGCCAAACCACAGCGCGCCCGCGCCAAGAAACAGCGTGCTCTTAAACAGGCTGTGATTGAAAAGGTGATACAGACCACCAACCAGCCCCAGCGCCATCAGCGCCGGTTGCTGTAATGCCAGCCCGGTTACGCCCGCGCCAAGGCCGAGCAAAATGATGCCGATGTTTTCCAGCGTGTGATAAGCCAGCAGGCGCTGAATATTGTGCTCCATCAGCGCATACAAACCGCCGACAAAGGCAGTGATCATGCCGAACACCAGCAGCACAACGCCCCACCACAGCGGCGGCTGGCCGCTCAGCAAGGAGAAACTAAGAATGCCGAACAGCCCGACTTTCATCACCACGGTAGAAAAGAGTGCGGCGGCCGGCGCCTGCGCGCTGGCATGCGCCTGCGGCGCCCAGGCGTGCAGCGGAATAATCCCCGCCAGCAGACCAAAGCCAATCACCCCCAGCAGCCAGACACCGCTGCTCAGCGGTTGCCCGCTAAGCTCAACAAAATCGAGCGTGTGATAACGCTGCCAGATAAACCAGCAGGCCAGCGCCAGCAGCACGGTGCCCAGTCGCCCCATGGCGAACCACAGTTTGCCAGAAGCGCTGCAACCGGTAAGAAACACCGCGCTCAGCGCCATGATTTCGCTCATCACGACCAGCTCACCCAGGTTCGCGGCGCAGACGGCGCACAGCGCGGCGGCCAGCAGCAAATTGATCAACAACCCGTTGGCTTTCACCGCGTCATGGCGGTGCCAGTGGATGTTATAGAGGCTGATAAGCAGGCCGCAGAGGCCGAAGGTGATCACCCACACGGCACGCAGCGGCGTGACCAGTAACGGGTACTGCAACAGCGTCAGGTTGCCGGAAACGGCATCGGCGCCCAGCAGTGACAACAACCCGGCTGCGGTCGCCATAGCGCTACCGATTGCGCCGCCAAGCCCGGCCAGCCAGCCGCTAAGAATTTTCGCCCGCGTAAACAGGTACGCCAGCGCAGCAGCGCAGATAAACACCGCCACCGCGCCGTTGAGCAAAGAGAGGATCGTCATTTTGCACTCCGGTTAAGCTGGGTAAACAGCGATAAATCGCCGTAGTCCGTATTGAGGGTCTGCTCGCGTTTGCGACGGCTGGCGCGGGCGATGTCGAGGTTATTGACCAGATGCAGCGCCTTGGTCGGGCACATCCGCACGCAGGCCGGGCCTTGATCATCGAAATGGCAGAGATCGCACTTCACGGCGATAGCCCGCACGCCGGGCACCCAGTCCAGCAGCGTACTGACGCGCGCAGGCGCAGGCGGCGCGGCGGGCGCGAGCGGCGAGTTAACGTTGGCCGGAATATCCAGCGGGCGGCTACCGGCAAATTCGATAGCGCCAAACGGGCAGGCAATCGCGCAAAGTTTGCAGCTTACGCACAGGCTTTCATTTAACTGCACCGCGCCATCGACGCGATTAATGGCGTTTACCGGACACACGCCCGCACAGGGCGCGTCTTCGCAGTGGTGGCACTGCTGCGGCGCGGATTCATGTTCATTACGCATTACGCGCAGCCGCGGCATCGACTGCAAGCCATACGCGCGATGCGTCTCCGCGCAGGCCGCCTCGCAGGTGTGGCAGCCGATACAGAGCGCCGAGTCGGCAATTACAAAACGGTTCACCAGCTAATCCTCAGGTGATTCACCCAGTCCGGGCGGTCATTTTTGACGAAATCAGTCGCACGACGTGTCACTTCGACACATCTCGACACCCAAACTCAGGCCAGCGCAGACGCGTGCGCGCTGCTGGCAAGAAGAGAGAGGTTGATGGGGGTATCGTTTTCCACCGCCGCGTACAGGCTGTCGTAAACCGTGGCGATTTTTTCCAGATAGTGCTCCAGCACTTTTTCGCGATCGTGGGTGCTGATAACGCCGTCCACTTTGCCGTCGCAGGTGAGCTGCGCCTGTGCAATCAAGCGCTTATCGCTGCCATCTTTATTGGCAATCGCGTATTCGAGGGTATGGCCGTTAAAGCCGCCGGTCAGCGAGACGGTGACTATGAAGTGGCCGAACAACTCAAAACAGAGTTGCTGCTCTGGCGCACAACTTATTGCATGGTGCAGGCGCGCTTTTGACAGCGTGATCCCCTGAACCAGCGCGTTACAGTAACTGCGCCACTCCTCCTGCAGGAGATGGTGTCGCCCGGCAATGTAATCTGCCTTTTCGCTAATTTCCCAAATCGTCATGTCTGCTTACCTGATTAATTGAAACAACGGCGGTAAAGCATCATCCATGCCAAAATTTAATTTATTGATTAATAAAGGAATAAATAAAAATATTCGTTAATTTCGACGTGTCATCTCGACAGGTTCGACATCGTCACGGTGTCAAAATCACTCATGGCACTCTTATTGCATTAACGCGGCAACTCATAAGGAGGGATTATGCATGAGATCACTTTGTGCCAGCGGGCGCTGGAAATTATTGAACAACAGGCTTCAGCGAACGGCGCGCGTCGGGTCACCGGCGTCTGGTTAAAAGTGGGCGCATTTTCCTGTGTCGAAACCGAAGCTTTAACGTTTTGTTTTGATCTGGTGTGCCGTGGCAGCCTGGCTGAAGGTTGTACACTGCACATCGAACAACAACAAGCGGAGTGCTGGTGCGAGTCTTGTCGGCAGTACGTCACGCTGCTTACCCAGCGAGTTCGCCGCTGCCCACAATGCCACAGCGACCAGTTGCAGATCGTTGCCGACGATGGAATGCAAATTCAGCGCCTGGAAATTGAGGAGTAAACAATGTGTACAACATGTGGTTGTCAGGACGGTAACCTTTATATCGAGGGTGACGAACATAACCCGCACTCTGCGTTTCGCAGCGCACCGTTCGCCCCTGCTGCGCGCCCTGCGCTAACTATAACCCGCATCAATACCGGTGAGTTCGCCCCAACCCAATCGGATAACGGCGATTTGCATTACGGTCATGGCGAAGCCGGCACCCACGCGCCGGGCATGAGCCAGCGCCGGATGCTGGAAGTGGAGATCGACGTACTGGATAAAAATAACCAGATCGCCGCCCGCAACCGCGCCCGCTTTGCCGCCCGCCAGCAACTGGTGCTGAACCTGGTCTCCAGCCCTGGCTCCGGCAAAACCACCCTGCTCACCGAAACCCTGCAGCGCCTGAATGCGCGCGTACCCTGCGCGGTGATCGAAGGGGATCAGCAAACCGTCAACGACGCCGCGCGTATTCGCGCCACCGGCACCCCGGCGATTCAGGTGAATACCGGCAAGGGTTGCCACCTGGATGCGCAGATGATTGCCGATGCTGCGCCGCGTCTGCCGCTCGACGATCGCGGCATTCTGTTTATTGAAAACGTCGGCAACCTGGTGTGCCCGGCGGGCTTCGATCTGGGCGAACGCCATAAAGTGGCGGTGTTGTCGGTGACCGAAGGGGAAGACAAGCCGCTGAAATATCCGCACATGTTCGCCGCCGCCTCGCTGATGCTGCTCAATAAAGTGGATCTGCTGCCGTACCTCAATTTTGACGTCGAGCGCTGCATCGCTTATGCCCGTGAAGTGAACCCGCAGATTGAGATCCTGCTGGTTTCCGCCACCAAAGGCGACGGGATGGACGCCTGGCTCGACTGGCTGGAGACGCAACGATGTGCATAGGCGTACCGGGGCAAATTTGCGCCATTGACGGCCTGCAAGCCAAAGTGGACGTCTGCGGCATTCAGCGCGACGTCGATTTAACCCTGGTCGGCAGCCACGATGAACACGGCCAGCCGCGTCTCGGCCAGTGGGTGCTGGTGCACGTCGGTTTTGCCATGAGCGTGATTAACGAAGCCGAAGCGCTGGATACTCTGGCGGCGCTGCAAAATATGTTCGATGTCGAGCCGGATGTCGGCGCGCTGCTCTACGGCGAGGAGAAATAATGCGTTTTGTCGATGAATATCGCGCCCCGGAACAGGTGATGCAGCTGATTGCCCATCTGCGCGAACGGGCGTCTCATCTCAGCTATACCGCCGCGTGTCCGCTGCGCATTATGGAAGTGTGCGGCGGCCATACGCACGCCATCTTTAAATTCGGCCTTGACCAGTTACTGCCGGAAAACATCGAGTTTATCCACGGGCCGGGCTGCCCGGTGTGCGTGTTACCGATGGGGCGCATCGATACCTGCGTGGAGATCGCCAGCCATCCGGAAGTGATCTTCTGCACTTTCGGCGACGCCATCCGCGTGCCGGGGAAAAAAGGCTCGCTGTTACAGGCGAAAGCGCGCGGTGCCGATGTGCGCATCGTCTATTCACCGATGGATGCGCTGGCGCTGGCGGAAAAAAATCCGCAGCGCAAAGTGGTGTTCTTCGGCCTCGGTTTCGAAACCACCATGCCCGCCACGGCGATCACGCTTCAGCAGGCGAAAGCCCGCAACATCAATAACTTCTGGTTTTTCTGCCAGCACATTACGCTGATCCCGACGCTGCGCAGCCTGCTGGAACAGCCGGACAACGGCATCGACGCTTTCCTTGCGCCCGGCCATGTCAGCATGGTGATCGGCACCGACGCCTACACCTTTATTGCCGAAGAATTTCGCCGCCCACTGGTGGTGGCCGGGTTTGAACCGCTGGATCTGTTGCAGGGCGTGGTGATGCTGGTGGAACAGAAAATCGCCGCGCAGAGCCGGGTGGAAAACCAGTACCGCCGCGTCGTGCCGGATGAAGGCAACCGACTGGCGCAGGCCGCGATTGCCGATGTGTTTGCCGTCAGCGGCGACAGCGAGTGGCGCGGGCTGGGGGTGATTGGCGAATCCGGCGTACATCTGACGCAGGCTTATCAGCAGTTCGATGCCGAAGCGCACTTTCACCCGGCCGCGCAGCAGGTGTATGACGATCCGCGCGCCCGCTGCGGCGATGTGCTGACCGGCCGCTGCAAGCCGCACCAGTGCCCGCTGTTTGGCAATACCTGTAATCCGCAAAGCGCCTTTGGCGCGCTGATGGTCTCCTCAGAAGGAGCCTGCGCGGCCTGGTATCAGTATCGCGCTCAGGAGTGTGAAGTATGAATGAAGTCCAACTCGCCCACGGCAGCGGCGGCCAGGCGATGCAGCAGCTTATCAGCCAGCTCTTTATGGAGGCGTTCGCCAATCCGTGGCTGGCGGAACAAGAAGATCAGGCGCGGCTGGATCTGGCCACGCTGGCTGCCAGCGGCGACAGGCTGGCGTTCTCCACCGACAGCTATGTGATCGATCCGCTGTTCTTCCCCGGCGGCAATATTGGCAAGCTGGCGGTGTGCGGCACCGCCAACGACATCGCCGTCAGCGGCGCGACTCCGCGCTATCTCTCGTGTGGTTTTATCCTTGAAGAAGGCCTGCCGATGGCGACGCTGAAAACTGTCGTCGACAGCATGGCCGCCACCGCCCGCGCGGCCGATATCGCGATTGTGACCGGCGATACCAAAGTGGTGCAGCGCGGCGCGGCGGATAAGCTATTTATCAATACCGCCGGGATTGGCGCGATTCCACGTTCGATTCGCTGGGCGGCGCAGTCGCTGCAACCGGGCGACGTACTGCTGGCAAGCGGCACGCTGGGCGATCATGGCGCCACGATTCTTAATTTGCGCGAAGGGCTGGGGCTGGACGGGGAGTTGTCCAGCGATTGCGCGGTGCTGACGCCGCTTATCGCCACCCTGCACGATCTTCCCGGCGTAAAAGCGATGCGCGATGCCACGCGCGGCGGCGTGAATGCGGTGGTACATGAGTTTGCCGCTGCCTGCGGCTTCGGTATCGAACTCAGCGAAGCCGCATTACCGGTGAAACCGGCAGTGCGCGGCGTTTGCGAGTTACTGGGGCTGGAAGCGCTGAACTTTGCCAACGAAGGCAAACTGGTGATTGCCGTACAGCGCGAGGCCGCAGAGCAGGCGCTGTCACGTTTACGCGCCCACCCGCTTGGCGCGGATGCCGCTATCATTGGTGAAGTTGTTGAACGTCAGGGCGTACGCCTGGCGGGGCTGTACGGCGTTAAACGCCTGTTAGATTTACCCCACGCGGAACCGTTGCCGCGTATTTGCTAATTTTTTGTTTTTTATTATTTTTTTCACACCTGCGAGTGTGTTCCTGGATGAGTAATATGTCGTATACACCGATGAGCGATCTCGGACAACAAGGGTTGTTCGATATCACCCGTGTTTTGTTACAACAGCCGGATATGGCGTCACTCAGCGAAACGCTGGCCCGGCTGACCCGCCAGGCGGCACTCGCGGATAGCGCGGCGATTGTGCTGTGGCATGCAGACAGCCACAGCGCCAGCCGCTACGCCGTCAACGCCCCTGCAAACAATGCAACTTATGAGGATCATCTACTGCTGGCCGGCGGGCCGGTCAGGCACATTCTTTCCCACCCGCAGGCGCTCTATTGTAGCGCGACCACGTTTGCGGAAACCTGGCCCGCGCTGACGCAGAACCGGCTCTATCCGCCGTTTGCGCACTACTGCCTGCTGCCGCTAGCGGCGGAGGGGCAAATTTTCGGCGGCTGCGAATTTTTTCGCCGCGACGGGCAACCGTGGAGCGACAAAGAGAGCGAACGCCTGCACACCCTGGCGCAAATCGTCGCCGTGGTCGCCGAGCAGCTCCAGAGCCGCGACAACCAGACGCCGGATTACCAGTTATTGTGTCAGGAGCGGGACGATTTTCGCATTCTGGTGGCCATCACCAATGCGGTGCTCTCGCGGCTGCATATGGACGAGCTGGTCAGCGAGGTGGCGAAAGAGATCCACTACTATTTCGGCATCGACGCCATCAGCCTGGTGCTGCGCGGCAGCCGCAAAGGCAAGCTGACTATCTATTCGACGCACTACAAAGATGAAGTGAATCCGAAGCATGAGATTCAGGAAGCCGACGAAGAGGGAACGCTGACCGAACGGGTGTTCCGCAGCAAAGAGATGCTGCTGCTCAATCTGCACGAGCGCGACAAACTCGCGCCCTACGAGCGGATGCTGTTTGAAACCTGGGGCAATGAGATCCAGACGCTGTGCCTGCTACCGCTGATGTCCGGCAAAAATCTTCTCGGCGTGCTGAAACTGGCGCAGTGCCAGAAAGAGGTGTTTACCCAGGCGAATCTCAAGCTGCTGCGCCAGATTGCCGAGCGCATCGCCATCGCCGTGGATAACGCGCTGGCGTACCAGGAAATTCACCGCCTGAAGGAGCGGCTGGTGGATGAAAACCTGGCGCTGACCGAGCAGCTAAATAATGTCGATAGCGAGTTTGGCGAGATCATCGGCCGCAGCCAGGCGATGTTCAGCGTGCTGAAACAGGTTGAGATGGTGGCGCAAAGCAACAGCACGGTGCTGATCCTCGGCGAAACCGGTACCGGCAAGGAGCTGATTGCCCGCGCGATCCATAATCTCAGCGATCGCAACAGCCGCAGAATGGTGAAGATGAACTGCGCCGCCATGCCCGCCGGGCTGCTGGAAAGCGATCTCTTTGGTCATGAGCGCGGCGCGTTTACCGGCGCCAGCACCCAGCGGATTGGCCGCTTCGAGCTGGCGGATAAAAGCTCGCTGTTTCTTGATGAAGTGGGCGATATGCCGCTGGAGCTGCAACCGAAGCTGCTGCGCGTGTTGCAGGAGCAGGAGTTCGAGCGGCTCGGCAGCAATAAGCTGATCCAGACCGATGTGCGGCTGATCGCCGCCACCAACCGCGATCTGAAACAGATGGTCGCCGATCGCGAGTTCCGCAGCGATCTTTATTACCGGCTCAATGTCTTTCCGATTCATCTGCCGCCGCTGCGCGAACGGCCGGAAGACATTCCGCTGCTGGTGAAAGCTTTCACCTTCAAGATTGCCCGCAAAATGGGCCGCTGCATCGACAGTATTCCGGCGGAAACGTTACGCGTGCTGAGTTCGATGGAGTGGCCGGGCAACGTGCGCGAGCTGGAGAATGTCATCGAACGGGCGGTGCTGCTGACGCACGGCAATGTGCTGCAACTTTCGCTGCCGGAAATCACCGTTCCACCTCCGCCGGTAGTGGAGCCTGCTGAAGTGGCTCGCGAAGGCGAAGATGAGTACCAGCTGATTGTTCGCGTGCTGCGCGAAACCAACGGCGTGGTCGCCGGGCCAAAAGGCGCAGCGCAGCGGCTGGGGCTTAAACGCACCACCCTGCTTTCGCGCATGAAACGTTTAGGTATCAATAAAGACGCACTATGTTAAGCTGAAAAAACATTCAACATATCCATACATAATGGAGGGCTTATGGCAGTTTCAGCGCGAAATCAGTTAGTGGGCAAGGTCAGTGCTACTTCTCACGGTGCCGTGAATGATGAAGTGGAACTCACCCTCGACGGCGGCGCAAAGCTGGTGGCGATTGTCACCAGCAGCAGCCAGGCGGCGCTGGGGCTGACGCCAGGCAAAGAGGCAATCGCGCTGATCAAAGCGCCGTGGGTGACGCTGGCGACGGAAGACTGCGGGCTGAAATTCTCCGCCCGCAATCAGTTCGCCGGGAAAGTCACCTCGGTGACCGAAGGCGCGGTCAACGCCACGGTGCATGTGCAGACCGATGCCGGGTTTGAGCTGGTGGCGGTAGTGACCAATGAAGGCGCGCAAGATCTGCAACTGGGCAACGGTAAACGCGTGATTGCGCTGATTAAGGCGTCGGCGATTTTGATCGCTACGCGCGCCTGAGTGCTGCCGCAGTTGTAGGCCGGATGGCGGCTCCGCCATCCGGCGTTTTTGGAAGATCGTGGAAGGGTTCCGTTCACCGCGGCCCCGCGGGAAATCGGTGCTGCGCACTATGCTCATCTCCCGAGTACCCGACGGCGGTCGGCTCAAACCGTCGCTTCCGTATCTGTGCTTATAAAACTACGGCGTCGCTGTAAGGAAACATCTGCCAGAGCATAATGGTAGGCCCGGTAAGCGCAGCGCCACCGGGCACGGTCTCAGAGCTCGATGATTATGTCACCCTGTTTTAACCAGCGCGGTGCTTTCATCATATCGGCAAAAAAATCGACCAGTCTGTACAGCAAATCCCGGAGAACGCTTTCGGGTTCAGGCGCGAGCGTGCCGCTCATCAGCAGTTGTGTCAGGGTCTGACAGTAGCCACACAGTTGGTCGGCTTCTGGCTCAAATAGCGGGAGGTGGCCAGGAAAATGTTCAACGGTCAGACTGGCTTTTAAATGTTCCGGAACAGGATCGAGCAACGTGGGTTGCAGCAGGTTAAGACAGGCAGAAAGCCTGCCGCAGAGTGCCATTTTCTGTTGCGGATCGTCGCATTCCGCCAGCACTTCGGCAAAACGCTCGCAGTTATCCGCAAGCTCAGTGAAATCCGTGCTGTGGCTGAACGGCGAGGTAAATAAGGCGTGAGTCAGGGTTGGTGTCGTGTTCATAAAAATGTCTCAAGTGAGTGATGATGCTAACCGCCACCAGAGGTTCCAATCTCATTGGTGGCAGAACCGAACAGGGTTGGAACTACCGGACTCACAGACCAGCGCGTCTCTCGACGCCCCCATTCGGCCCGCCATTGAGGTGTGACCAAACGCACGACATACAAATATGTCGCCTGTGAGTGAGCAGGGTTCCAATCCCGACGCCTGATTTTGCAGGCGCGGAGAGAACATAGGACTAACACGTACAGGCGGCAAGGGATTATAACTAACCTGATGAAGGGATTACCATTCCCGGAAGCAGCTTCGCAAAATCCGTGCATAAAAGCATTCAAATACAAGATGCCTGCGAGTCAGGCACCATTGCCGGATGGCGGCTCCGCCTTATCCGGCCTACGCAATCCAGCAATATCCCGCCATACCGTAGGCCCGGTAAGCGCAGCGCCATCGGGCAACATGCCGGAAAATCGATTTATTTCCGCCGATACTTCTCCGGCAAATCCGGCACCGGGCGTTTATCGTCAATCAAATGGCGCACCGTCAACAGCGGATGCCGCCATAACATACGCGGCCCCGCCCAGCGCATAATCTGCTTCATCTCTTCGCGCTTTGCCGGCTGGTAACAGTGCACCGGGCACTGCTTGCAGGCCGGTTTCTCTTCGCCGAACACGCACTTATCCAGCCGTTTTTCCGCATAAGCGTACAAATTCGCATAGTGCGATTCGCTGCTGACCGCATCCGGGCAGGCACGCTGATAGAGCGCGATCATTTTGCGGATGGTCAGTTTCTCCCGCAGGATCCGTGGACCAGACATACACAATACCCATCAATTAAGATGCATTCATAATACATCTTAATATTACTCCGTTGCACCTCATTAGTGCGCTTTTTGCGCAATCATGGGGGCTTCTTCCCCTACTCTGCGCCGCAGCGCGCGTGAGCGCCCGCCTGCAAGAGTGGCGCGTTTCTTGCCTAACTGACTGTTTACCCGAGGAGACGTTTTCCCATTCATTTCACAAGGTATCGCTATGGAATTGAAATGGTTCGAAGATTTTCTCAGTGTTGCCCGCAGTCTTAGCTTCACGCGCGCCGCCGATGAGCGGCACATCACCCAATCCGCCCTGAGCCGTCGCATCCGCCAACTGGAAGAGTGGCTTGGCGTCCCGCTGTTCGATCGCAAAACTTATCCGGTCACGCTGACGCCGGAGGGCGAAGCCTTTCACGCCACCGCCAGCGAAACCGTGTTCGCCATGACCCATCTGCGTAACGATCTCAACCAGCGCTTTCGCTCGCGCACAGCGGTGTTGCGCTTTGCTATGCTCAATACCCTGTCGCTGACCTTTTTCCCGGACTGGATCCAGCGCCTGAATCTGCAACAGCAGCTTGGGTATATCCGCATGTGCAACTCCAAGCCGAGCTTTGTCGAGCACATCGCCACGCTGCACAGCGGCGAAACCGATTTTCTGCTCACCTACGCCCACGACGCGGTATCGCTGATCCGCCAGCTTGCACCTTACCCGATGATCCATTTAGGCCGCGAATGGGCGATTCCGGTCTGCCGACCGGACAGCGGCGGGCAGCCGCTCTACCCCATCAACCCCAACGGACGCCCGATCCCGTGGCTGAGCTACGGCAGCCACTCCTTTTTCGCCCATGCGCTGGCGCAAATGCTGAGCGAGCGCCCATTGCCGCTGGAAGCCGTGTATGAAAACGGCATGTCGGCCAACCTGAAAGCGATGACGCTGGCGGGCGGCGGCGTCGCCTGGCTGCCGCTAAGCCTTGTCCACGAGGAGCTGTCAAACGGCACGCTGGTGCGCGCTGGTAGCAGTGACCAGGAGATCAAACTGGCGATCCGTCTCTATCGCCAGCCGGTGCTGCGCAACCCGCAGGCGGAACAACTTTGGCAGTTGATCCAACAGAGCGAAACCGCCCATGCCGCCTGATGGCGGCAGACTATGCAAGAACGGAATAGCCAGTGTGAATTGCTCATTGGCCTTTTGCGAACAGTTGCCCTCATTCTGGTGGTACAGCGACGTTAACGCGTGCGCATTATGCCGACCAACCAAACTGGGGAGTATCATGGAAAACAAAGCGTTAGTCTGGAAGTGGGTAGAGAACTATCAGCACGATTTCTGCGATCTCAGCGATCGTGTATGGGGTACGCCGGAGATCTGCTACACCGAATATCGCTCGGTGGCCGAACATACCGCGATGCTAAAAACGCAAGGTTTCCGCGTGACCGAAAACGTCGCCGGTATTCCTACCGCGGTGATGGGTGAAGCGGGAAGCGACGGGCCGATCATCGCTTTCCTCGGTGAATACGATGCGCTGCCCGGCCTGAGCCAGGCCTCCGGCGTCGCGCACTACTCGCCGCTGCCGGGCAACGGTCATGGCCACGGTTGCGGGCATAACCTGCTCGGCTCCGGCGCCATGCTGGCGGCCACCGCGCTGAAAGCCTGGCTGGAAGAGACCGGCACGCCAGGCCGGGTGCGTTACTACGGTTGTCCGGCGGAAGAAGGCGGCGCGGCGAAATCCTTTATGGCGCGCGCGGGAGCTTTCGATGGTGTTGATGTGGCGATAACCTGGCACCCCAGCGCACATCATGAAGTGGCGAAACCGCTGTCGCTGGCCAATACCCGCATGGACTTCTTCTTCACCGGCCGCTCCTCCCACGCCGCCGCTTCCCCGCATTTAGGCCGCAGCGCGCTCGACGCCGCAGAATTGATGAACGTGGGCGTCCAGTTTCTGCGTGAGCACGTACCGCAGGATTCCCGCATCCATTACGCGATGCTTGATTCCGGCGGCATTGCGCCGAACGTGGTGCAGGCGAAAGCCGCAGTGCGTTACGCCATCCGCGCCCGCGATGTCCACGCCATGTTTGAGCTGAACGAACGCGTAAAACGCGTGGCGCAGGGTGCGGCGCTGATGACCGACACCAAAGTGGAGATCAGCATCATGAGCGCCGTCTCTAACCTGCTCGGCAACCGTCCGCTGGAAGAGGCGATGCAGCGCAATCTGGAAAGCCTTGGTACGGTGCCGTTCGACGACGCCGACATGGCCTTTGCCGCCGAAATCCAGGACACGCTCTCCGCAGAGGAGATTGCCAGTTGCTACCGCAAAACCGGGATTAAACCGGCAAACCCGAAACCGCTCAGCGACTACATCATCCCGCTGGATACCCACGGCGAAGTGATGATCGGTTCCACCGACGTCGGCGATGTGAGCTGGGTGCTTCCGACCGTGCAGGCGCATATTCCCACCATGGCGATTGGCACGCCGGGCCACTCCTGGCAACTCACCGCCCAGGGCAAAATGCCAGCCGCCCACAAAGGCCTTGCCCATGTGGCGAAAGTGATGGCCGCCACCGCCGTCGATGTGTTGACCGACAAAGTGCTACTGGCGCAGGTGAAAAAAGCGCACTTCGAGCAGGTGAGCGAAAAACCGTATCACTGCCCCATCCCGGAAGAAGTGATGCCGCCCATCCAGCCACGCCCGCCCACGTTATAAGGATATCCGACATGAAATTCACCCCGATTGCCGTAGCCGTGGCACTGACCAGCGCCGTCAGCCTTAATGCTCAGGCCGCCACGCCGCCGGATTCACTGGTGATGGCATGGAATATTGACGCCATCAGCACCTGGGATCCGGCGCAGATTGGCGAAGTGGTGACCAGCGAAATCTACGCCAACACCTGCGACGCGCTGGTCGATTTTGATGTGAAAGATGAGAAGAAACTGACCCCGGCAATGGCGAAAAGCTGGGATGTGTCGCCGGATCGCAAAACCATTACCTTCCATTTGCAGGACAACCTGAAGTTCCCGGACGGCACGCCCGCCAGCGCAGGCGATCTGGCGTGGTCCATACAGCGGGTGGTGAAACTCGGTTACGGTAACGCCGCACAGATCACCGAATATGGCTTTAACAAAGAGAATGTCGACAGCCGCATTACCGCGCCGGATGACAAAACGCTGGTGATGATGCTGGATAAACCCTACCCCACCAGCCTCGTTTTACAGGCAATCGCGGCCAATAACGTCTCGTCGCTGCTCAACCGCAAAGTGGTGGAAAAAGAGGCCGTGGAGGGCGACTTCGGCCACAAATACCTCACCACGCACACCGCCTGCGTTGGCCCGTATCAACTGGTGCGCTGGAACGCCGGTGAAGGCGTGATGTTGCAGGCCACCGATAACTACTGGGGCAAAGCGCCGGTACTGAAACGTGTACTGATCCGCCACGTTGCCGAAACCGGCACGCAGCGCCTGCTGCTGACGCAGGGCGATGTGGATATTGCCCGCGATCTGTCGGCTGACGATCTGAAAACCCTGGATGAAGGCGGCAAAGTCAGGGTGGACAAAGTCCTGAAACCGCAGCTCTTTTTCTGGACCTTCAACAATGAAGATCCGATCTTCAAAAATGAAAAAGTGCGCCTCGCCATGCGCTATCTGATCGACTACGACGGCTTAGGCAAAAGCGTGATGCCTTACCTCGGCGTACCGCGCGCGAGCTTTGTACAGCTTGGCGCTTTCGGCGCGCTGGACGAAAAGGAAGGCCAGCCGTTCAAACTCGATCTGGCAAAAGCCAAACAGTTACTCACCGAAGCCGGTTACCCGAATGGTTTTAGCGCCTCGGTGATTTTCGGCACTCTTGCCCACTCGGCGCCCATCGCGCAAAGCATCCAGCAAAATGCGTCGAAAATCGGCGTCAAGCTGACGCTGGAGCGCATGGCGAACGCCCAGTTGTTTAGCCGGGCGCGCGGACGCGAATTCCAGAGCGCGATGATGGCGTGGCAAACCTCCGTGCCAGATGCCTACGGTAATGCCTCAAGGCTGGTATTTAACCCGGATAACCGCAAAGAGGCGCGCGCCACGCAATATCCAAGCTGGCGCGCTGCTTACTACGACGCACAGATGAACCAGAAAGTGGAAGCCGCCCTGCTGGAGCCGGATGACGCCAAACGCAGCGAGATGTATGCCGCATTGCAGAAAGAGGTGATGGAGAAAGGGCCGATGGCGATCATGTTCCAGATGTACAACAGCGCGGGCATTAGCCCGGCGGTGAAGAACTGGACGTGGAACGGTTTTCGCGTCTGGTACGGTGACGCAAGTAAGTAATGGAGGTTGCTGATGTCTCAGGTTATTGCACCGACCACAACCGATAACACTCCGCCGCCGTGGATGCGCCTGGCAGGCCGTCTCTTTCGGGGAGCCCTTTCCATCTGCTGTACGCTGCTGGGGCTGGCGGCGCTGACCTTCTTTATCGGTCGGCTGCTGCCTATCGACCCGGTAGTGGCGGTGATTGGCGATAACGCCAGCCACGAAGCCTACGAGAAGATGTATGCGCAACTCGGGCTGAATCAGCCGCTGTGGAAACAGTTTGTCGATTATGTCTGGCAGCTGCTGCACCTGGATTTCGGCACCGCGCTGACCACCAGCCAGCCCGTGGCGCAGGATATTGCCCGCGTCTTTCCGGCGACGCTGGAACTGGCCACGGTGGCGGCGATAATTGGCGTCGGCCTCGGCATTCCCGCCGGGGTCTTCGCTGCGATGTACCGCAACTCATGGTTTGATCATCTGATCCGTTTTGTCGGTTTGCTGAGTTACTCCACGCCGCATTTCTGGCTGGGATTGATGGGGCTGCTACTGTTTTACGCCACCCTTGGCTGGATCGGCGGGCCGGGACGCATCGACTTTATCTACGAATTCGAGCTGCACCCGGTCACCGGATTCTGGCTGCTGGATAGCGCCCTGAACGGCAACTGGGCGGTATTCAAAAATGTCTTCAGCCACATCATTCTGCCCGCCTCGATCCTTGGGCTGAGCGCACTGGCGTATATCAGCCGTATGACCCGCAGCTTTATGATCGAGCAACTCTCCCAGGAGTACATCATCACCGCCCGCGTCAAAGGCTTGTCCTGGGCGCGCTGCGTCTGGGTACACGCGTTTCGCAATGTTGCTGTCCCGGTGCTGACCGTGGTGGCGCTCTCCTGGGCGTGGCTGCTGGAAGGGGCGGTATTGACGGAAACCGTCTTCGCCTGGCCCGGTTTTGGCCGCTACCTGACCAACGCTCTGCTGGCGGGCGACATGAACGCCGTGGTCGGCTGCACTCTACTGACCGGTGCGATTTTTGTCGCCCTTAATCTGCTGTGCGATCTGCTGTACCGCATCTTCGATCCGCGCACGCGACGGGAGGACCAATGACCGATTCGAGCAAATACCTGCGCGCCCATCCGCGCCAGGGGCTGCGCGCGTGGCTGCGCGATCCGGCGCCGCAAACCCCGTTACAGGCCAGAGTTCAGCTTGCCTGGATCCAGTGGCGACGTTTTTGCGCCAACCACTCCGCGCTGTTTGGCCTGCTGGTGTTGCTGATCATCGTTGCCGCCGCGCTGTTTGCGCCGTGGCTGGCAAACCACGATATCTACGCGCAAAACCTGGCGCTGCGTCTGCAACCAGCGAGTACAGAACACTGGCTCGGCACCGATGAACTGGGGCGTGACATCTTCAGCCGCCTGCTGTATGGCGCGCGCATCACGCTCTATATCACCGGGTTGACGGCGCTGATTATCACCCCGCTCGGGCTGGTGATTGGCGCCACGGCGGGCTATCTCGGCGGGCGCGTCGATATGCTGCTGATGCGGCTGGTGGATATCTTTCTTGCCTTCCCCAGCCTGATCCTCGCACTGGCGTTTGTCGCCGCCCTCGGCCCCGGCATTGAGAACGCGATTATCGCCATTTCCCTCTCCGCCTGGCCGCCGATTGCCCGTCTGGCGCGCGCTGAAACGCTGGCCATCCGCAAGATGGATTACATCGCGGCGGTGCGCTTACAGGGCGCATCGGCGTGGCACATCATTTCGCGCCACGTGATGCCAATGTGCCTGCCGTCAGTGGTGGTGCGCGTCACGCTCAATATGGCGGCGATTATTCTCACTGCCGCCGGGCTTGGCTTTCTTGGCCTTGGCGCGCAGGCACCCAGCCCGGAATGGGGCGCGATGCTGGCCTCCGGGCGCGAATTTATGCTGAACAATGGCTGGATTGCCGCCATTCCCGGTTTAGCGATTTTGTTTACCAGCCTGGCCTTTAACCTGCTCGGCGACGGCCTGCGCGATGTAATGGATATCCGCCATGAATAATCCACTGCTGGAAGTAGAAAACCTGAGCATCCTGTTTAAAGGGGCGCACGAAGATAACCTCGCGGTGCGCGACGTGAGCTTTCAGGTCGGGCGGGAAAAGGTCGCGATTGTCGGCGAATCTGGTTCGGGGAAATCGCAGACCTGCCGCGCCCTGCTGAAACTGACGCCGAAAATCGGCCATGTGCGGGCCGCCAAAATGCGTTTCGGCGAGATCGATCTGCTGAACGCCAGCGAACGGCAGATGCGCACCATTCGCGGCAACCGCATCTCGATGATCCTGCAAGACCCGCGCTTTTCGCTGAACCCGTTAATGCGCATTGGCGATCAGGTGGCGGAAGCCTGGCGTTTACACCGTCGCGTCAGCAAAGAGGAAGCCCGCGCCCGCGCGCTGGAGATGCTGGAATCGGTACATATTCGCGATGTGGCGAAAGTCGCCCGCCTCTACCCGCACGAAATCTCCGGCGGTATGGGGCAGCGGGTGATGATCGCCATGATGCTGATCCCGGAACCGGATCTGATCATCGCCGACGAACCGACCTCCGCGCTGGATGTAACAGTGCGCCGCCAGGTGCTCAGCATCCTTGATGAGCAACTGCAACGTCGCCAGACCGGGCTGCTGTTTATCACTCACGATTTAAACCTGGTGTCGCGTTTCTGCGACCGGGTGCTGGTGATGTACGCCGGACGCATTGTCGAAGAGATCCGCGCCAGTGAACTTGACCAGGCCTGCCATCCCTATACCCAGGCGCTGCTCGCCAGCCAGCCCCGGCTGCGCGAACCGGTAGAAACGCTGCGCGTGCCGACGCGCGATCCCGCCTGGTTAAACGGCCCCAGTTACCGCGATGGAGTAGCCCAATGAACCCGATCCCGACAACAGAACGCGCCATTGAAATGGTTAATCTGGCCATCGCTTTTGGTCAGGGTAACCAGCGCCGCCAGGTGGTGAGCGATGTCAGCCTGATGCTGGCACGCGGTGAAAGTTACGGTCTGATTGGCGAATCCGGCTGTGGCAAATCCACCGTGCTGCGCGCACTGGCCGGGCTGAACCCGGATTATCACGGCCATATTTTGTTTAATAACCGCGAACAGCAGCCGCACCGCGATAAAGCCTTTTACCGTCAGGTGCAGATGGTTTTTCAGGATCCGTATGCCTCGCTGCACCCGCGAAAAATGGTGTGGGCCAGCCTGCGCGAGCCGCTAAAACTGCACGATATGGATCGGCATGAAGCGCGGATCAGCGATGTGCTGCATGCGGTCGGTCTCTCTGATGCTTTTCGCTACCGCTATCCGCACCAGCTCTCCGGCGGCCAGCGCCAGCGCGTGGCGATCGCCCGTGCGCTGATCCTCGAACCGTCGGTTCTGCTACTTGATGAGCCCACTTCCGCGCTGGATGTTTCCGTACAGGCAGAGATCCTCAACTTACTCAGCCGCATGCGCCAGCAGCGCAACCTGACCTACCTGCTGGTCACCCACGATTTGGCAGTGGTTACCCACCTTTGCGAACGCGTTGGCGTGATGTATCAGGGGAAATTGCTGGAAGAGGTCAGTGCGGCGCGTTTACGAAAGGGCGATGCGCAAGAAACCTATACCCGTGAGTTTCTCGCGGCGAGTGAAGCGTGAGCATAAACGCCATCTGGCGTCTGAAGGAGTGGGCATCATGACACTGATCGAAAAACTGGCGCACTGGTGCGCCGCACCGCAGCCCTTTAGCGAGCGGGCAAAAACGCTGGCGCGCGAAGCCATTACCGATACGCTGGCCTGCATGGTCGCCGGGCGGAATGACTTTTCCACCCGCGCGGTGAGCGAGGCGTGGCGCGATTCGCCGCGCAGTGCCGCACAGGCGGCGCTGGTGAACGCTACCGCGGCCCACGCCATCGACTATGACGATAATTTTACGCCGGGAATGAGCCACGCTTCCGCCGTGCTGATCCCGGCCCTGTTACCGGTGGCGCTGGCGCAGAACAGCAGCGGCGCAGAGCTGATTGCCGCTTATCTGGTGGGTTTACAGGCGCAGGCGTTTATTGGTGAAGCGACCGGTTACGGCCATTACACCGCCGGATGGCACGGCACATCGACAATTGGCTGTATCGGTAGCGCCGCAGGCGTGGCGGCGCTGATGGGGCAAGATGCGCCAGGCATTGCCCGCACATTGAGCATAGCGGTCAGCATGGCCAGCGGCGTAAAAGGGCAGTTCGGCACGCCACTCAAACCGTTTCATGCTGGTATGGCCGCACGTAACGCAGTTGAAGCCGCAACCCTTGCCCGCACCGGGATGCACGGCAGGATGGATATTTTTGAATGCCCGCAGGGTTTTGCCGAACTCTATGCCGGAACGCTGAGCCTGCCCGGCTGGCTTAACGACCGCCAGCATGTGATTGAACGCGTCGGCGTCATGCCGAAAAAACACCCCTGTTGCGGCTCAACGCACCGCATTCTGGATGCAATTGCCGATTTGCAGGCGCAACAGCTCTTCCATACCGATGAGGTTGAACAGGTGCACTGCCAGGTGGGCATTGCCAACTGGCGCAACCTGGCATATCCGCAGCCCGTTGACGAGATGCAGGCGCGGTTTTCCATGCCTTACTGCGTAGCGGTGATGCTGGAAAAAGGGGCGCTCAGCGTTTCAGATTTCACGCCAGAAGCCGTTACCGCGCAGGCCGATGCGCAGAAACTGGCGCGTATTACCATGAGCCACTGGACGGCAGAGCAGGAAAATGAAAACGCCGCGCTGCCGCATACGCTGACGGTAACGCTCAAGGATGGCCGCACGCTTCGCCATTCGCGCTGGCAGGCAAAAGGCGTGCTGGAGGAACCGTTCAGCGAAGCGGAACGGCAGGCGAAGTTCCTCGATTGTTGCGCGCATCTGCCCGATGCGCAGGCGCTTTACGAGCAATTAGCGAATCTGGAACAAACGCGCGATATCGGTTTTCTGCGCCGGATGATGGTCACCAGCGTCTCTTCGCTACAGGGTGATGCATAAGCACAGCATCGCGAACGGGGAGATGGCGCATCACGCTATCTCCCCGTCGCTGAGCCTTGCCAGACCGCCGGAGATGACAAGCCGAAAACCGCTAATAGACATCCCGCAGGTAGCGTTTCGCGCGCGCCAGTGCCGCTACCCAGTCGCTGGCCTCATCGGCGCGCATGCCGCCAAAGGTTTGCGCCACCTGCTTTAGCGCCGCATCGACATCTTTCGCCATCTGGCTGGCATCGCCGCAGACATAAAAACAGGCACCGTCGCACAGCCAGCGCCACAGCTCTGCCCCCTCTTCCACCATGCGATGCTGCACGTAGATTTTTTCCGCCTGATCGCGGGAAAACGCCGTGCTCAGTCGGTGCAGAACGCCGTCGCGCTGCCAGGCTTCCAGCTCTTCCTGATACCAGAAATCCGTTGCCGCATGCTGCTCGCCAAAAAATAACCAGTTGCGGCCTGCGGCAGCGGTGGCCTGCCGTTCCTGTAAGAAGCCGCGAAACGGCGCGATACCGGTGCCCGCGCCGACCATAATCACCGGCGTTTGCGGGTTGGCAGGCAGACGGAAGTGCGGCGACGAGTGAATAAATACCGCCGCACTGGTCGCACGATCGGCGAGAAACGTCGAGCAGACGCCGCCGCGCTGATTCCCTTCGCCATAACGCACCGTCGCGACCGTCAGCGCCACCTGCTGCGGCGAAACCTGCGGGCTGGAAGAGATAGAGTAAAAGCGCGGCTGTAAACGGCGCAGCACCGACAACCACGTCTGCGCCGGGGCGCGAACCGGGGACATTTGCAGCAGATCGCTAAGCCGGCGTCCCCACAGCCACTGCGATAATTCCTCGGGGTTGTCGAGCCGCGTTTTTAGCGCCGCATTGCCGGTCTGTTCACAGACAAACCGCACGATTTCCGGGGTGATGCGCGTGATATCCATCTCGTTGGTCAGCGCTTCATGCAACGTCATTTCGCCTTTATCGCTCAGTTGCACCGGCGTTTGCGCGTCCAGTTCCAGCAGGCGCAGTATTTTATCAACCTGTTGCGGGCAGTTGATCGGCCAGACGCCGAGCGCATCGCCCGCCTCGTAGTGCATGCCGCTGCCTTGCAGATCAAAAACCAACTGGCGGATCTCTTTTTGTGCCAGCGGCGCATTCAGTCGCTGGTTAACCACCAGCGGAACGGTTAACGGTTGATGGCGGCTAAAGCCGGGCTTTGGTTGCGTTTCGCTGGCTTCAGCGATGACCTCACCGAGCAGCGCGCCCTGCACCGCTTCCAGCCACTGCTGCGCGGGCGCATTATCGCCCGCATCGCATTCATGACGCGCCACCAGCCGCTGCGCGCCCAGCGCTGCCAGCCGGGCATCGAGCTTGCGGCCAAAGCCGCAAAACCGATCGTAGCTGGCGTCGCCAAAGGCCAGCACGGAAAAGGCGGTAGCGGTGAGTTCTGGCGCACTGTCGCTTTCCAGCGCCGCCCAGAGTGCTACGCCGTTATCCGGCGGATCGCCATCGCCAAAGGTACTGGCAACCAGTAATACGTGCGAGGCAGCGGCAATATCGGCCACGCCGACGCTCTCCATCCCGCGCAGTTTTACCGCCTGCCCGGCATCGAGAAAATGCCCGGCGCAGCGGCGGGCAAAGGCCTGCGCATTGCCGGTCATCGACGCCCACAGCACCAGCAGCACGCCCGGCGTGGCTTGCGCTGTTATGGCCGGTTTTTCGGTTACCACCGGCTGCTGCGCGCTGCGCGTCAGCGCGACGGCGGCATGTTTCAGTTCCGGTTGCAGTGAAATGGGATCGACGGCATCGCTGGTCACCGCGTTGATCGCCAGCTTGTCACCAAACAGATCGTTCCAGTGAAACGGCGCAAAACAGGTGCCGGGGCTGACCCGATCGGTGATCACCGCAGGCAGCGTTGCCAGACCGCGCCGGGAGCGAATATCCACCTGTTCGCCCGCGCGAATGTTAAGCCGTTCGGCATCCTGCGGGGCGATTTCAACAAACGGACCGGGGTTGAGCTGATTGAGCATCGGGATCTTCCCGGTTTTCGTCAGGGTGTGCCACTGATGCTGGACACGCCCGGTATTCAGCACCAGCGGAAATTCGTCGTCCGGCATCTCCACAGGTGCCAAATCCGGGCAGGCGAAAAATTGCGCCTTGCCGCTGGCGGTGGCGAAACGCACCCGCGCCGTGGCGGAGTGCTGAAGATAGCGAATCGGGTGGCGTTGCGCAGTGTCACCCGGCGGACACGGCCATTGCAGCGGCATGTCGCGCAGCCGCGCATGGCTGGCACCGCGAATGTCATAGCCGGTTTCCGGGTTATACGACTGGCGGATCTCGTCGAAGACTTCGGCGGCGCTGGCATAGGTAAAGCCATCGGCATAGCCCATTTCACAGGCCACGCGGGCGATGATTTGCCAGTCGGCCAGCGCCTCGCCCGGCGGTAAAACCGCCTGCTGCATCAGCGTCATGGTGCGTTCGGAGTTGATCATCACCCCTTCGGCTTCCGCCCACAGCGCGCCCGGCAGCAGAATATCGGCATAGCGGTTAGTTTCGGTATCAAGAAATGCATCCTGGGTGATAACCAGTTCCGCCTGTTGCAGCGCGGCAATCACCTGCTGGCGATTGGGCACCGTGGCGACCGGGTTGGTGCAGATTATCCAGCAGGCTTTAATTTTCCCGGTGCGCATCTCGTCGAACATCGACACCGTGCCGTGGCCGCTATCGCTGCGCAGTGAACCCGGCGGGCGCTGCCAGAGCTGCTCGACAAAGGCCCGGTCTTTTTCCACCAGCAGCGAGCGCTGGCCGGGCAGTCCGGCGCCCATATAACCCACTTCGCGCCCGCCCATCGCGTTTGGCTGCCCGGTCAGCGAGAAAGGGCCGCTGCCGGGGCGGCAAATCGCCCCCGTCGCCAGATGCAGATTGCACAGCGCATTGGTGCTCCAGGTGCCGTGGGTGCTCTGGTTCAGCCCCATTGTCCAGCAACTCATCCACTCCGCGGCTTCGCCGATCCACTGCGCCGCCTGGCGAATATCGGCCTCTGCCAGCCCGGTACGTTCGGCCACCTGCTGCGGTAAATAGTCCTGCAAGAAATCCGGCATCGCCTGCCAGCCTTTGGTGCAATGTTCAATAAACGTCTCGTCGATCTGGCCGTTCTGCACCAACAAGCCGAGCAGGCCGTTCAGCAAGGCGAGGTCGGTGCCGGGTTTGATCTGCAAAAACAGCGAGGCTTTCTCCGCCGTGGCGGTGCGGCGCGGATCGACGACAATCAGTTTTGCCCCGGCTTTGACCCTGTCCATCATGCGCAGGAACAGGATCGGGTGGCAGTCGGCCATGTTTGCACCAATCACCAGAAAGAGATCGGCGCGATCGAAATCATCATAAGATCCCGGCGGCCCGTCAGCGCCCAGCGACAGCTTATAACCGCTGGCGGCGCTGGCCATGCACAGGCGCGAGTTGGACTCGATATGTTGCGTACCGATAAACCCCTTTGCCAGCTTGTTCGCCAGATACTGCGCTTCCAGCGACATCTGCCCGGACACATACAGCGCCAGCGCATCAGGGCCGTGATTATCGATAATGGCGCGCAGCCGCTGGGCGGTTTGCGTGATGGCGCTGTTGATGCCGACCGGCACCGGCTCCTGCTGGCGCGAAGTGCGCAGCCATGCGCGATCCAGCCTGCCCGCCGCGGTAATCGCCTGCGCGCAGCTTTTGCCTTTGGTGCATAAACGCCCCTGATTGGTGGGGTGCGTTTTATCCCCCACCACATTGATAATGCGCTGGTTTTCCACTTCCATAACCAGCCCGCAGCCTACCCCGCAATAAGGGCATACACTTTTTATATCCATTTTCGCCCCCGTTGCGGCTTATGACGCTTCGGCAATCGCCGGGAAAGTGCTCGCGCTCAGCGGCTGGCGATGAACCCAGATATGCCCGTCGATAATGTTGACCGGCCAGACGCGTACCCGCAGCGTGGCATCGTCGAGGCTGACGCCGTCGCACAGCCGGAAACGCTGTTTGTAGAGCGGCGAAATCACCATCGGCTCGCCCTCTTTATCACCCACCAGACCGCGCGCCAGCACATTGGCTTCGCTGCCCGGCTCGCGGTTGTCCAGCGCGAAAATCTGCGCCTCGCTTGCGGGCAGATGGAACAGCGCAATCTGCTGCTGCCCAAGACGCGCAGCCACCCCGCTATTGGCCGGAATATCCGCCACCGCGCCAACATGAACCCATTCGGCTTCGGCCAGTGGCAGCGTTGTCGCTTGTGCGGTTTTTTCCTCGCTTCTGGCCGGGCGGATCTGCCCGCGCTCCGGCACCATCACCACTGCTTCATCCGGGCGATCGCTGTTGAGGAAGCCGCGGAACAGCAGACGGTTTTCCGCGTTATCCAGCGTGGTTTTCCATTCGCACTGGTAAGCGTCCACTACCTGCTGCATTTCACGCTCCAGCTCCGCGCCAATCTCCAGACTGTCGTGCAGGATCACCTGTTGTAAGTACGCAAGCCCGCCTTCCATATTGTCGAGCCAGGTGCTGGTGCGTTGCAGGCGATCGGCGGTGCGGATATAGAACATCAACACGCGATCGATGGTGCGGATCAGCGCCTCGCTGTCGAGATCGCTGGCGAACAAGTCCGCATGGCGCGGCTTCATACCGCCATTGCCGCAGACATAGAGGTTCCAGCCTTTATCGGTAGCGATCACGCCAATGTCTTTGCCCTGCGCTTCGGCGCATTCGCGGGTACAGCCGGAAACGGCCATTTTGATTTTGTGCGGCGAGCGCAGCCCCTTGTAGCGGTTCTCAAGGGTAATCGCCATGCCGGTAGAGTCCTGCACGCCGTAGCGGCACCAGGTAGAACCGACGCAGGATTTCACCGTGCGCAGGGATTTGCCGTAGGCGTGGCCGGTTTCAAACCCGGCGGCGATCAGCCTCTCCCAGATCGCCGGCAGTTGCTCCAGCCGCGCGCCAAACAGATCCACCCGCTGGCCGCCGGTGATTTTGGTGTAGAGGTTGTAACGCTGCGCCACTTCGCCAATGGCGATCAAACCTTGCGGCGTGATTTCGCCCGCCGGAATGCGCGGCACCACCGAGTAAGTGCCATCTTTCTGGATATTGGCGAAGAAGCGGTCGTTGGTATCCTGCAACGGCAGATGCTGCGGTTTGAGCAGGTAATCATTCCAGCAGGAAGCCAATAAAGAGCCGACCAGCGGTTTGCACACTTCACAACCGTGTCCCTTGCCAAAGCGGCTAATCAGTTCATCGAAGCTGCGGATCTCATGCAGGCGGATCAGGTGATACAGCTCCTGGCGCGACCAGGCAAAGTGTTCGCAGAGATCTTTTTTCACCTCGACGCCAAGCTGTTGCAGCTCGTGCTCCATCACTTGTTTCAGCAACGGTACGCAGCCGCCGCAGCCGGTTCCGGCTTTGGTGCAGCTTTTTATCGCCCCCAGTTCGCTGCAACCGCTGGCGACCGCCGCTGCGATATCGCCTTTGCTGACGTTGTGGCAGGAGCAGATTTGCGCGCTGGCCGCCAGCACCGCCACACCGAGGCCTTTCGGCGCATCGCCGGAACGGGCGGGTAAAATCAGCGTTTCCGGCTGCGCGGGCAGCGCCATACCGTTGAGCATCATTTGCAGCAGCATGCTGTAACCCGCGCTGTCGCCAATCAATACCGCGCCGAGCAGCCGTTTGCCGTCAGCGGAAACGACAATTTTCTTGTAGATTTCGCGCGGGCCATCGGTCCACTGATAGCTCTGGCAGCCTTCCGTTTTACCGTGCGCATCGCCGAGCGACGCCACTTCAACGCCGAGCAGCTTCAGTTTGGTGCTCATGTCCGCGCCGGTAAATGGCGTGTCGCGCGCCGCCAGCGTGTCCGCCACGCTGCGCGCCATCTGGTAACCGGGCGCCACAAGGCCGAAAATCTGCCCGTTCCACAATGCGCACTCACCAATGGCGAAAATTGCCTCGTCGGAAGTGCGGCACTGGTCATCAATCACAATGCCGCCGCGCGGCCCTTTTTGCAGTTGCGCGCTTTCTGCCAGCTCATCGCGCGGGCGAATACCGGCCGAGAAGAGCAACAGATCGGTTTCCAGCCAGCTACCGTCGGCAAAACAGAGGCGATGCAGCGCCTGTTCGCCATCAACGATCTCCCGCGTCTCTTTGCGGGTGTGCACCTGCACGCCAAGGGCTTCGATCTTGCGTTGCAGCATCATCGCGCCGCCTTCATCAAGCTGGACCGCCATCAGGCGCGGGGCAAACTCCACCACGTGGGTTTCCAGCCCTAACTGACGCAGCGCATTGGCCGCTTCCAGCCCCAACAATCCGCCGCCGATCACCACGCCGCGTTTGGCGTTTTTCGCCTGCGCGGCGATAGCGTCCAGATCGTCAAGCGTGCGGTAAACCAGGCAGCCAGGGCGGTTATTGCCGCTGATCGGCGGCACGAAGGCGTAAGAACCGGTGGCGAGCACCAGCGTGTCGTAATGCGTTTCTGTGCCCTGTTCGTCGCGCAAACAGCGACGTTCGCGGTCGATAGCGACAATTTTGCAGCCGCTGCGCAGAGTGATGCCACTGTCGGCAAAAAAACCGTCGCTGACCAGCGAGAGCGATTCGGCGCTGCGCCCGGCAAAGTATTCCGAGAGGTGGACGCGGTCATAAGCGGGCAGACGCTCTTCGCCGAACACCACGATGTCGTAGTGCTGATGCAGCTCGCGTTCCACCAACTGTTGCAGAAAATAGTGGCTGACCATGCCGTGCCCAATGACGGCTAAAACCGGCTTTTTCATCATCTGAATCCTTATCGAACGAGTGACAGAGACATCAGGCCGCTTTCGGCTGCTTCTCGTACAGAAATTGCAGAACTTGCTGGCGATAGCGCTGATACTGCGCGTCATCAGCCAGCGCCACGCGCGAACGTGGGCGCTCCAGCGTCACGTCCATGATTTCGCCGACCGTTGCCGCCGGGCCGTTGGTCATCATCATCACCCGATCGGAGAGCAGCACCGCTTCGTCAACGTCATGGGTGATCAGCACAATGGTGGTGCGCAGGCGCTGTTGGATCTCCATTACCGCATCCTGTAAATGGGCGCGGGTTAAGGCGTCCAGCGCGCCAAAGGGTTCGTCCATCAGCAACACGGCGGGTTTCATCGACAGCGCGCGGGCAATGCCGACGCGCTGCTTCATGCCACCGGAAATTTCGTGCGGGCGCTTGTTCCAGGCGTGGCTCATCTGCACCAGGTCGAGATTGTGCATAATCCACTCGTGCATTTCGGCTTTGCTCATTTCACCGCGAAACACCTGGCGAACGGCCAGCGCCACGTTGTCATAGGTGGTGAGCCACGGCAGCAGCGAGTGGTTCTGAAACACCACGCCGCGCTCCGGCCCTGGGCCGTCGATTTCGCGGTTATTGCACAGCAGGCCGCCGCTGGTCGGCCGTGTCAGACCGGCAATCAGGTTTAACAGCGTTGATTTCCCGCAGCCGGAGTGGCCAATCAGGCTCAGGGTTTCACCGGCGTGGATATCAAAGCTGACGTTATCCAGCGCGAGAAACTCGCCGCTGCGGGTGTTGAAGCGTTGGCTGACCTGCTGAACCTGAATAATCGGATGGGTACGCATCGTGGCCTCCTTAGCGGCTGGTGTAGTTAAAACGGCTGGCAATCCACATCAGCCCCTGTTCCAGCAGCAGGCCGATCACGCCAATCACCACGATGGCGATAATGATGTTTTGCACATTGAGGTTGTTCCACTCGTTCCAGATCCAGAAGCCAATACCGATGCCGCCGGTCAGCATTTCTGCCGCCACAATCACCAGCCAGGCAATGCCAATCGACAGGCGCATGCCGGTGAGAATGCCGGGCAGCGCGGCGGGCAGCAGGATTTTGCGCATGATGGCGAACTCCGAAAGCTTGAGCACCCGCGCCACGTTCAGGTAATCCTGCGGGATCTGCCGCACGCCTTCGGCGGTGTTGAGGATCATCGGCCAGATCGAGCAGATAAAAATCGTCCAGCTGGAGGCCGGTTCAGCGCGCTGAAACAGCAGCAAACCAATCGGCAGCCAGGCCAACGGGCTGACCGGGCGTAGCAGCGAGATCAGCGGGTTGAGCATATTGGCGACAAACCGGAAGCGGCCAATCAAAAAACCCGCCGGAATGCCGACCAGCGCCGCGAGGCCAAAACCGACCGCCACGCGCTGCAACGAGGCCAGCACGTTCCAGCCAATGCCCTGATCGTTCGGCCCGGCGATATAAAACGGGTCGGCAAAGATCGCCAGCGCCGCCTGCCAGGTTTGCCACGGCGTGGGGAAGTTTTTACTGTTGAGCGCCGCCACCTGCCACAGGCAGACCAGCAGGCCAATCCCGAGCAGCCCTGGCAGTACGCGCTCCATCAGCGGGCGTAACAGCGGTGAACGGCGCGCTACCGGTTTGGTAGGCAGCGTCACAATTTCGGCTGCCACACGCGGTTGCGCCGTCTCTTCGCGAGGAAGGGGGATAATCTGCGCCTGGTTTTTCATAAGCGACCTCCTATTTCTTTACGCTAAAGCCGCTGGCATAGGCGGCAGGGTTGCTGCCATCCCAGCGAATGCCATCGATCAAGACGCTGCTGCGCATGTCGCTGCCCGGCAGCGGGACGTTACCGACCGCCGCAGCAGCCTGTTTGTAGATGTCGATGCGGTTAACCTTGCGGGCAACGCCGAGGTAATCCGGATCGCTGGTGAGCAGCCCCCAGCGTTTATGCTGGGTGAGGAACCACATGCCGTCGGAGAGCCACGGATAGTTGACGGAGCCGTCGTGGAAGAAGCGCATTGCGTGCTCATCCTTCCAGCTTTTGCCCAGGCCGTTTTCGTACTGGCCGAGCATGCGCCCGAGAATGGTTTCCTCTTTGGTGTTGAGGTAAGCGCGCCCGGCGATGACCCGCGCCGTTTCGCGGCGGTTATCGTCGGAGGCGTCAATCCAGCGCGAAGCCTCAAGAATGGCGGCGGTCAGTGCGCGGGCGCTGTTGGGGTTTTTCGCCACCCAGTCCGCACGGGTACCGAGCACTTTTTCCGGATGATCCGGCCAGATATCCTGAGTGGTGGCGGCGGTAAAACCGATGCCATCGCTGATGGCGCGCTGGTTCCACGGTTCGCCCACGCAGTAGCCAACCATGTTGCCAATTTTCATGTTCATCACCATTTGCGGCGGCGGCACGACTACGCTGCGAATGTCGGTGAGTGGATTGATGCCTGCGCTTGCCAGCCAGTAGTTGAGCCACATGGCGTGCGTGCCGGTGGGAAAGGTCTGGGCGAAGGTGTAAGTCCCTGCCGGGCTGGCGGCGATATGTTTTTGCAGCGTGGCCAAGTCATTAACGCCCGCCTCATGCAACTGGTTCGCCAGCGTGATCCCCTGCCCGTTCTGGTTGATGGTCATCAGCGCCGCCATCTCGGTTTGCGGCCCGGAAAGCCCCATTTGCAGGCCGTAAAGCTGGCCGTAGAGAATGTGCGAGGCGTTCAGTTCGCCGGAAACCAGCTTGTCGCGTACCGCCGCCCAACTGGCTTCTTTGCTCGGTACAATGGTGATGCCATATTTTTTGTCGAAGCCTTTAACGGCGGCCATCACCACCGAGGCGCAATCCGTCAGCGGGATAAAACCGACGCGGATTTCGCTCAGTTCCGGCGCATCCGAGCCAGCGGCCCATGCGCGATTGAGTGCCCCCGGCAGTAGCAGGCTGCTGCCCAGCGCCGCGCTGCCCAGTAAAAACTGCCGACGGGAAACCGTCATACTTTTGTTGCCATCGCTCATTGCCACCCTCTTGCTCACCGTTGCGGATGCAAAAAAAAACGGCGTCCATAAGCCTGTGCAAAGCTGCACGCTTATGGACGCCGTTGTCCGGTTGACGCGGCACCGACCGCCGTTGGCCGATAGTGCGTCTAAATTAATTTCTCAATGGATAAAGCAAGGGCTGTGCCAGAATGCGTAATCACGCTTCAACCGGCGGAATTTAACGCTTTGCGCAAAATTCGCCCGTTTGCCGGGCACGTTTTCGCACTGCCGGAGAGCACCTTTCGCACCCCGGATGTGCAGCTACTCCTTTGGGGGTAGAGGAAAAACATCCGCGACCGCCAGCATCGCACCGGCTATCTCCACCAGCTTTTTGTTCTGATTCATCGCCATGCTGCGCAGGGTTTTATAGGCCTCTTCTTCGCTGAGCTGGCGATGCTGCATCAGCAAACTTTTGGCGCGCTCAATCTGTTTGCGTTCGTTGAGCGTTTCCCGTAGCGCCGCCAGTTCGGTATCCAGCGCCTGTAAGCGGCGCGACTGCTGCTGCACCAGCGTTAACAGTGAACGCCCGAGCTGTGGGCGCACGCCGCCGCTCTCCAGCCAGCCGTGATTGTCGATAAACACCGAATAGCGGCTCTCTTCCTCTTCCGGCTGCGGCATCAGGCTTTCGATATCGGCCTGTTGCTGATGGCTGGCCTGTTCAGCGGCGGCAATGCGCGCGCGGCAGTGCGCCATCAGCGTTTGTGCCAGCGCATCTTCCTCAATTTTCATCGCATCAATGCGTTGCGTGGCGAGCGCAAACCAGCGCAAAACGCTGTCCGCGGCAAATCCTTCACGCCCGGTACAGGCAATGCGCCGCAGGCGCTCAAACTGGCTGTCGGTCTGCATCTGCTGCCAGCGCAGCCGGTGTTGCTCATCGGCAAAATCGGCAAAGGTGGCGAAGCAGCGCTCCTGGCGCTCAATCAGATCGAGCAGCTTTTGCCGGGTTTCCTCGCTGAATTGCCCGGCGGCAAAGGCGGCAGCGGCGATGGCCCGCTCCTGCCCGGCAAACTCTTTCCCCTGCATAAAGCTGAACATGGCGATCAGCGCGCGGGAGATGTCCGGTTCGGCGGCGGTATCGGTGAGTTCAAACACCAGCGACAGCAAATGGCGAATGATGTCGTTAAAGAAGCTCATCGCCTGCGGCAGCGGCAGTTTGCGCTGGCGGATTTGCTGGCGCAGCGCGGGCAGCAGGCTGAGCGCGTAGATCACGCTGGCAACATGGCTGAACAGGCGGCTGGCCTGCGGGCTGGCGGCAATCTGGCTCTCCAGCGTATCAAGTTGCGCCAGCAGCGGCGCCTGCGCCCCGGCAACGTCGCGCTCGCGCAGGGAAAGCTCATCGGCAAACTGCCCTTCGGCCGCGCAAAGAAACATATTTGAGGTGCCGCGCTCGCGTTGCAGCATATGCACCAGTTGGCTGATTTTGCCTACCAGCTCACCGCGTTGCAGCAGATAACGCAGGCTGTTCAGCTCACACTGGCGTGATGCCAGTAAAAAACGGATGGTGGTTGATGAGTTGGCAATCATGCGCGTACTCCCCGGAAGTCATGCCGGGTTAATGCAAGCAACGCGCCAGGACGAAAAGCCCGCCTTATACGCTGGCCTGCACCATCGCGATAATCACCGCTTTCAGCTCCTCTTTAGCTTGCGCTTCGGTGATTGCGCCCTGTACCGCCGCCCATGACAACCCTTCCGCCGCACCGAGCATCGCCCACAAGGCAGCATCACGTAACGGTTTTACGCAAAATGGCGCAAACAGCGCGCGGCACTTCTCTATGAAATCGACGGCATACTCCTGGCGGATTTTTTCCAGCTCCGGCGTGCCCGCCAATGCCGCCAGTACGCTGGGCATTTCGCGCCCTTGCAGCAGTACGCATTCGATATAGGCGGTGGCGATCACCGTCGCCCGCGGCGCCAGTTCGGCGTTGGCAGTGCGCAGCGCATCATCCATTTTTTGGTTCTGCCGCTGATCGTATTCACGATACAGCGCGGCCAGCAGGCCGGAGCGGCTGGTGAAATGGTCGTAAACCACGGGCTTGGTGACACCAGCAAGCTCAGCAAGATGGCTTAGCGTCAGCGCTTCCGTGCCTTCATCGCGAATGATTTGCCAGGCCACCGCCACCAGTTGAGTAAAACGCGCTTCCCGCGTGAGGCGCTGCCGTGTACCCGTTGCGGTCATCTCTTTCTCCGTTGACAAGGTTATATACCACTAGTAACTTACTATTGGTAGGTTACTAGTGGTATATAAGATTACGTCCGTTCATCGCGGATGGCAACCGAGGAGGTTTCATATGCACGCTTTGATCGTGGTATCACACCCGCTGGAGAGTTCATTGACGCACGCTCTGGCGCAGGCGGTCGCTGAAGGTATTCGCCAGCAGGGGCAGCACAGCGCGGAAATCGCCGACCTGGCGCGAGAAGGGTTTGACCCGCGCTTTTCAGCAGCGGATGTCGCCGCCTTCAATCAAACCGCGCCGCTGCCCGCCGATGTCCTCGCCGAACAGGCGCGTATCGATAACGCTGATGCGCTGGTGCTGGTGTTTCCCATTTACTGGTGGACGATGCCGGGGCTGTTAAAGGGCTGGATCGATCGCGTCTTTAGCAACGGCTGGGCCTATGCCGAGAGCGGCGAAGGTAAAGTGATTAAAAAGCTCGGCCATTTGCCGATCCACCTCGTCGCGCTGGGTGCTGCCGATCGCCAAACCTTCGAAAAGCATGGTTATGCGCAATCCTGGAACACGCAAATCGCGCACGGTATTTTTGATTATTGCGGCGCGCCGGTGCTGACCAATGCCACGCTGATGCTACCGGATCTCGCCAGCGCGGAAGCAGCATTGCAACAGGCGATTGAGATTGGCCGCAACGTCTTTAACCGCTGAGTTTTAGCCGCCGCTCTCCGGCGGCTAACTATTTATTGGGGAGATTTAACAGAACGCTGCGGAATAAGCGCGGCTAAATAACTATTTACCCCCCCACCGCAAAATGCTTCAGGCAAAAAAAACCGAACATGACTGTTCGGTAAGATATTTCAAGCGCGTTAGTACTACCGGATCTCATTATTGTCCGCACGTTTTACTCTCAGTCAGCAACAAAACGCTTAACAATCTGTGCCTTTCTTATTGGCGTATATCATTATTAGCAAAACGAGCTTTTCTGCTTTAAAGCGAGAAAAATTACCGCCAGACATGTATTCAGACAAATATAAAAAACAGAAACCAGGCGTTACGTTTATATACATTTAAATAAATTAAGCGCACAAATCTCTAATTCTGGAAACAGAACTGTCATATTTGGAAATTACTATGCCCGCGCTAGTAGTGAGTAGCGTTCCCGAGGAAAAAATAAATGAATACTAAATTAAAAATGCTGACAGCCTCGATCGGTGCAGCAGTGGCATTGATGTCTTTCGCAGCGCAGGCAGAAATTACTCTCCTGAAACAGGATCCACAGGCCGACGACCCGCTGAGCCGTCTGAACTTTACCGTCGGGGGATCTATCCGCCCGCAGTTCGATAACGCGATGGGCAACAGCGACAAAGGCTCGTACAAACGTAACGGCTATGATGGCGGTACCCGTTTTCGTTTCGCTTCCGACTACTATCTGTTTGATGATATTAGCTGGATTAACTATTACGAACTCGGCGTGAACATTCCGGCGCTTTTTGACTGGGATAATCACTATGCCGAAGGCACGCGGAATACCACCCGCCGTATGCTTTACACCGGGCTGAAAAGTAAAACCTGGGGCACGCTCACCTACGGCCAGCAGAACAGTATTTATTACGATGTCGTGGGTGCGAAAACCGATATCTGGGATTACGACATGAAGGCCCAGGCGCCGGGCAACGGTATCAACGGCGACTACGACGGCTCTTATCGTTCACGGAATATGCTCAAATATAAGAAAACCGTTGGCGACGCGGATATTTATGTTTCTTACCTGTTCAATGATTCCGACTATCTGCCGGGCAACGGCACGCGTTACAAACGTAAAGGCGGCGGTTCGCTGGGCCTCGATTATCACCTGACCGACACCCTGACATGGGGTACGGCGTGGAACTACACGCGTGCGGAAATGCGCCTGCCGTCAACGGACGACAGCAAAACCTACGATCAGAACATCCTCGGTACCGCGCTGAGCTGGACGCCGGATAACTGGACCTTCTCCTTCGGCGGCGGCTGGTATCAGAACTTCCTGCTGACCAAAAAATCCGACGTGCAAAACTACTTCGCGGGCGATGCGTGGGGGATTGAATACTTTGCCGGTTATAAAATCCCGGTGGGCCAGTACGCGCTTAAATATGTTCAGCCGTACGTGATGGGCGACCGTTTGCAATACACCACTGGCCGCGATTATCAGCGTATTGATAACGGCGTCGGTGTGACTTTCCAGCTGGATTATGGTTTCCGTGTCGATTACGAACACGTGTTTACCTCCAGCACCGACAACCTGAGCGATATGAATATCGTGCGTCTGCGCTACGACTTCTGATCCTCGCCCCCGCGCGCCGGTGCGGGGGTTTTTCCCCATCAACATGTTTCCGCGGGTATTGAATTTCTTTCCTGCACTTCCCCTGTCGCAAATTTCCCACCCGCTAATTCCTCAAACTGTGAAGATGAACATAGCGCCAGGTCAACCACAGACAATTTTGGCAAGTTGAGAAATATCCTAAGCCAGACGCGTGCCGTATACTTGTTTTGGATACAGAAAAAAGTCCTCCCGCTTCGCGGGGCAGCCATTGCAGGAAGCCCTAACGCAGCCTGCATCGGATCTGGCCGACAGAGAATCGCACATTGAGGGGCGCATGATGGAAAAAAAACGTATTTATCTGTTTTGTTCAGCGGGTATGTCAACGTCGCTGCTGGTGTCAAAGATGCGTGCGCAGGCGGAAAAATATGAAGTACCGGTCATTATTGAAGCATTTTCTGAGTCTCTGGCCGCAGAAAAAGGGCCGCAGGCGGATGTGGTATTGCTCGGCCCGCAAATTGCGTGGAAATTAGCGGACATTCAACAGTTGCTGCCGAATAAACCGGTCGAAGTGATCGACTCGCTGCTGTACGGCAAAGTCGATGGTCTGGGCGTGCTGAAAGCGGCCGTCGCCGCCATTAAACAAGCCGCCGCCAATCATTAAATTCTCTTATTACTGAGTTATTCCCTCACACTGCGCCGCAATAACCTATTGCGGTATTTAAGGGTATTTTTCTATGAGTAATGCGATTGCTTCACTTGAAAAGATACTTCTGCCTTTTGCGGTTAAATTAGGAAAGCAGCCTCACGTTAATGCGATTAAAAATGGCTTTATTCGTTTAATGCCATTAACGCTCGCGGGCGCGATGTTTGTATTAATTAATAACGTATTTTTAAGTTTTGGCGAAGGATCGTTTTTCTATTCGTTAGGCATTCGCCTGGATGCCTCGACCATTGAAACGCTCAACGGTTTAAAAGGCATTGGCGGCAACGTTTATAACGGCACGCTGGGCATTATGTCGTTAATGGCGCCGTTCTTTATTGGTATGGCGCTGGCGGAAGAACGCAAAGTCGATGCGCTGGCCGCCGGATTATTATCCATTGCCGCTTTTATGACCGTCACGCCTTATAGCGTCGGCGAAGCGTATGCCGTTGGCGCAAACTGGTTAGGCGGGGCGAATATTATTTCCGGGATGATTATTGGCCTGGTGGTCGCCGAATTGTTTACCTTTATTGTGCGGCGCAACTGGGTGATTACCTTGCCGGAGAGCGTGCCCGCTTCGGTGGCGCGTTCGTTTTCCGCGTTGATCCCCGGCTTTATTATTCTGTCGCTGATGGGCATTGTCGCCTGGGCGCTGACGCATTTCGGCACCAACTTCCACCAGCTGATTATGGATACCATCTCCACGCCGCTGGCGTCGCTCGGCAGCATTGTCGGCTGGGTGTACGTGCTGTTTGTGCCGCTGCTGTGGTTCTTTGGTATTCACGGTTCGCTGGCGCTGACCGCGCTGGACAGCGGCATTATGACGCCGTGGGCGCTGGAAAATATCGCTGTTTATCAGCAGTACGGCTCCGTCGATGCGGCGCTGGCCGCTGGAAAGACGTTCCATGTCTGGGCCAAGCCGATGCTGGATTCCTACATCTTTCTCGGCGGCAGCGGCGCGACGCTCGGGCTGATTATCGCCATCTTCTTCGCCTCCCGGCGGGCGGATTATCGCCAGGTGGCAAAACTGGCGCTGCCTTCCGGCCTGTTCCAGATTAACGAACCGATTCTGTTCGGCCTGCCGATTATCATGAACCCGGTGATGTTTATCCCGTTTATTCTGGTGCAGCCGATCCTCGCTGCCATCACCCTGCTGGCCTATTACAGCGGCATTATTCCACCCATTACCAACATCGCACCGTGGACGATGCCAACCGGGCTGGGCGCTTTCTTCAATACCAACGGCAGTATCGCCGCGCTACTGCTCGCACTCTTCAACTTAGTGATTGCCACGCTGGTGTACCTGCCTTTTGTGGTGGTCGCCAACAAAGCGCAGAACGTGATTGAGCAGGAAGAGAACGAAGAAGATATCGCCGCGGCGCTGAAGTTCTGAAGCCTGGGCGGTGGCTTGAGGAAAGTCCTTAAGCCACCGCCCGATGTAAAACGCGTAAGGAGTTAACCATGCAGCCACAGATCAACACGCAGGGAATTAAAACGGTTCGCGAGCAGCAGCTCTTCAACGGTAAAAATTTCCACGTGTTTATCTACAACAAAACCGAGAGCGCGAGCGGGCTGCATCAGCATGATTACTATGAATTTACGCTGGTTCTCACCGGCCGTTACTACCAGGTGATCAACGGGAAACGCGTGCTGCTGGAGCGCGGCGATTTTGTGTTTATCCCGCTCGGCTCGCACCACCAGAGTTTTTACGCGTTCGGCGCGACGCGCATTCTGAATGTCGGCATCAGCAAGCCGTTCTTTGAACAGCACTATCTGGCGCTGCTGCCCTTCTGCTTTGTCGCTTCGCAGGCCTATCGCACCAGCCATGCTTTCATGGCCTATGTCGAAACGGTTATCGCCTCGCTGAATTTTCGCGAAAACGGGCTGGATGAATTTATCGAAGCCGTCACCTTCTACGTGATTAACCGGCTGCGCCACTACCGTGAAGAGCCGGTCATGGATGACGTTCCACAGTGGCTGAAAAGCACCGTCGAAACGATGCATGATAAAACGCAGTTTGGCGAAAATGCGCTGGAAAATATGATCCAGTTGGCTGGCAAATCCCAGGAGTATTTGACCCGCGCCACCCGCCGCTATTACCGCAAAACACCGATGCAGATTATTAATGAAATCCGCATCGATTTTGCGAAAAAGCAGCTGGAAATGACCAACTATTCGGTGACGGATATTGCCTGGGAGGCCGGCTACAGCAGCCCCAGCTTGTTTATTAAAACCTTCAAAAAAATGACCTCATTTACGCCCAATAACTATCGCAAGCGATTAACGGAAATCAATCAGTAACGGTGACGGGCGCTTTTCATTGCCCGCCGTCCTTCATGACCGAATTCAAGGGAGAATTTATGAGCCAGAAATTAAAAGTCGTCACCATTGGCGGCGGGAGCAGTTACACCCCGGAATTACTGGAAGGTTTTATTAAGCGCTACCATGAATTACCGGTTTCTGAATTATGGCTGGTTGATGTCGAAGAGGGGCAAGAGAAGCTGGATATTATTTTTGCTCTCTGCCAGCGCATGGTGGAAAAAGCGGGTGTACCGCTGAAAGTCTATAAAACGCTGAACCGCCGGGAAGCATTGCAGGGCGCGGATTTTGTCACCACACAATTGCGCGTCGGCCAGTTGAAAGCGCGCGAACTCGATGAGCGTATTCCGCTCAGCCACGGTTATCTGGGGCAGGAGACTAACGGCGCGGGCGGCTTGTTTAAAGGGCTACGCACCATTCCGGTGATTTTCGACATTATTAAAGATGTGGAAGCGATTTGCCCGAACGCGTGGGTTATCAATTTCACCAACCCGGCAGGAATGGTTACCGAAGCCGTTTATCGCCATACCGGTTTTAAACGTTTTATTGGCGTATGCAATATTCCCATCGGCATGAAAATGTTTATCCGCGATGTGCTGAACCTTGCCGACAGCGACACGCTGGCGATCGATCTGTTTGGCCTCAACCATATGGTGTTTATCAAAGATGTGCTGGTCAACGGCACCTCGCGCTTTGCCGAACTGCTCGACGGCGTCGCGTCCGGCAGGCTGAAAGCCTCGACGGTGAAGAACATTTTCGACCTGCCGTTTAGCGAAGGGTTAATTCGCGCGCTCAATCTGCTGCCCTGCTCTTACCTGCTTTACTACTTCAAGCAGAAAGAGATGCTGGCGATTGAGATGGGCGAATATTACAAAGGCGGCGCGCGGGCGCAGGTGGTGCAGCAGGTTGAGAAGCAACTGTTTGAGCTTTATAAAGATCCGGCGCTCAAAGAGAAGCCGAAGGAGCTGGAGCAGCGCGGCGGCGCGTACTACTCCGATGCCGCCTGTGAAGTGATTAACGCCATCTATAACGATAAGCAGGCCGAACACTATGTGAACATCCCGCATCACGGGCACGTAAAAAATATTCCGCCGGAGTGGGCGGTCGAGATGACCTGCATTCTCGGGCGCAACGGCGCAACGCCCCATCCGCGCGTGACGCAGTTTGACGAAAAAGTGCTTGGGCTGATTCACACCATTAAAGGTTTCGAAGTGGCGGCCAGCAAGGCGGCGCTGAGCGGTGAGTTTAACGATGTGCTGCTGGCGCTCAATCTCAGCCCGCTGGTGCATTCGGATCATGATGCGGAACGGCTGGCGCGTGAAATGCTGCTGGCGCATGAAAAGTGGCTGCCCAACTTTGCTGAGTGCATCGGCAAACTGAAAGCGTCACAGCATTAAGGGACGGCTATGGAACGCTTATTGATTGTTAACGCCGATGATTTTGGTCTCAGCAAAGGGCAAAACTACGGCATTGTCGAGAGCTTTCGTCACGGCGTGGTGACATCCACGACCGCGCTGGTCAACGGCGCGGCGATTGCGCATGCGGCGCAGCTGAGCCGTGAATGGCCCGCTCTTGCGGTAGGTATGCACTTTGTACTGACGCTGGGCCAGCCTTTAACGCCAATGCCCTCCCTTGCCCGGCAGGGCGAACTGGGGAAATGGCTCTGGCAAATGGCCGAAGCCGATACGCTACCGCACGCAGAAATCGCCGAAGAACTGGAGAGCCAGTACCAGCGCTTTGTCGCGCTTTTTGGCCGTGAACCGACGCATCTGGACAGCCATCATCATGTGCATATGATCCCGCAGATCTTGCCGATTGTGGCGCAGTTTGCCGCCGCGCGCGGGCTGCCGCTGCGCCTCGATCGCCCGGCGCTATTACCCGCCAGCGATTTGCCGGTTGGGCTTCGCAGTACAGAGGGTTTCAGCAGCGGCTTTTATGGAGAGGCGATTTCTGACGCGCTCTTTTTGCAGGAGCTGGATGCCTCAGCCGCGCGCGGCGAGGATTCGCTGGAGATGATGTGCCACCCGGCGTTTGTCGATAATATCATCCGCCAGAGCAGCTATTGCTACCCGCGTTTAACCGAACTGGAGGTGCTGACCTCGCTGTCGCTGAAATACGCGATTGCCGAACGCGGCTACCGGCTCGGCAACTTCCGCGATCTCGAATAACACCCTTTGCGGCGCGCGCTGCGCCGCATTTTCTCTCTGGCCGCTGATCGCAGCTTCGCCTTTCATTCGAAATTTCACGCACTCTTTTCATGGGTTTAGCACCTTAAACGTATCCGCCTGTAAGCAAATATCCTTTATATCTTCACTTTTCCTCGTATATTTTTTCGCCTTCTGTTTGCTATCCTCCCACATGAGAATGAACGTTCATTACTGAGGTTTGCAAATGGCATTGAAAAGAATAATGGTGGCCGTGCTGGCATGTCTGATTGTCGCCTGCGACCAAAAACCGGAAACGAATGCAGGTGCGATGACAGCCCAGGTTGGCGTGGTCACGCTGAAGGCCGAACCGGTAACACTATTCAGTGACCTGACAGGGCGCGTCACTGGTACCATGGTTTCTGATGTTCGCCCACAAGTCGAAGGCATCATCAAGAAACGGTTATTTAAAGAAGGAGACGATGTTGTCGCGGGCCAGGTGTTATACGAGATTGACCCGGCAACCTACCAGGCAAGCTACGATGAAGCCGTCGCCCAGTTACAGAATGCAGTGGCGATTGTTAACAGCAGCAAACTGAAAGCCGAGCGTTATGCCGCGCTGGTGAAAGAGAATGGCGTATCGCGTCAGGATGCGGATGACGCAATGGCCACCTACAAACAAAACGTAGCTTCCGTCGCGCAGTATCGCGCCGCCGTGGAGAGCGCCAAAATCAACCTCGGTTACACCAAAGTCAGAGCGCCGATTTCCGGCCGCATTGGTATTTCCTCCGTTACGCCTGGCGCGCTGGTCACCGCCAGCCAGACCACGGCGCTGGCAACCATCCGCACGCTTGATCCGATTTACGTCGATTTGACGCAATCGAGCACGCAACTGCTGAAACTGAAAAAACAGCAGTTGCAGAGCAGCGACAATACGGTTCCCGTTACCGTGACGCTGGAAGACGGCAGCCAGTATCAGCATCCCGGTAAACTGGAGCTGACCGAAGTCTCGGTTGATGAGTCCACCGGCAGCGTAACGCTGCGCGCCGTCTTCCCGAACCCGGAACACGATTTGCTGCCGGGCATGTTTGTGCGCGCCACCGTCAGTAACGGCGTGCGCAGCGAAGCGATCCTTGCGCCGCAGCAAGGGATCACGCGCGATGCCAAAGGCAACGGCTCTGCGCTGGTGGTGAATAAAGAGAATAAAGTGGAAAGCCGCGAGGTGGTTACCGACCGGGTGATCGGCAATAAATGGCTGATCACCAACGGGCTACAAAGCGGCGACCGGTTAATCACCGAAGGCACCAGCAAAGTGCAGGCGGGCATGACAGTGAAAGCGGTGGAAGTCGGCGCTACCGAATCCAGTGATGGAAACGGAGGGAAGTAATCATGCTGTCTCAGTTTTTCATCCGTCGCCCGGTCTTTGCCTGGGTCATCTCGATTGTCATTATGCTGCTTGGCATTATCAGCATTAATAACCTGCCGATTGCGCAGTACCCCGATGTTGCGCCGCCGCAGGTCAGGATCTCGGCCACCTATACCGGTGCGTCTGCGGAAACCCTGGAAAGCAGCGTAACGCAGGTGATTGAACAGCAGCTGACCGGTCTGGACGGCATGCTCTATTTCTCCTCCTCCAGTACCGCGTCCACGGGCCAGGTCAGAATCACCGTCACCTTCCAGCAGGGTACTGACCCGGATATTGCGCAGGTGCAGGTGCAGAACAAAGTCCAGCAGGCGGAAAGCCGCTTACCGGATGCGGTCACCTCGCAAGGCGTGACCGTGGAGAAAGCGCAAAGCGACTTCCTGCTGGTCATGGCGCTGTATGACAAGACCAACAAAAGTACCTCTTCGGATGTCTCTGACTACCTGGTCAGTAACATGGAAGATGTGCTGGCGCGCGTTAATGGCGTGGGTCGCGTGCAGGTGTTTGGTTCGGAATATGCCATGCGTATCTGGATGGACCCGAACAAGCTGGCCGCTTACTCGCTGATGCCTTCCGATGTGGAAACCGCGCTGGAAAACCAGAACACCCAGGTCTCATCCGGGCAGTTAGGCGCGCAACCGGCCAGCGGTGAGCAGCAACTGGTCGCCACCGTGCGTTCACGTTCGCGTCTGCAAACGCCGGAACAGTTCCGCAATATTGTGGTGAAAACCAAAACCGACGGTTCCGTTGTCCGCTTAAGCGATGTCGCCCGGGTTGAAATGGGCAGCGAAGATTACAGTTCCAACGTGCTGGCCAACGGTCACCCGGCTGCGGGTATCGCCATTCAGTTGGCCTCCGGTGCGAATGCGTTATCCACTGCGGAACGCGTTAAAAATACCGTCAATGAGTTCCGCAGTACCATGCCTGCCGGTTACGCCATTGACTATCCGCTCGACAGTACCGACTTCGTCAAAATTTCCATTGAGGAAGTGGTGAAAACCCTCGCCGAAGCGATCGCCCTTGTGGTGGTGGTGATGTTCCTGTTCCTGCAAAACCTGCGCACCACCTTGATCCCGGCGATTGCCGTGCCGGTGGTTCTGCTGGGGACTTTCGGCGTGCTGGCGGCCTTCGGCTACTCCATCAACACCCTGACGATGTTCGGGATAGTGCTCGCCATCGGCTTGTTGGTCGATGACGCCATCGTGGTGGTGGAAAACGTCGAGCGCGTAATGCGGGAGGAAGGGCTGCCGCCGCGGCAAGCGACAGAGAAATCGATGAAGGAAATCACGGCGGCGCTGATCGGTATCGCCATGGTGCTCTCCGCCGTGTTCCTGCCGATGACCTTCTTCAGCGGTTCCACAGGGGTGATTTACCGCCAGTTCTCCATCACCATCGTCTCGTCAATGGTGCTGTCGGTGATCATCGCGTTAACGCTCACCCCTGCCCTGTGCGCCACGCTGCTGAAACCGCACAATCATGAAAATGCCGGTAAAGGTTTCTTCGGCTGGTTCAACCGCAGCTACGAGAAAATACAGGAGCGTTACCACCAGCGCGTGGCGAAAGTCCTGCATGGTCCGGGCCGTTATCTGGCGCTGTACGGCGTGCTGTTGATCGGCTGCGCAGTGATGTATATGCGTCTGCCGACCGGCTTCCTGCCGACCGAAGACCAGGGCTACATCATGGTGCAGTACACGCTGGCGCCCGGTGCGACGGAAAACCGCACCCTCGAAGTGCGTAAAGAGATCCAGAAATACTTCCAGACCAAAGAGAAAGATAACGTCAACGTCAGCATGCTGGTCGATGGCTTCAGCTTTGCGGGTAGCGGGCAGAACGCCGGGGTGGGCTTTATCGCGCTGAAAAACTGGGATCTGCGTAAAGGCGCAGAGAACAGCGCCGATACGATCGCGAAGCGGGCGATGATGAACCTCTCCTCGATCCGTGATGCGCAGATCTTCGTGCTGACGCCACCGTCAGTAAGCGGCCTGGGCCAGTCGAACGGCTTCACCTTTGAGTTGCAGGCACGCGGCGGCACCGACCGCGATACGCTGCTGAAACTGCGTAACCAGTTGCTGGCCGAAGCGGCGAAGGATCCGACGCTCTCCAGCGTGCGCCCGAACTCACTGCCGGACTTACCGCAAGTGCAGGTCGATGTGGATGACGTGAAAGCGCAGTCGCTGGGGGTCTCCGTCAGCGATATCAACAGCACCCTCGGTTCGGCCATCGGCGGAACGTATGTGAATGACTTCTCGGATCGTGGACGAGTGAAAAAAGTCTACATCCAGGGGGATTCCGCCTTCCGCAGTAAACCGGAGGATATCGATAGCTGGTTCGTTCGCGGCACCGACAGCGATGGCAACAGCACCATGGTGCCGTTCTCGTCGTTTGCTTCTGCGCACTGGATTTATGGCGCGGATGCACTCTCCCGCTATAACGGCCTCTCTTCCTATGAGATTCAGGGGCAATCCGCGCCTGGCAGCAGTTCAGGGGAAGCGATGAACACGATGGAAAAACTGGCAAAAGCCCTGCCAGCCGGTGCCACCACCTATGCGTGGAGCGACCTCTCCTACCAGGAACGGCTGTCCGGGAACCAGGCGATGTCGCTGTATGGCATTTCGCTGATTGTCGTCTTCCTCTGTCTGGCGGCGCTGTATGAAAGCTGGTCAGTGCCCTTCTCCGTCATGATGGTGGTTCCGCTCGGGGTATTTGGTTCCCTGTTAGCCATCACGCTGCGCGGGCTGGAGAACGATGTCTACTTCCAGGTGGCGCTGCTGACCATCATCGGCCTGTCGGCGAAGAACGCGATCCTGATCGTGGAATTCGCCGAGGAAAACTACCGGCGAGGCGAAAACCTGGTGGCGGCGGCGATTCACGCGGCCACCACGCGTTTACGCCCGATCATCATGACATCGCTGGCGTTCACCGCCGGTGTACTGCCGCTGGCTATCTCAACCGGCGCCGGCGCTAACAGCCGAATCGCCATCGGGACGGGGATTATCGGGGGGACAATCACCGCCACCTTGTTGGCCATTTTCCTTGTTCCTATGTTCTTCGTGCTGGTCAGACGCGTATTCCCATCCGTGCCGGAGGAGTACAAAGCAGTGCGCGAAACGACAGAAAAATCAGGAGAATAAGATGTCAGCAAGACTTTTGGCAGCATGTGTACCGTTTCTGTTAGCGGGCTGTATTTCGCTGGATCCCCACTATGACAGGCCAACCGCGCCGGTCAGTGGCCAGCTTCCTGCCGGGGAGGCCTATGCTTCCCTGAAAGGCACCCAGGGGAATAACTATCGCGATATCGACTGGCAACAGTACATTCTCGATGCCCGCCTGCGCCAGGTGGTGGCGATGGCGCTCGACAGCAGCCGTGACCTGCGGGAAGCGGTTGCCAGCGTGAAATCCGCGCGGGCGCAGTATGGCGAAGAGCGTTCTAATCTCTTCCCGACCATTAATGCCGGGCTGAGCGGCACCCGTTCCCGCTCGCTCAGCAGCACCGGCACCGGGAATCAGACCGCTCTCACTTCCAGCTATGAAGGCGATGCCAGCACCAGCTCGTTTGAGCTGGATCTGTTTGGCAAAAACCAGAGCCTGACGCGCGAGCAGTATGAAACCTGGCTGGGTACCGTCGAAGGGGCGCGCAGCACGCGCCTGACAGTGCTCTACAACACGGTGGATTACTGGCTGACGCTGGCGGCGGATAAAAGCAATCTGGCGATTGCCAAAGAGACTGCCGAAAGCGCGCGGCAATCGATGGAAGTCACCCAGGCGCAGCTTCGTCACGGCACTGCATCAATGGTGGATGTCTCTTCCGCCGCCACAACGTACCATTCGGCGCTCGCCGATGTGGCGAAATACCAGACCAGCGTGGCGCAGGATAAAAACGCCCTCGATCTGGTGGTTGGGCGGGCCGTGCCGGATAACCTGATCCCGGAAAACATCGATGCGGTGGCGAATGCGTTCAAAGAGATCCCGGCGGGCATCTCTTCCGACGTGCTGCTTAATCGTCCGGACGTGCTGGAAGCCGAGCATAATCTGAAATCGGCCAATGCCAGCATTGGTGCGGCGCGGGCGAATTTCTTCCCGAGCATCTCGCTGACCGCCAGCGGCGGCGCGGCAAGCAGCGATCTGTCGTCGCTGTTTAAACGCGGTGCCGGAGTGTGGTCCTTCTCGCCGAGTATTTCGCTGCCCATCTTTACCGGCGGCTATAACATTTCGCAGTTGAACTACACCAAGGCGCAGAAGGAGTACTACGTAGCGGCCTATGAGAAATCGGTGCAGACAGCCTTCCAGGAAGTGGCCGATGCGCTGGCGCGTCGCGGTACGATTAACGATCAACTCACCGCGCAAAAAAATAATACCAAAGCGTCCGAAGAGTATTACCGGCTGGCGGATCTGCGCTACCGCAATGGCGTGGACACCTGGCTGAACGTACTTGATGCCCAGCGCACGCTATACACGGCCAGAACCTCGCTGGTCAGCGTGCAGCAGGAGTATTTCAACAACCTGATTACGCTGTACAAAGTGATGGGTGGCGGCACAGCGCTGGAAGAGAAAACGGCAGCACTACAGCAGCGTTAAGACACTGGTAAGCACCCGGCAGAAGAATACTCTGCCGGGTGTAAAGAGAGTCTGTTCGATACTTGTGACACACCGGGAAAGGCAACCATGAAAAAACACACCTGCACCTTATTTGTCTTACTGAGTCTTTCATTCAGTACAATAGCGGCACCTTTTGGCGATCCGCACCGCCCAGGCCCCGCGTTGCCGCGCGATAATGCGCCCCTGACCATATTACCGCCGGCGGCGGAACTGATCGTGATTGGTGGATTAACCTACTACCTGCTGAATGGTCTCTATTATCAAAAACAGGATGGTCGTTATGTGGTGGTCGACCGACCTTCTGGCGGCGCGATGTCGGTGCTGGACTACAACGGCAAACGCTATTACGTAAAAGATGGTCACTATTACCAGCGCAATATCGATGATGAGTACATTGAAGTGCCACGGCCGGCCGGCCTTTAATCTTAATGCTCCTGTGGACAGTCAAAGCGACCACAGGAGCAATATTTACCCGTCCGCAGGTAACTTATTTTGGCGACAAACAAACAAGAGCAACGCGTAAATGAACGCCGACAAATAATCATTGAAGCGGCAAAGACGTGTTTCAGCGAGCACGGCTTTCACGGGTGCAGTATGGCTGAGTTGTTCAGCCGGTCAGGTTATGGCGCTGGCCAGCTTTATCGTGATTTTCACAGTAAAGAGGCGCTGATTAATGAGGTGGTGAAAAGTGTCGCGGCACAATGGCGAGCGTTTTTATTTCGCCAGCTACGGTCTGATACGACGCTGAGCGATCTTCTTAATATTGAATCCGCTTTCTGGTCCGGCTGGAGTCAGCGCGAACACGCGTTATTGCTGGAAAGTTATTCGGAAGCATCAAGAAATGAACAGGTGCGAAAAATATTAACTGACGAAGAAGAACAGACCATTAATTATCTGGCCGGAAACAGCGGGATTCTGAATAGCGAAACGCAGCGACCGTTTAGCCGGGCGCAAATTCGTCTGTTGCTGGCGATTATCGATGGCTTTATTTGTCGGGTCGTTTATGACCAGCAACTCAATGAAAATGAGCTGCGGCGTCTTAATACGCTGATTTTTAGCAACCCACCGAACGCCTGAAGGAAACTGAATTATTTCGCATGTACCAGCTTATGCAAAATCGCATTAATCATCTGGCGTAATTCGTTATCGATGACATAGCCTTTTCTGCCGCACTGCACAATGACGCCATCCAGCAGCATGCTGATGACATAATGGCGGGTACGAATAATCGACTCATCCACCGTCGGATGTTGCTGTTTTTCGCGCTGGACAATATCATCCTGTAACGCCTTATGCGCCTCCGCCACCAGCTTTTTGTAGCGTGCGCTGCGGGTCGCCACGGAGGCGATATCCATCAGCATAAAGATATTATCCTGCAAATCCGCCCAGAAAGCCGATTCCTGGAATATATCTAACGGTTGATTCTCATCATGCCCGGGTTTGTCATTTATGTGGCTTCGCATATTATTAACAATATCGGTCACCAGTGCTTCAATGATGCTGTCTTTATTTTCAAAATAGCGATAGATAAGCCCGGCGCTGACATTAGCACAGGCTGCGATATTTTTAATGGAGGCATTATGAAAGCCTTTTTCTATCATGCAGGTTCTGGCGGCGCGGAGTATAAGTTCGTGACGATTCATTGTCTGGCTCCGAAAATAAATACCATCATATAATGAAATGTTAATAACGCCAAGTCAGCCAAAAACAGAATAAAGAATTTACGACCGTCATCACGCAAATAATCGGAAGCGGGAAAATGAATTAACGAAGCGCAACGCGCTCCGTATCATTATTCAAAATCAGCGTGCCGTTTAAACATACTGTTGCTGGATTCGCCAAGCTGCGCCATCAGTTCAAGAATCATCGCGTCACAGGTAATGAAACAGAGCTGCTCGAAAGCGGAACCCATCGGCTGGGAAAACGCGCCTTCAGCGCGCGCATTCTCTGTCTTTGCCGTGCCTGGCAATACCAGTACGCAGGTTGCCAGGCGGCCAATGGAAGAATCTGCGTTCAGGGTGATCAAGGCCACATCCACCCCGCTTTCCACCGCTTTTTGCGCCAGGCTTTTCAGGCTGCCGGTTTCGCCGCTGCCGGAACCGATAATCAATAAATCCCCCGGTTTGCTGTGCGGCGAAGAAATTTCTCCCACCACGCTGACGGAAAAACCAAGATGCAAAAGCCGGTTGGCGAAACCACGGATAGCAATGCCGCTCCGCCCGGCGCCCTGCAAAAAGATATGGCCCGCTTTTCTGATATGCGCAATAAACTGCCCGGCCTGCGCGTTATCAATGCTCTGCGCGTTTTGCGCCAGCTCATTTAAAATACTGCGGATGTTTTGCTGCACGCCCATTTTCTTTTCTCCTGAAGCCGTTGCGATACCTCAACCCGACACAAGAGCATACCGGGATCTGCGCAGAAGATAAGCAGCAGAGCGTAAAATCTTCCGCTGCCGTGATGCCGCCGTGGTTATCTTTTTGCCTCCGCCCAATGAAACAGAGAGGGAAATATCTTCATTAAAAATAGAAAACACGCTTAATATTTAAAAAAGCACGCACACACAAATACAAAAAACCTCTTCAAGAAAAGCCATCACCCATATTTCTGACATCAGACAAGAAAAACATATAATAATTTATGGTGATAACACCAGTTTATTTCTCACCGTTCCTCACCATTTTTAGGATTCTATCTTCTTAATTCAATCTGGAGATCGTGTAAATTCCAGAATCGTTAGAAAAATAACCGGGAAATAGTGTGCAAACTGGATAATTACTGCACCTGTTACTACCGGGATGAATAATTATTTCTTAGGGACACCTGCCGCAAGGAATGGAATCATTATTGATGGATATTAAAAAGACCACCTCGGGATTACTGATCCTGACGCAGCTATTACCTGTCTGGCATCCGCTGGCAAACGCTGCTCTTCCCACCCCCTCTTTAACCACTGACAGCCAAAACAACGCGGAAAACCGTTTTTCTGCTGCAACGATGGCCACTGGCGCAGCGTTGCAAGCGGATGACCAGTCCGGGGCTTTGAAAAACCTGGCGCTGGGCCATGTTTCCGGCGCAGCCAACAGTGAAGTGCAGGCCTGGCTCTCGCAGTTCGGCACCGCTCGCGTGCAACTGAGCGTCGATACCAAAGGGAACTGGGACAATAGCTCATTAGATTTTTTGCTGCCGCTCTATGACGGCCCGAAGAATATCCTGTTTGCGCAGCTCGGATATCGTGCGCCGGAGGGGCGACAGACCGGCAACCTGGGGCTCGGATGGCGAACGCTCTATGGCAACTGGATGTACGGCGCTAACCTGTTCCTCGATAACGACTTCACCGGCAGCAACCGCCGCGTGGGTTTCGGGGCTGAAGCCTGGACCGACTATCTGCGACTGAGCGCGAATACCTATTTCGGCCTCACGGGCTGGCATCAGTCGCGGGATTTCGCCAATTACGATGAACGCCCGGCGGACGGCTGGGACATTCGCGCCGAAGCCTGGCTGCCTGATTATCCGCAACTGGGCGGCCGTCTGGTGTATGAACAGTATCGGGGAAATCACGTGGCGCTGGTTGATAAGAACAACCGGCAAAATAACCCACGCGCGATTACCGCAGGGCTGAGCTGGACGCCCGTGCCACTGTTGACGACGGGAGTGGATTATCAGACAGGCAGCGGCATCAACGATACCCGCTTCTCGCTGATGTTACGTTATCAGCCGGGCGTTTCGCTGCGCGAGCAGCTTAACCCGGACGCGGTTCGTATCATGCGTAGCCTGGCAGGAAGCCGTCACGATCTGGTCGAGCGTAACAATGCGATTGTGCTTGATTACCGTAAGCAGGAGATGATTACGCTGGCGTTACCGACCAGGCAAAGCGGCAACGCCGGTGAAACGATCGCGCTGGACGCCATTGTCACCGCAAAACACGGGGTGAAACGCGTCGAGTGGGATGCGCCGGATCTGCTGACCGCTGGCGGTAAAATTAACGTGACGGGCACCACCACGGCCACCGTTGTTCTGCCACCGTGGCAGAGCGGCAACAACACCTGGCCCATTCGCGCCGTGGCCTGGGATAACCAGGACAACAAATCAAACCGTGCCAGCACAGAGGTGACGGTGAACCCGCCTGTCGCCACCATTCAGAGCAGCGATCTGATCGTTACCCGTGATAATGCGCTGGCCGATGGCACCGCCACCAACGCCGTGAAGGCAAAAGTGACCGATGGTAACGGTAACCCGCTCGCCGGGCAGACCGTCACGTTTAGCGCCAGTAACGGGGCGAAAATCGTCACGCTCAGCGGAACAACTGACGCAGACGGGGTCGTAGAGACAACGCTGACCAGCACCCAGCCGGGAAGCGCTATCGTCACAGCCTCACTGGCAAGCGGCGCGGCAACGTCAGTCAAAACCACCTTCACGTCGTCGACCAGCGCGGTGCTGAACAACATGACGGTCACGCGCAATAATGCGCTGGCCGATGGTAACTCTGCCAACGCTGTGCAGGTGGAAGTGACCGACGGGAACGGCAATACCCTGGCCGGAGAAAACGTAACCTTCACCGCCAACAATGGCGCGCAGGTCACGACGGTGAACGGAACAACGGGGGCTGACGGGCTGGCCTGGGCCACGCTGACCAATACCACCGCGGGCACCACAACGGTAACGGCGGCGTTAAGCAATGGCACCACATCGTCGGTGGATACCAACTTTAGGCCGGTGATCAGCTTTATCCTCAGCGACATGACCGTAACGCGCAATAATGCGCTGGCCGATGGCAGCGATAAAAACAGCGTGCGGATAGTGGTTACCGACAACAACGGTAAGCCGCAGGCTGGCCAGAACGTTACCGTGACGGCGAACCACGGCGCAATGGTTTCAGCATCAACCGCGACCACCGACAGCAATGGCGTTGTCACTGTCGATCTGACCAGCCTGCAGGACGGCACCAGTACGGTAACGGCAACGCTGGACAACGGCACCCGCCGCCAGGTCGATGTGGAGTTCGAATCCCGTATAACGCGGGCGCAGGTTAACCTGATGACCACCAAAAACAATGCGTTGAGAGACGGCGTTGATAAGGACGAAGTGGAAGCCACGGTGCTGGATATCAGAGGAAATCCAATCGCTGGCGTTAACGTCGACTTTAAAACCCAGGACACGCTCAGCCAGGTGTTGACCTCCCAGGCGACGACCGATGCCAATGGCACAGCCAGAACGGAAGTGGTCTCGCTTTCGGCGATAAAAAATACGGTCATCGCTTCACTGGATAACGGCAACGAAGCGACAAGCCAGGTGAATTTCCTCATGCTGCAAAGCATTTTCAGTATGGTAACGGATTTTTCTCCGGCTAACGGCGTGGATAAGAACGTCTTCGCGGTGAAGCTGGTTCGCCCCGATAACGGACAACCCGTCGCCGGTCAGACGCTCACCCTGAGCACCACGGATCCGATGATCCTGTCAACGACACATACCGTAACGGATGCCAACGGAACGGCAACCATCAGCGCGACCAGCGCCGTACCTTCCGGTACAGCGGGCTTTAGCGTCCGGGTAAGCAATGTTGCCTGTTGCAGCATCACTTATGACGGTATTCACTTCAACTAACCGCAGCGCATCCGGTAAGGGCGGAAAACGCCCTACTGGTTAACGCTCCCCCAGGTGACGGACAACATTGCGTTTGCCCGTCACTTTTTTTTGCGCCTGATACTGTCATTCTGACCGGATATGAACGCCAATTGACTGGATGTGTTGCTGCCTGAAATCCGCAGCGGGTTACCCTATTGCTTTCCCGCGACGAGAGATAAGGATGCAGAGATGAAACTGTTCAGCCAGAACTTCAGTAATGGTGATGTTATTCCCGGAAAAAACGCCTTCGCCGTGCCCGCCAGCGAGGGGCATATTACGCTGTCGCAGAATGCCAGCCCGCATCTTGCCTGGGATCCGATCCCGCCTGGCACGAAATCACTGGTATTGCTTTGCCACGATCCGGATGTTCCTTCCCGCGGCGATGACGTTAATCAGGAGGGGCGCGTGGTTTCCAGCACGCTGCCACGCATCGATTTTTATCACTGGATTTTGCTGGATATTCCCGTCACGCAGCAGGAACTGGCAGAATCAGCGTTCTCTTCCGGCGTGACGCCAAAAGGAAAAACGGCAGCCAGCTTGCCAGCAGGTTATCGCCACGGCATAAACGACTATTCGCTGTGGTTTGCCAGCGATGCGCAGATGAGCGGCGACTATCATGGCTACGACGGCCCGTGCCCGCCGTGGAACGATGAAATCGTCCATCGTTACGTGTTTACGCTGTATGCGCTGGATGTGCCCAGCCTGCCGGTGGATGGCGCATTGACAGGACAAAATGTCCGTAAAGCCATAGAATCGGTGAATGTCCTGGCGCAAGCTGAATTGGCCGGACTCTACTCGCTTAACCCGACAGTTCGTTAATCAAGGTTCCGCTATGCTTCAGCCCCCGATGGTAGAAAAAGAAACACATGAGCTGCTGAATATCCAGCCCGTCGGGGGCCGCTCCTTTTCTGCACCACGTTTAATCAATCGGGACAATCTCTGCTCACTCTCCCGCCCGCTGCTGCGCAATAGCCAGAGCACAAAGGATTTTTATTTTCCGCAGGCCACTCTGATTATTATTTTGTCGGGTTCGCTGGTTCTGCATACCGGTCATTCAACGCAAATTCTGACGCCGTCAACGAGCGCATGTCTTATTGCACAAGATACCTGTATCGATATTGAAAAATATCCTGACAGTGACGGCCAGCCTTTCCAGTCATTATTTCTGACCATCTCGGCAAACGTCATTCGCGAGTTTGCCAAACGCTATACCGACGTTATTTCCCGCGCCAGTACCGTTACTGAAATCGCCGTTATTCCGTTGAAGAAAGCACTTATCGATTCGCTTTTTACTTTACAGACGAGCCTTAACCAGCCGGAACTTGATGATAACCGTCTGGCATTACGGCTACTGGATCTGCTGTTGGTGCTGGCGGAGTACGGCCACTGTTTTTTACCGCTGGCGAAACGTTCTGTCACCCTGCAACTGCGGGAATTATTGCAAAAAGCGCCGGAGCAACACTGGACGGCGAAAGAGGCGGGAAAGCGGCTGGCGATGAGTGAGTCAACATTAAGACGCCGACTGTCGGGTGAACATTCCCGCTTCGAAACACTGCTGCTGGAAACACGAATGATGCATGCAATGTTCCTGCTGCAAACCACTTCCTTCACCCTGCAATGGGTCGCAGAACAGTGCGGCTATCTCTCTTATGCAAGATTTGCGGAGCAGTTTAAAAAACGCTTTTCGACGCCGCCTTCCCGGGTCCGCTAACGTTTTTTCAACCTTTTCATATTATTTTTTAAATGATATATCGGGCAGAAAGGCGCTTTATTCCTCTTTTTTCGTTTCCGGGCTGAGGGTTATTTCGACAAGGCTATTTCGGCAAGGCTTGTGGAAAGTCATTCACTAAAAATCGCAAATGAAAATAATGTGAAGCTAATTTTGTGCTGATGATCATATTTTTTAAACAAGATAATTTTTCTCGCACAAATTTATAAAACGAAAAATACACAGTTATTACACTCAAAATTCCGAATAACCCCCTTACCTAAGAATAAACATTATGAAACATATAAAAACAGTGGTGAAACAACCTGTAATATCTGCATTATCCGGAGTCTTATTCCTTTGCATGCAACCCAGCCTTGCCCATGCGGCGGACGCCTTCAGCGCCGATTCCCCGTGGATGTTTGGTGACTGGGGTGGAACCCGTACCGAGCTACAGAAAGAGGGTGTCGATTTCCAGGTGAATTACACCATGGAAGCCGCATCAAACCTGGCTGGCGGCTATAACACCTCAACGACGGCGCGCTACAGCGATCAGCAGGTGTTCGGCGTTAATCTCGATCTGCAAAAACTGCTCAACTGGCAGGATACCGAGTTCCAGTTAACCATCACCAACCGTGACGGGCAGAATGTCGCCGATCAGGTGGCCGATCCGCGCACCGGCATGCTCTCTTCCCCGCAGGAAGTGTACGGGCGCGGGCAGACCTGGCGTCTGACACAGTTCTGGCTACGTAAAGGCTTCTTTGACGATGTGCTGGATGTGAAAGCCGGGCGCGTGACCGTTGGCGAAGATTTCGATAATTTCGACAGTAAGTTCCAGAACCTGGCGTTCGGCAGTGGCCAGGCGGGTAACTGGCGCGGCGATCACTGGTACAACTGGCCGGTTTCCCAGTGGGGCGGTCGCGTGCGTATTAACTTCACGCCGGAAGTCTTTATGCAGGTCGGTTTCTACAACCAGAACCCGTATAACTACGATCGCGGCGACGGTTTCCGTTTTGAATTCAACCCGACCGAAGGTAACCTGGTTCCGGTAGAACTGGGCTGGAAACCGCTGCTCGGCGCGGACAAACTGCCGGGGAATTACCGTATTGGTTACTACTACTCCTCGACCAACGACAATGTTTACGGCTCATGGCGCGATGGCAGTTATCAGGATACCGCCCACTCTTACGGCGGCTATATCCTCGCCCAGCAACAACTGACCGCGCAGGGCGGCTCCAGCGATCGCGGTATTACGCTGACCGTTCAGGCGGTGATGAACGACCACAAAACGTCAAAAACCGACAACTATCAGTCGATTGCACTGACGTGGAAAGGGCCGTTTGACGCGCGTCCGCAGGATGAGATTGGTATCGGCGCAGGCCGTATCCATATCAACTCCTCCTACACTCGCCTGCTGGGCGACGAGAACCGCTTCAACGGTGAGACGGACTACAACAGTCTGGCCTATCTGCCGGTTCAGGACGGTTCCGAGTACAACTACGAAATCTATTACAACATTCAGGCGACGAAATGGCTGCAAATTCGCCCGAACCTGCAATACATTTCCGCACCGGGCGCTGTCAGCCAGGTTGATGACGCCTTTGTTGGCGGCGTGACGGCGAACATCAACTTCTGATCCCCCTAAAGCAAAAATCCACGCTACGGCGTGGATTTTTTTGCGTTTAAGACAAAGAAGGCGACTTGCCCAACTGCATAAACAGCCCGAGCCAGTCTTCCATATGCCAGGTTTTTGTCACGCGCTCACCGTTAAGTTCGTGCATCTCATGCAAACGGATGCGCACAAATTTCCCCGTCGCTTCCATCCCCATAAACGTCCCCTGATGCGTCCCGGTAATCTCCGCGCGAACGGCAATCTTACCGGGAAGCTGCATCAGATCCTGAATGGCAATCTGCACATCGGGAAAAGCCGCGATAAAGCTTCTGATGATGGGCTTTAGCCCTTGCGGCCCGGCAGCCTGGCCGGGAGCCAGCGGAATATCCTGCCAGTCTGGCGTCACCGCTTCATCGAGCAGATCGGGGTTTTGCAGGCTAAACGCCTGATAGATTTTTTCCACAGCCTCGCGCTCACGCGCAAGACGATTCGCTGTTTCATTATGGTCTGACATCACTACCTACCTCGCAGGCTGACGGTTTTGCATTGGTTTATTTGCCGTACGCCGCTAGTATCACATTCGCGATATAAATAAATAAAACAAATATAAGATATAGAGGAGTATTCGTTTTATGGATTTTAGAGGACTTGATCTGAATCTTCTCGTCGCCTTTAACGCGCTGATGGAGGAGCAGAATGTCACCCGCGCCGCCGGTAAAGCCTCGGTCAGCCAGCCGGCAATGAGTGCCGCGCTTGCGCGTCTGCGCACCCATTTTGCCGATCCGCTGTTTATTCGCAGCGCCAGCGGATTACTGCCCACGGCAAGAGCGAAAGAGATCCATCTGCATGTCGGCCGCGCGCTGGACGAAATTACCCACCTGCTGGCGCCGGAAGAGGCGTTCAGCCCGCATAATCGAAGCATGGCCTTCACGCTTGGCATGTCGGAATACCCGCTGATGGTGTTAATGCCGACGATTATGCGCACGGTCAGCCAGCAGGCGCCGGACGTAACGATCCACGTGCGCACGTTTGTCGATCGCGATCAGTCCGTGGCGATGCTTGATAGCGGCGAGGTCGATCTGGTCATCGGTATCGTGCCAACCCAGGCGGAAAAACGCATTCTGTCGCAGCCATTGATCAGCGATGAGTTTGTCACTCTCGTACGTCGCGACAGTGACGCCGCCCGTGACGGCATGACGCTGGAACGCTATCTCGCCATGAAGCATATTCTGGTCTCGCCCGAAGGCAATCACTACGGCCTGGTGGATGAGCAGCTCCATAAGCAGGGGCTCAGCAGAATGGTACGCCTGACGTTACCCACGATGTCGGCCGTCTCGCGGATTATTGCGCGGACCAGCTATGTCGCGACGGTACTTCGCCGCAGCGTGCTGGTGGATGAAGCCCATGATGATATTGTGCTGCTCAAGCCGCCGCTGGCGCTGCCGGAGATTGCGTTTCACCTGCTGTGGCACCGCCGTTCGGATGGCGGTAACGCGCACCAATGGCTGCGGAAATTAATCCATGCGCAATTCAGTGAAAGCAGCTCGCGCGCTGAATGAATCGCCGCCGGTCACAACAAATCGCCTAACGGCTGGCGCAGAGGAAATTCCCTGCGCGGCAACAGCGACCGCATGACCCGTTTATAAACAGAAATAAAAATGCGCGTCCGATAAATACATCGCCTGTCACCATAAGACAAAACGCATTATTTATATGTATCGGGATAAAAACTTATATTTATTTTTGATATTTTGATTGTTGATATTCGGCAAAGCAGTCAGCGCAAGGCTGGCAAGCAATAATATAAGATATACGCTGATAAATAATCAAAAGATATATAAAGGTAAAAATTATCATTTAAAAGCATGTCAAAAAACTGTCATAAAAAATACACATTCACTTGCAGGAGTATCCAGCATGACAGTTTCGCGCGTTATTGCCACTATCGGCCCCGTTTCAAATAACTCCGCCACATTACATAGTCTCCGTTGTGCAGGGATGTCTGTTGCCCGGCTGAATGGTTCGCATAACACACCGCAATGGCACGAAGAAACCGTTAAATTATTACGCGAAACGGTGCCTGACGTACCTATTCTGCTTGATATTCCCGGTCGCAAAATTCGCACCTTACAATTAGCGCATGAACCCTCTTTTTTACGTCATGACACGATTATTCTGACCACCGATATTACGCATGACGGTTCGGAAAAAGTGCCGGTTGGCTATGCCAGATTGCATGAGAAACTTTCCGCCGGCGATAAAGTCTATGCTGATGATGGCACGCTCTCTTTCGATGTAACCCGCATTGACGGGCAGGATATCTATTTACGCGCCAATATGGATGGCACGCTGCGCAGCAGAAAAGGCATTAATGTTCCGGGGATCGATCTGGGGCAATCGCTGGTCACCGAAAAAGATAAAGCGATGATTGAATTCGCCCGGTCAATCGGCGTGGATTATGTCGGCATCAGTTTTGTTGAAAGCCGTGAGCATATTGAAGCGATACGCGCGCTGATCGATGGCCCAACGCCGCGAATTGTCGCCAAAGTAGAAAATAGCGGCGGGATTCAGCATCTTGAAGAGGTTATCGATGCGGCGGATGTCATCATGATTGATCGGGGCGATCTTGCCGTTGAAACGTCAATCGATCACGTTGCGCTCTATCAAAAACAGATACTTTCTGCCGCCGCCAGGGCGGGAAAACCGACCATTGTCGCCACCGAAATGTTGCACAGCATGATTGAGAATCCGTTGCCGACCAAGGCGGAAGTCAGCGATATCACTAACGCGGTGCTGGATGGCGCAACGGCGGTAATGCTGTCAGGCGAGACGGCCATTGGCCGCTACCCCATTGAAGCGGTAACGCGGATCAGCAGAATCGCCTCGCTTGCCGCCGCTCAGCGGCCGGAGCCTGCAGCGCAGCCGCAGATCGTTGCGCAGAATGATATTCGCACCGCGATTCGCGCGCTCGCGTCGGCATTGCCGCTCACGCGATTAATCGTTCTTTCACTGAGCGGTTATTCTGTGCGTATTGCCGCGCTGTCCGGTACCGGATTACCCATCATTGCCATTGGGAATAACGAACAGATTACGCGTAGCTGGAATTTATTACCGGGCGTGACCAGCATTGCACTTGCGGATGATTTTTCACAGATCGCATTTGATGAAAATATTTTGCTTCCCAACCTGCTTAAAGAGAAGCTCATTAATGAAGATGATTATGTCGTTTTCGTCAATTCACAGCAGGAAGATCAAACAGCGGTTGGGAATCAACTGAAGACATTAAATGTGCGCGCATGGCTACAGCAATCTGCAGCGAATAACCCTGTTGCTGAGGTGGCCTGAGATGGAACAGCACTATTTGTATCTGATCGTCATTATACTCTTCTCGGTGATTCAGTCCGTCTTTGGTATGGGACTATTGGTTTTTGGCACGCCGACGCTGTTACTGCTGGGCTATGATTTTTCATCCGTATTAGGGCTGCTGCTTCCCGCTTCGGTATTGGTCTCTTTTACCCAGGTGTTGTCTGCCCGAAGTCTGCCCTTCAGCCGGGCAGAAAAAAGCAATATGGTCATTTGCGGTATTGCGGTGCTTATCGCCTTAAGCTTTGTCTTATCGGCGGGCTTCAAATTCAATATTGATCTGATCGTTGGGTTATTATTGCTCTTCTCTGCCATTACGCGATTAAGCCCGGCATTTCGTACCGCCATCAGCAACCAACTGGTAAAGCACCAACAAAAATACGTTATTTTGATGGGGCTGGTTCATGGGCTAACGAATATGGGCGGCGCGGTACTCGCCCTGTATGCCTCATCAACCCAAACGGAGAAAATCGGCGTTCGCTCCACCGTCTCCCGTTATTATTTGCTCTTTGGCCTGATTCAGCTCGCAACCCTGGCGCTGCTTCGTCCTGCGGCATTAAGTATTGAAGGTCTTATAGCTGCTCCCGTGGCCTTATTTATCTACTGGGCGGTGGGAAATTTACTCTTCCGTCGGGCAAGCGCGCCGCTTTATGAACGTCTGCTGACTGGTTTTATCGCCATTTACGGTCTGGTGGTACTGACGAAAGGATACATTTGAGAAATGATAACGACGTTGTATTCCCTTGCACCGGTGATGTTCCTGATTGTGATGGGATTTGTACTGCGGGCCAAAAACCTGCTTGATCATCAGTTCTGGCTGCCTTGCGAAAAGCTTAATTATTTCTGGCTGTTTCCGGCGCTGATGTTTTCTCAGGTGGCGACGGCGAGCCTGAATGATTTCCCGGTCAGGCCAATCGCATGGTCGATTCTGGGCGCCGTAGTGATTGCCGCAGTGTCACTCTGGTTGTGGCGAATATGGCGAAGCCAGCCGGGAACCGTATTTTCTTCCGTTATTCAGGGCGCGCTGCGCCCTAACACCTATATTGGCGTTGCGGCGGCGGCGGCCACTTACGGCAGTACCGGGTTGACGGTCACATCTATCAGTATCGCCGTGGCCATTCCCCTGCTGAATGTCGCGTCTATCATCATCCTGATGCATTACGGGCAGGGGAAAAGGCCAGGCGTGTGGCAGATAGTCAGGGCGCTGGTCCGTAATCCGGTGATTATCTCGGTGGTCGCGGGGCTGGCGTTTAATGTCAGTACGCTCAAACTTCCGGATGTGATCGGCAATATTCTGCATATTCTCGGCGGCGCATCGCTGCCGCTGGGCTTGCTGGCGGTGGGCGCGGGGCTCGATCTTAAAGCCGCGCGCTCGGCGCACGGGCCGGTATTGCAGTCGTCGTTTGTGAAATTATTACTGGTACCGCTTATCACGCTGTTTATTGGCGTTGAATTGGGGATTTCCGGTCCGGTACTGGCCACCGTCGTCCTGTTTAATGCCCTGCCCTGTACGCCTTCCGCCTATATCATGACCAAACTTCTCGGCGGCGATCATCGGCTTTCCGCCGGGATTATTTCCGTGCAAACGGTGCTGGCGGCGGTGACCATTCCCTTTATTCTGATGCTGACCCAACTGTCACCGAACTGAGGGATAAATCCGCTTCATATCTGGCCCAGCGCTCTTCCAGCCACCGGGCGGCTTCCGGCTGCTTACGCAGCGTGGCCAGCCCGCTTTCGCAAAGCGCGCTCGCCTGCTGATAAAGCTGCGGATGTCCGGCGGTTAATACGCGCAATAATCGCTTCATTTCCAGCAGATATTTGCGCGCAAACAGCGGATCGCGCTCGACCACCAAAGCGGCATTATCAATTAAATCGCAGAGTTTAATCGTCTGCGCCTCCGGGCACGCTCTGGCGCTGTGGAGCAAATTGGCGTTCTTGCGCGCGATGCGCTCCCCGCCCGTCCGGCGCGTGCGCACATCCGTCAGCATTTCAACATACTGCGCGACGAGCGGACCAAATTCAGCCTCGATAACCTGCGGCGAAATATCCGTATCTTCCACCACATCATGCAGCCAGGCGGCGGCAATCATCTCTGCGGAAGGGGCAACGGACATTAATATCTGTACGACGGACGCCGGATGCACAATATAAGGTTCACCGGTGAATTTCCGTGTCTGGCCCGCGCGTTCATGCGCCTGGGTAGCAAAGAGTTGTGCTTTACGCGTTAATTCCATTATTCCTCCTGAGCGAGGCTCCATTATTGAGGATTTAACGCGCTGCGCCAGCTTAAAACGTTATAAGGTAGAATTAAAACGCACTCAGACTCCGCCGGTTTTATCTCTGCGGTGATTCCACAATAAATAGAATGAAATTAGCGGCTGAATAACGATCAGCAAATAAAATCGCCCATTAAAAAATCTGCATTGCTTATGCAAAACAAACATAACAACACGCTGTTTTCTCTGCCCGGTTTAGTGTGAATATATCCATTAATAGCGCAGGAGGAAAAATGAGCGTGGATTCAGGTTCCATTGAGAAAGAAAATTCGCCGACCGTCGAGAAGCCGCAGAGCCGCAAAGTGCTGGGCGCAACCGGCCTTGCTCACCTTTTTCATGACGGCGCGACGGATATGCACTATGTGCTTTTTGCTCTCTGGCAGCAGCAATTTGGGCTTTCAATGGCGCAGATCGGTTTACTGAAAATGCTGTTTTCTGGGGCGATGTCGGCGTTTCAGATCCCATCGGGAGAACTGGGCAGAAAATACGGCGAGCGGAAAGTGTTAATTGGCGGCACGCTGCTTTTAACCGTCGCGCTGCTGCTGTATGGAACCTCAGAAACGCTGATACAGCTCATGATATTGATTGTGATCGGCGGCCTTGGCGCCAGCGTTCAGCATCCGCTCTCCTCGAGCTTTATTACGCGATTTTATCCCGCTCCGCGCGCCCGTATTGCGCTCAGCACCTACAACTTTTTCGGCGATGTGGGTAAAGGGATCATCCCCAGTACGCTTTCTGCCTGCCTGTTGATTATCACCTGGGGAACGGCGCTGCAGTTGATTGCGCTTTTGGGTTTCCTCGTCACTCTCGGTCTCTATGTGTTGCTGCCCGCGGATGGCAAAAAACCGCAGGTGGCTACGCTGGCGGGCAAAGAGGCGACACAGCAAAAGCAGCCTGCCTCCAGCGCAAAACTCCCTGAGCCGCTGCGCAAACGCGCTTTCACTGCGCTGTGCGTGATTGGCAGTATCGACAACGCCACCCGTACCGGCACGCTGACATTCCTTCCCTTTTTAATGGCCGCGAGGGGAGCTTCCGCAACGCAAATTGGCTTTGCGCTGACCTTAATTTTTATTGGCGGGGCATTTGGCAAACTGGTTTGCGGGGTGCTGGCGACAAAACTCGGCGTTATCAAAACCGTCGCGGCCAGTGAGATCATTACGTCAGCCATTGTACTGGGAATGACGGTTGCCCCTTTGCAGGTAAGCTGGCTGCTGTTGGTTCCGCTGGGTATTGCGCTGAACGGAACGTCGTCCATTCTGTATGGCAGCGTAGCCGAACTCGCCAGACCGCATCAGCAAACCCGCGCATTTGCTATTTTCTATACCGCATCGTTGGGATGTGGCGCGCTCATGCCAGTTATCTATGGCCTGGCAGGCGATGCGATTGGGGTGAAACAGACATTGATCGTTGTCGCGCTACTGGTACTTTGCATATTGCCTTTGCTCATTCCCATCAGAAGTGCGACAAAAAATGCCGGACATCTGCCGCGCTAATGAAAGCCGTCGGGACATACGCTAATGGCAGGAAGGACGCGCGATCGGGTATAGAGAAGGTGGCTCAATACACCCGTTGCATAGCAACCCGGCGCTGCGGTGCCAGCCCGGAGATCGTCTCTGCTACCAGTAGCGCTTTTAGCCGTGGCGAAAGCGCCTCTTCTTGCAGAATTTCGAACCCCAAAGAGGCATAAAAAGGCGCGTTAAAGGGAGCATAACGATCGGTCGTTAACGAGGCGCCGGTTAAACCGCGAGCCTTACCTTCCGCCAGAAGCGCATTTATCAGCCGCCGACCAATTCCCTGCCGCTGCCAGTTCGGGTGCACATCTGCTTCGGCGATATGCAGCCAGTTCTCCGTAATATAAGCCCCGGCGAAACCTACAGGGATATCCTCTGCTGCGAATGCCGCGAAGAGGATTCCTTGCTCGCTCAGCCTGCTGAAATCATCCAGGCTGGTCGCAACCGGCGCACCTGCCACCGCGCCGGTGCCACGCAATGTTTCAAACGAGGCGAGTTCAATTGCCCTTAATGCCGCCAGATGCTCGCTCTGTGCCGGTTTGATAGTAATATCTGTCATCGGGTTATCCTTATGAACATGGCCGGTAATGTCGCCCTCTCCTTTCAGCGATGGAGCCTTAAGCGTCGCCACGCAGCATCTTGCGCCCTTTCAGGAGTAACCGGCAGGCTAGCGATAAAAATAAAGTAGCGCTGCCGCACGAGCCTGGTTCATCACTCTGGAAATACAAATGAGTTGAGGACGTGATCCTGCCAGACACCGTTTATTTTCAAACAGGATGCGGCATATCTCTCTATTACAAAACCCAAACGTAAATTTTTTCGCATGACGATCAGTATTAACGTGAAAAATAGCAGTGAATATAATCAGCCAGCGGACTCATTAATTTTGTACATAAACGTTGTGCCGTGTAAGGTGTTTTCAATCGACTTTGCATAACAAGGGATTACCCCGGCTATCTGCCACCCCAGGGAAAGATATAAGTCGCTGGCCACATCTCCAGTGCGTGTATCCAGTACGAGTAAAGAGAGGCCTTTTTTCCAGGCCATCTCTTCCGCACGATTCATTAATTCTCTGGCAATCCCCTGACGACGAGCCTGCGGATGAACGAGGAGTTTGGATATTTCAGCACGATGGCGGCCATTAGGAATACCACAATAGTTAACGATAACGGTTGCGGCTAAAAAGCCATTATCGCGGGCGATTAATAACTCGCAATCGTGGCTGGCAAGACTGTAAATTTTATCTTTCCAGAAACGGTCAATAGCCTGGCGATCATCGGGATCGGTAAAACCGACGCTGGCCCCATCTTTTACACAAGACTGCAATACGTCACCTAATTCTGGTAAGCATTGATGAGCCTGTATAGCACTGAGAAGTTCATATTCAATCATGATTTACATATCACCAAAATATAACGTGCGCCGAGGCTCTGATGAGCGCGGAATGATGAAGAACCTGATAAATGAAAACGCAAACTGTCGCCTTCTTTTAAACTCCATTTTTCAGTGTTCATCGTAATAGTTAATTCACCTGCATATAACCATAAATATTGTTCAAGCCCCTGAACGGGAGGGCTTGAATATTCAATGAAAGCGCCAGGGCGCAATTTCCCCTCGATCATCTCGCATCTGAACTGATTAGAAGGCGGTAATAACATGCGTCGCTCAAATCCATTAAGCTCATCCTGCCACAGGGGGTGTTGCTCTGCCCTGAACAGATTATCTGCTGCCTGTTCAATCTCGCTTATCAGCCGGGACATCGTCATTCCGTATACAATACAGAGCTGGTTGAGAACCTCCGCAGTCGGGCTGACTTCACCCCGTTCAATGCGTGATAAGGATGCCCTGCTGATGCCTGACGCAGTGGAAAGCTCGTCAAGCGACCAATTGTGTTGTAAGCGCAGCGCAGCCAGACGTGCGGCTAATCTTGCTCTGTAATCCTGGTTGTTCATGTCATTTCTCTTATTTGAGATATAATTCCCACAAAAGAGAGATTACTGATTACTCAAACCCTGTCAAGCGCTATTGCAAATAGTGAGCGCGAATGCCGCTGGCTTCCACACCGACCGTGAGCGGAAACGAAATATCTTCGAATGCTTGATACTGGCCTTCTCTTCGTTTCCAGTCTGAGGGGTTCACACCCGCGCAATGTACCGTAATACGGATCTCTCCGGGTCCGGGATGTGGAACCGTTATGTCCTCGACTTTCAACGCATCAGGCCCGCCGAAAGCGTGATAACGGATTGCCTTCCTCCTGACCGACTGCTTCGTGCCAGGAGCGGATATCGAGAAAGTTATGGCACGAACCGGACAGATATCTAAAAGCACATGATCCGCCTGGGTGGGATACTTACAGTATTATCGCCAGCCATCCATATTACTCAGAGACTGAAGCTAATCTCCACAGACTGAGTACTGCGCTCTGCCTCTCCATGGTAAACAGCCTCGATGTTGTTACCATCAGGATCGAGCACAAAAGCCGCGTAGTACCCTGGATGGTAGGTTCGTTCGCCAGGCGCTCCATTGTCACGCCCACCATGAGAGAGTGCCGCATGGTAAAAAGCATCCACCGTTTCACGGCTCCTGGCCTGAAAAGCCAGATGATGTCGCCCTGTCAACTGACCTGCAGAGGCTGGACTTTTTACTGACGAAACGACAAGTTCATCTGCCCAGATATAATCGTCATCTGTATTTATTACAGGGATCTCCAGAACAGACAGTACAGCTGAGTAAAACGCTTTACTTGTTTCGAAGTTGTTTACTACAAGCTGGATATGGTCGATAAGCCTGCCGCGATGTAGCCGATAATTTTCCATGGGAAATTTCCTCAGTCAGTCGCATCGACTGGCATTTATCCGTTTTCTAAAAAGAACTATTCCTCAATTATACCGTTGATCCTGTATTTCTTTTTTCACTCTGGAGCGTATTCGGGGTCAGCGTGTTGAATCAATCCTCCTGCCCCTCCAGTGATACGCGCCATCTCACGAATCATGCTCGCAGACACGTCCGGCACTATCCTCTATTGACATCGTAGTTATGGACAATGCCGTATACTGCTTTGTCAACCGCCGCGGATATCTCATCTTCGCTGCGGCCTCCGTTGATAGCAACATGAGTACCGAAAATGAAATATGGAACTGACTGAACACCGGTTGCAGCGGAGTCAGCCGCCGCTGGTTCCACCCTTTCGGGCCATATCTGATCCTGCGCAATAGCAAGAGCTTCATCGCGTTCAAAACCATGAGATATGGCGATGTCTGCCAATACATCAGCTTTACCAATATTCTTCGCATGCAGAAAGTAAGCTTCGCTGATCGCGAGCGCGAGTTGGTGCTGCGTGCCACGATCTCCCGCTGCCATGATGATCGCATGTGCCGCCTGCTTTCTCCTTCTTCAACTATTGGATCTGCCGGTACCCGTGCCTGAACACAAGATAATTTTGCTCAGGGTCATGAATTTAAGCCATCGTCGCCAGCAAGGATTTCACCGTCGCGTCTGTCTTCGCTAAGGCGGCCTGTGCCGCTTCCGGGCCCTGCACTGTGCCCTCGATGCGGATGAGTTCGACGTCGGTCAATCCAATGAAGCCGAGCATGTGCAGAAGATAGTTGGTCTGGAAATCGAAAGGTGCATAGACTCCCTCCGAAAATACACCTCCGGCGGCAGTGACCAGATAAACCTTCTTGCCGGTCAGCAGACCATGGGGTACGCCTGCTTCGTAACTGAAGGTGATGCCCGGCCAGGTGATGTTGTCAATCCACGCCTTGAGCTGTGAAGATGGACCGAAATTCATCATGCCCGATCCAAGCACAATCACGTCGGCGGCACGCAACTCATCAACCAGTTCCATGGCGCGTTCGACAGCCTTAGACTCTTCTGCTGTGCGCACATCAGGAGCCATCACGCGGCCCTTGATGTAGGCCGACGTGATGTGCGGCACCGGGTTTGCGACAAGGTCGCGAACGGTCAGCGAGCCCCCCAGTTGCATCCGGATGCCATTGGCAATTTCAGTGGCGAAGCGTGTGGAAAGACTTTCAGCCCCGCGTGGACTGGACGTGATCAGCAGGATTTTGCTCATGGTGGCTCCTCATATGGTATAAAATAGATACCAGGTAACATTTGCAACCTTAGTTATCTATCGATACAGAGGATACTAAGATTCCTGTCTGCATTTAACAAGAAGGCACATCCATGTCACTGAGTCACAAAAATTTGCCCGAAGCACTGCCCGCCCCCAATACGGGAGGCTGCCAAGCCACCCGCGAAATACTGGATCGCATCGGCGACAAATGGAGTCTTTACATTATTGCCTCGCTGGCTAATGGGAAGCGGCGCTTCAACGAGTTAAGGCGCAATATCGAAGGCATCTCCCAACGCATGCTGACGCTGACTTTGCGTGGTATGGAGCGCGATGGGCTTCTTACCCGGACGGTCTATCCAACCATTCCGCCACGCGTCGAATACGAACTCACCGAACTTGGCCGGACGCTGTTAGTGCCTGTGATGGCGCTTGTGAATTGGGCAAACGACAACCGATTCACCATCGCCGAAGCACATAAACGCTTCGACGACGCGCGCGAACCGGATTCGGTATAAGCCAGAAGCGTGATTAAGGCGGTGATTGCAGCCATTTGCTGGCCGAAATAGAAGTGGGGGATAAAATAAGTCTCTGGCAAGAATTGACCCAACAGCTTTATGAAAGCTGGTCAATTCCATTTTCTGTGATACTGGCCGTTCCGTTGGGGCTTATCGGTGCGCTTATTGCTGTTCGCGCTGCCAGTATGACCCCCAGTCCAATCTGGTAAATGTTTGTTTAAAGCCCCGGAAGGGGCTGAACAAACGTTAACTATGGTGCCGGGGGAACTGGCGGCGTGGGCACGGGCGGCAGTTCCCTCACTTCCAGCCGGACTTCATAACGCTTCCCATTTTCCAGCGCCGGAAGATTTTTAACCACATTGTTTAACGCATCGACCGGGGTGGTGGTTTGCTGGACGACACCATACACGAGTGCTGCAGGGCCCTGCATGGGCGGGCTATCCCTTTGTAAAGGCGGCGGTTTTATATCACCCTCCGTTGCAGCATTAACGGAAAAAGTGCAAACCATAAAGGCAGTGGCAAAGAATATCTTCGTTAATTCTCTCATGCTGTTCTCCACGTTTTGGTTAAAAAAGCTTCACCAGAGGGAAAATAGCCCGCCAACAAGAAGGGAATGTGAATGCGTTTCGCAAGAAAGGAAAATAGCCAGACAACGTCGCGATGTAATTGCCAAAAGCGGCGTCGTGGCAGGCGTTTCGCGCCGACCGCCATATATCATCTGCGTCACGCTTTTAGCTTGCAAAACGGTGGTGAGCGTCGCATATAGACCGTAGTTGCTTGTATCCGATGCGTTAATCGGGGTGTACTAATCAACGGGGAGCATGTCACAAACCTGGAAATTACCTTTTAGCCACAATCCGCATTTCCACCAGTGCATTTTCTGGAATGAATTCTGATACGCCGATGGCGGACCATGCCGGGTAGGGAGCCTTTATATACTCATCTTTTACTTTAGAAAAAACGTCTATATGTTTTTTTAGATCAACGTGAAAAGTGGTCATCTCAAGTATATTTTCATAGCCCAAACCGGCGGCTTTCAAATAAACACCCAGCTTATAAAACGCATCATGAAATTGTTCTTCAGGATGTTCTTATCTGTGCGCATATCGCTCAAGCCCTTACTGCCCTTTATGCTGGCCGCTTCGTATCGAAATTTATGCTGTGCAGAATGCAACAGAGCCTGGTTTATCGACCATCAGCCCATTTCTGTTATCTGCGGCAGTAACTGCTTTATCACTTCCACAGCGCTTCTTACCCTTTGAGGTATAAAACGGGCATCCGGGAAAACCGCGTAAAGGAATCGGTCTGGCAGTCGCCATTCAGGCAGAACGGGAACCAGCAAGCCTGACTGCACCGCTTCAGCAGCAAGGGGAAGCTGCATGCCACCGACACCGATACCTGCCTGGATCGCCTGCAGTAGCCCTTCGCTGGTATTGGCCCGAAATACGGTATTCACCATCAGATTCATTGTTTCATCACCTGAAACTAACCGTAGCGGCGCGTCAAGTGCGATACCACTAAACCGGATATGTGGCTTCTGAGCCAGCTCATCCACTGAATGAATGTGTTCAAATTCCGGGGCAGTATAAAGCGCCGTCGCGATGCGGCCCAGTACGCGCACGGCATGTGACTCTGGTGGCTCGCTCGCCAGCCGCAGCGCGACATCAACCCCTTCGCTGACCAGATCGGCAATGCGATCATCAAATGAGAGCTCAAGGTGTAACTCTGGGTGCGCTTTTTGCAGGGCCAGAAGATGAGGAAGAAAAAGCCGACCTAAACCGCTCGGCAACTGCACATGGACGCGGCCTTGCCAGTGCTGGCCCACAGGGTTGAGGTTGATTTCTGCTTCCCGCATCGCGTCCAGCAAAGGTGTCATATCACGTCTGTACCGCTCTCCCTGCTCAGTAAGCGCCATTGCACGCGTCGTACGGCGCAGCAAAACCACACCAAGCTCTGCCTCCAGTGCGGCAATTTGCTGGCTTACGGCAGATTGCTTCACGCCAATCTGGCGCGCGGCGGCCGAAAATGAGCCAGCCTCTGCCACACGCAAAAAGGTGGCGATCGCATTGAGCTTGTTATTCATTTAATGATTTTACTTATAAGTGCCATCAGTTTCATGGGATATGAGCAGAAAAATTAATATATCACACTCTCTGCGTCACTTTATCTGGAGAAACCTATGAATATGACTCGCACAAACAACGTCGCGCTGGTCGCCGGTGCCAGAGGGATTGTCGGTAGCCAGCTCGTGAAAACGCTGCTGCACCGTGGCTGGGAAGTGATTGGCCTGAGCCGTAATGCATCATCGCATCCGCAGAACATCCCGCTCGTCAGCGTTGATTTGCTGGATGAAAAGCATACTGCGCGGGCGCTGCGGCCCTTAAGCAGTGTCACGCATATCTTTTACAGCGCCTGGATAAACGCGGAAAACTGGACGGAAATGGTGGAGCCCAACGTCACTATGCTGCGTAACCTGGTCTGCCATACGGCGATGATTTCATCGTTAAAAACAGTGAGCCTGATACAAGGGTATAAAGTCTATGGCGCACATCTTGGGCCTTTTAAAACGCCTGCGCGTGAAAGCGATCCCGGCGTTGCGGGAGCGGAATTTAACGCGGCACAACTCGCCTGGCTCAGCGATTATCAGCAAGGGCGAGGATGGTACTGGAATGCCATCAGACCGGGCGTGGTGGGCAGTGCCCTGTCGGGCAATACCATGAATCTTGCCTTGAGCATTGCACTGTACGCTTCGCTTTGTAAGTCACTCAATCTACCGCTCCGTTTTCCAGGTTCGGAACAGACCTGGCGCAGTATTGTTGACTATACGGACGCCGGGTTGCTCGCCGATGCAACCTTGTGGGCCGCCACCTCATCATCCGCTGAAAATCAGGCTTTTAATGTGAATAACGGTGATGTCTGGAGATGGAGCGAACTCTGGCCCCTCATTGCTCGCTGGTTTGAGCTTGAATGCGCGCCGCCCGTCAGACTTTCATTTCAGCAGATGTTCAAAGATTATCAGCCAGCCTGGCGCGAACTGGCCCGGCACAACGGTCTGGCAGAGACGAACATTTTGCAGGTGAACGACGGGCAGTTCGCCGACTTTGTTTTCAGTTGGGATTACGACATGTTTGGCGATGGCAGCAAGCTGCGTCGTGCAGGGTTCTGGCGCATGCAGGCTACGGATGAGATGTTCTTCAGTCTGTTCAGACAATTCAGAGCCGCGCGCATTATCCCTTAACTCATAGGCTGTTCCCGGAGAAGGCCGGAGTTCAGATATGTGCATTCTCAGGCCCTGAACAACTCGCCTTCGTATAAGAAACAGGCTCAGACTGGTCGTTCATAGGGCACGGTACACAGCACTCCGGGGTTGTTGTTAAAGAAAAATATGACCCATCATTAAAGCGCCCCTTAATTTTATGAGGGCGCTTTTCATTAATTATGTTTGAACGCGTTAAATTTATGGCATGGACGTAGAGTCGTCGGATTCACTGCTCTTGGATAAAACATCCTTCAGGAAACGCATCGCGTTACGTAAAGCCTGGTCGGCTTCGGGCAGTGTGCCGGCCAGCAGGTGCCAAACATGGAACATGCCCGGCCAGACTTCGAGTGTCGTGCGTACGCGTGCTTCCCCTAAGTTTGAAGCGAGTTTCATCGCGCCATTCAGCATGACCTCATTCTCGCCGATCTGTATAAGTATCGGGGAAAGCCCCTGCACATCGGCATAAACAGGAGAAGCATCAGGATGTGTTGGCAGCTCACCGGCAAGGAATTCCCGCGCTAATCGGGTGAGAAAATCGATGCTACAAAGGGGATCGATGCCATCACGGGCGGTAGCAGCCAGACCGCTATGGGTCAGATCTGCCCAGGGTGAAAAAGCCACTCCCGCAGCGGGGAGCGGAATACCCGCGTCACGGGCCTTGCGCATCATTGTAATAACCATTGCCCCACCCGCTGAATCGCCAACGAGAACCAGATTTTTGGGATTGATACCCCTGTCGAGTAGCGCGCGATAAGCTGAAAAGACATCCTCTATCGGTGTCGGGAACGGAAAATCAGGGGCCTGCCGGTAGTCCGGAACATAGACTGTGGCGTTTAAAGCTGTGGCAATACGGCCCGTTAACCCCCGATACGCCTCCACACCACCATGCACATAGCCGCCGCCATGAATGTAAAGCACCACACTGCTTCCAGCATGTTCATGACTCTCGCTGACCATTGTCGGCATATTGCCTGGCGTGAGCGTCTTATAAGAGACGCCACTGACAGCAGGAAAGATGCTTTCCAGGCCCTGCATATATTGTTTACGCACATCAGGCCAGCACTCTTCAGACTGACCATACAGCTTCTGCACTACCGGTCCGGCAGCGGTGATCCATCCATCCAGAACATTTTGCGCATTTTTCGACAACATTGTTGTGCCCTTATTTAATGGAAATTCTACAATAAAACCTTAACTAATTTATTGACGAAAAGGTTCCCCAATGACGGGTAGAAAAATCGCTCCGACAAATCTTGCTGGTTCTGCTCTGGATATGGGTGCACTGCGGGTCTTTGTCGCTGTTGCTGAGGCGGGAAGTTTTGTCGCCGGGGGTAAAGCCATGGGTTTAACGCGTTCTGCTGCAGGTAAAGCAATAGCGCGGTTAGAAGCCTATCTCGAGACAAGGCTTTTTCAGCGCACCACGCGTCGCTTATCTCTCACCACTGAGGGGCATGAATTCTTTAACCGTTGCTGCAGGCTACTGGAAGACTTAGAAGAAGCCGAAGCCAGTATCCGCCAGAATTCACCCTTGCCAAAAGGCATCCTCAGACTCACCGTGTCAGAGGGATATGGAAAAATGGTGATACTGCCTTTTATCCAGGCATTTTTAGACAACTCACCGGGTATTAGCATTGAAGTCAGTTTCAGCGATCGGGTTGTCGATCTTATAGAGGAAGGTTTTGATCTTGCTATTCGGGTAGGCGATGGCGCTACGAGTCATCAATATATAACGCAGGTTATCGACAGAACGCGGCCGCAATTGTTTGTATCACCGGACTATCTCAAACAATGGGGTACGCCGGAATCAGTTGCCGATCTTAAAGCTCATCGCCGTCTTGTCTACGGTTTGGGAGCGGCGTCTACCGGATGGAACGTAGTTGATAAGGAGCATGGGCGAATAACGCTGAACGGCAGTAACCATGTCAGGTTTGACAGCGGAGATGCAATACGCATAGCAGCCATAGCAGGATTGGGTATCGGTTATTTACCTTCCTTTATGATTGACAGAGATATTGTGGAAGGCCGATTAGTACAACTGCTGCCTGCAACACAAGGTGAAGAAATTGCTATCCATGCTATTTATCCCAGCCGTAGACATCTCTCTCTTCGCGTGCGGGCTTTCATTGATGGTCTTAAAATTTTCCTGAGTAACATTAAAAATTGACTGTTTAGTCCTTAAAAAGCAATGCCTGGCTGAGCGCTATGTCCTGATAATACTTGTGACTTACGCCATGACAAGCTTCGCTTCGGGCCAGAGCGCCCGCGTTCCGCTCAAAGCGGATATCGGCCAGCGTGTCAGTACGCTTTGTGCCAGAAGCGGACTTCGCAAACATCACTGTTCAATAAGAAGGTAACAGGTCATAACGTATGTGCTTCATTGCTTGCCTTCCATCAATTCAAGCGTCTGCCCATCGGGGCTTTGTACATATATTACTCTTGTTCCCTGCATGGGTCCTGACAAGACTGTCTGAGGTCTCCCTGGCGTCTTCCAGCCATAGTCCGATATTTTGCTCAAGAGCGTATCAAGATTCTCGACCATAAACGCAAGGTGAGCGTAGCCTGGGATGTAGGGGGCTGAAGGCTCTTCAGGCTGTTCAATGTTATTGTATTGCAGTAATTCAATCTTAATGCCAGCCAGTTCAAGCAAAGCCATTCGTACATCAGCTCCCCTTGCGCCTGTTACTTCATCAATAATAGGTCCAGACATTTTTCCTTCGCGTAATAACTTTCCTCCGAGAATGTGAGTCCAGAAGAATAATGAGTCTTCAATATCTTTAACTGAAAAACCGACGTGATTAGCACTTAAGATCATGAGATTGCCAGCTCCTGTTGATTAAACGCGACTACGTTACAAGTCTGTATATATCATAGAAAAACTGCGAATGTCCGCTCTTCGCTGTGAGTTCAACCGATGGATGCAACACATTGGTTAAAACGCTCTGCGGGTGATTCATAGTCCAGCGTTTTTCTTGGCCTCTCGTTGAGCTGCCTGGCGACACTGTTTAGGCTTTATGGCGTTCGACCGGAGACGTCATTAACATGAAAAATGGAAAATTAACTTTATGGCTAAGATTAAATACAACCTGGCCCGTGGAAGCGATGTCATCCGTGATGGTATGTACCTTGAACTGTCTGAGGCTGGAACATCCCCGCTTCGGCAAATTGCTGAAGTCTTCTATTCCGATGTAACTCATGAGTTCTCTTTTTCATGCTACGAAGGATGTATCCCTCTGGAAGAGATTGAAAAGCTCATTCATGAAGCGAAAAAATTGCTTCCGCCAGCAAAGCAGGAATCATGATGGGCCTGAACGTCTGCTGAGTGCCAGCAGCGGGCATGAGTTAATGCGCTGATTATTCAAATATTCAGGCCCTGGCGGAAGGAAGCAGACCCGCAATCCTGTATCCCTCGATGAGTTCATCAAAAAGCTTAATATCGTTCCGGCTTCTGGCCATCAGTTGAGCGCCGGCGATAGCGGAAAAAATCGCACCAGCCCGGATTTTGCTGCCTTCTGACTCTGTGATACCCGCCTCCAGCAGTTGCCCTGCCAGCCAGTCGATGTTGATGTCGGCAAACTTCTGAACTTCCACCTTCACCGCTTCAGGCAGGTCATCGTATTCAGCGGACATAAAACTGCCCATGCAGAGCCGGTTTCCGCTCTCCAGCGATCGGCGGAATATATAAGGGTAGCGGCTCAGACTGCTTAACGCGTCGCCTGCTGATTCCCTGAGTATTTCAAGGTCACGAGCCGTGTCTTCCCAGTAGCGCTGAGCCACTGCCGCACCGAGCTCGGCCTTGCTGGGAAAGTGATAGTAGATGCTGGCCGCTTTGATCCCCACCTCATCCGCCAGTCCGCGAATGTTCAGACCGGTGTAACCATGAGCCTGGGCCGCCAGACGGGCAGCATTAAGAATTTCATCCCGGGATGTTTTGCTCATCGTTTTATTCCTCGCAGAGTGTGATGCAGCAATTCTAACATTTGTTAGGTAGGTATTGACAGCTTTGTTGTGCGGGGGTTACGCTCCACCTACCAATCGTTAGGTAGATTTATTTTGCTGAGAGGATTTATCATGAGCAAAGACATTTTTTATTCAGATGCCACCCGCCTGGCGGACATGATCCGTAACCGCGATCTTTCCCCTGTCGAAGTTATGCAGGCGCATATCGACCGTATTGCCGCCACCAATCCGGACATCAACGCGGTCGTGTCGCTTGCAGAGGACGCCATGAAACAGGCTGCCGCTGCAGAGTCAGCCGTCATGAAAGGTAAAGAGCTTGGCCCTCTGCACGGCGTCCCTTTTACCGCCAAGGATTCCATTGATACCGCAGGTGTACTGACACAGCGCGGCTCACCCATTTTTAAAGGCCGTCGTCCTGCTGAGGATGCAACCAGCGTGGCGCGTCTTAAAAAGGCGGGCGCTATCCTGCTTGCCAAAACCAACCTGCCGGAATTTTCATACTGGATTGAAAGCGATAACCTTCTGTCCGGCCGCTCTAATAACCCCTGGGATCTGACCCGTACGCCAGGAGGTTCAAGTGGCGGTGAGTCCGCCGCTATCGCCGCGGGCATGTCCCCTCTGGGGCTGGGCACTGACCTGGCCATCTCAGTACGTGGGCCGGCTGCACAGACCGGCATAACCTCCATGAAAGCCACGCACGGTAGCGTGCCTATGACGGGCATCTGGCCGCGCGCACCTCGTCGGTTCTGGCACGTAGGCCCGATGGCCCGCTCAGTGCGCGATATTGCCCTGGCGTTTTCTCAGCTTGCAGGACCAGACGGTCATGACGCTTTCTCCAGCAATGCGCCGGCTTATTCTGATGGGCTGCCGCTTGTGACATCCCGTCCGCTGCGCATTGGCTGGATGACCGGTCCGGGCTTTGGTCCGGTTGATCCGGAAGTGGCAGCGGTGGTGAAGTCCGCTGCGGATTCACTGAAGGGACCGGGCGTCGTCGTGGAGCACGTCGGTATTCCTGCGCTGGAGCGGGATTTTGCGCTGGACGTGTTTAACCGAATCCACGTTATGGAGATGAAGCCTGCATTTGCTGCGGCAACGGCTGGTCGAAGCTCCGATGAACTTTACAAGATGGCAAAAACGATGCTGTCACTGCCTGATACATCCATGTCTGAATTTATTGATGCGGAGCAGGCGGCTGAAAAGTTGCGTGACGGGTTTGCGGAATACTTTTCACAATATGATGCGCTGATCACGCATGTTCTCCCCATTCCGGCGCACAAACACGGCGTGGAGAAATTTATCATCGACGGTCAGGAAGTGGATGCCACTTATCTGCAGGGTGCCACGGTACCGCTGAACGTGACAGGTCTGCCGGGCGTGGCGCTGCCGTTTGGTAAAAGTCATGAAGGATTGCCCATCAACGTGCAAATTGTGGGTAAATGGCACGATGAGCGAACCATTCTTCACATTGCTTCCCTGCTGGAAGCCGTCAGTCCGGTAAATGGCTCTCACCCGTCACTGTAGAAATGAAAAAGTCCCGCGAGTACTGCGGGGCTTTTTAACGTTCCCGATTAGGTTCGGGAATAAGCTCAGCCGACTGGCCTGTTTTTCGCTCATAGCAGACCTGGCTGCTATCAAGGCTGTCCGTTACTGATTGCCTTAACCAATATGTTGACTCGCTGATCGCGAAATTCGGCTCTTATTCTGCCGGATCGCTCGAGTTCAGATAATCCATGGAGTGCCGCCCAGTAAGTCTCTGCCACATCCTGAGGATCACCGCCATAAGGTGAAACGGTTTCCACCAGGACGGCGAAAGCCGCTTTCAGCTGGGGTTTAGTGTCTGACTCAGCAAAATGCAATTCGGATGGCAACACAAACATAGCCTCATAAAGCGCGGGTCGGGAGAGCGCAAAATCGAGGTAGGCATAAGCAACGGACTTAATAGACGCGTCAGCGCTGTTAGCCGATTCAGCAGCCTTGCTGAGTGCTTCAGCCAGCTCGGCAAAACCCTGAAGGGCTACCGCCGCAACGATAGCGTCGCGGTTTTGAAAATGCGAATAGAGTACCGGCTGACTGTATTCGATCTCCTCCGCAAGGCGCCGGATAGTGACGGCATTCCACCCTTCCCGTTCGGCTATTTCGCGCGTCACCGTGATGATTAACGCTTCACGCTCAGCCCGCTGCCGGGTTTTTCTGTCTGTAACACTCAACTCTGTACCCTGATAAATGGCCAACTTGAAATTAATAATATCATCACTTGAAAATATAGCAACGCTAGTTTAAATTCCAACACTACACACCAAGCGCATTTCCATTCACTGGAGTTAACATCATGCTTTCGACAGCTATTTCAGCACTCATCGCCACCGCGGTAATCGGAATCGGTCTCTTCTATATTGTTAACCCGCGAGCTATAACGCCCAGTTTTGGGCTGCCGCTTCCTGACACTGGCCCCAACACGACCTGGTGGCTGCGGCTCAAAGGCGTACGCGATTTGACGATGGGGTTGTTGGTGATAGCCAGTCTTGTATGGGGTTCGGCACATGAGACAGGCGCGTTACTACTGATTGCGGCAGCGATACCTACAGGCGATATGCTTACCATCCTCGCGGCCAGAGGCGCTGTAGCGAAAGCGCTCGGTATACATGGTCTGACAGCAGCCGTAATGGTTATGACCGGGCTCGCTGTGTTAACTGCGGGCATTCATTTATGACCAACTTATTGATAGGGATACTGGCTGGGCATTTTTCCTTGCAGGCGTGGTCAATGCGATCGGAACCCAGTCTACACGGCGCGATTTCGCACGCTGGGGCTATCCAGAATGGTGGGGGAAGCTAGTTCAGATATCGTCCTGATACTTACTCTGTTTCCTGTTGAGGGACGACACTATTAATCCTGCCACTGCCGCTGCCAGTCCGGATAACGCGGCAATACCCATAGCCCATCGGGGACCGATATTATCAGCCACCCAGCCCGTGATGGGTGCGCCGATCGGCGTGGCTCCCATAGCAACAGCAACCCTCAGCGCCATCACCCGCCCGCGCATGACCGGCGCGGTTGAAAGCTGCATCAGGCTGTTCGTGGCATTGGTGAAAAACATGGCTGCAACCCCGGTGACGACAAGTGACGCCGCAAAAAACCCGTAATCAGGAGATAATGCAGCGGCGGCACAACCACATGCGAACACACCGGCACTGACCACCAGATGGCGGAATTGAATGCGGTCATAACCCGCATTCAGTAACGCTCCCGCGATGGTTCCCGTGGCGATAACGGATGACAGAAAACCATAGCTGGCAGCATCAGCATGGAAGATCCTTATCCCCATAGAAGAGAGGAATATGGGGAAATTCAGACCAAATGTTCCGATAAAAAAAAGCATCAACAGAATCGCCATCAGATCCGGGCGCCCACGGACATAACGCAGGCCTTCGGTAAATGCGCCCTTGCGCCGCGATGCCCTGCCGGAAAGATTCAGCTCTGTTTTTCTCAGGAAAAACAGTGACGCCAGGATGCCCAGAAATGAGAAACCATTGATCAGAAAGCACCATCCGGTTCCGGCAGAGGCGATGAGCACGCCTGAAACCGCAGGACCGATAAAACGTCCGGCATTAAAGGACATCGAATTCAGCGCAACGGCATTGGAGAGATCGCTTTCGCCGACAAGCTCTGACACAAATGTCTGGCGAACCGGGGCGTCAACCGCCGTAATAGTGCCGAAAAGAAAGGCGAACACATACAGATGCCATAGTTGAATAATCCCTCCCACCGTCATCAGGCCAAGCGCGATCCCCAGCCCTCCCATCGCTCCCTGAGTGAACATCAGTAACTTCCGCTGGTTAAACCTGTCAGCCGCTATGCCAGTCCATGGCAGGAAAATAAAATGCGGGGCAAACTGCAGCGCCATCACCGTTCCCAGCACGGAGCCGTTATGGGGCGTCAGAACAACAAAAACCAGCCAGTCCTGTGCGGTACGCTGCATCCAGGTTCCGATATTCGACACCAACGCCCCGGCAGCCCAAAGCCGGTAGTTAAAATTACGCAGCGATCGGAAAACAGCATTGTTGAAAGGTTTCATTTTTGGGGTGGATTATTTCCACCATGAAACTGACCAAAATGATGGGCAGAAAAAAGGGCTATAGCCGCTATACCAACAAAAAGAGCCATCGCGTCCGGCCAGCGGGCGATATCAACCCGGCCTAAATGGATAAGCAGCAGCCAGGCCAGTAACAGATTGGCCAATCCCCACAAAACATTGACCATCGATGAGGAAAGCCCTTTACCGGGAGGTGTGGCAAAGGGTGACTGAAACGCTCTGCCCAGAACGCCACTGATAACATGGGGCACGGCGTTCATAAGCAACATCCCCCCCACCCAGCAGAGACAGATAATGTAACAGGTTCATTGATTCGTCCTGTTTTCCAGCGCGCTGAGGATATCGGCTGTCAGTGCTGTTTCGCCAAGCCGGGGAAAAATATTCTCTACACTCCAGTTATGCGCTTCCGGTCGGCTGTCGGCCATAGCATCAACGGGCAACAGCACATTGAAACCGCAATCCCAGGCCTGCCGTGCTGTGGCTTCCACCCCGGTACCGGTTGATACACCGGTGATGATGACCTGGGTTACGCCGAGAGATTTCAGATGGGATTCCAGCGCGGTTGTGGAGAAGGCTCCCCAGCTGTATTTGGTCACGATAATATCTGAAGGTTGTGGGGCAATCTCTTCAATGAAGTCGGTGAAGCCCTCCGGCAACGTATCGGGCAGACTGCGGCGATCGTCCCGTCTTCCCGGCGGTATACCTGCAACATTGACCAGCACAACAGGTAAATGACGCTGACGAAATGCCTTTATCAGGGCTGCGCTGTGCTCAACAACGGCGGAAATTGACGCGTTGTAAGGCGTGCCAATAATGCCTTTCTGCAAATCAATAACAATTAATGCCGGGATGGGATCGAGTTCAGTCAGGGCCATATCTGCTCCGGAAAATTCGTAATATTAAAAAACGTTATTTCTCCACAAGCCGTTGCAACAAGCCGATAGCAGCCAGAACCTGCCGCTGCTCTTCTTCCGTCAGATGTTGTGCAACTGCGCGGCTTAGCCAGTCCTGGCGTGCAGATCGTCCTTCCTGAAGGATGGAGAGGCATTTATCCGTTAACGAAATAATGATCTGCCGGCCATCCTCTGGATCCGCCGTTCCTCTGACAAGCCCCTTTGACTGCAAGGCTGCAACAAGCGTTCTCATCGACTGATGACGAACGCCCTCCGCCCGTGCCAGAGAAGAGATCGTCATTGGACCTTCTTTTTCCAGCCTCAGCAGGGCCGACGACTGACCGGGGCTCAGATCACTGGTATGCCCTTCTTCACGCAAGCGTCGCTTTAGCATGCTGAAAAGCTGCCGCAGCTCAGCGGCAATGGCTGAATTGACAGCATCACTGTCGGTGTGTTTTTTCATAGTCATGAAATCATCTTAAATATATACAGCTAAACTGTAAAGTTAAACTGTATTTCTGTTTCATGTCCTGACGCTGTTGGGCTGCTTCATTTTTCTTCGGGCTGGTATGTGCGCGGCTGCTCCTCGCTCAAATGAGACAATCATCATTCGCGATGACGTAATAAAGCGTCTCCGGGGCGTTACATGGCCGAACGTCACAGGGAAAGACGGCCAATGAAACGCTGAACAACGATGTTGCGCAGGCGTTTCCTGCGCAGATTCAGGCTACTAAATACGACGCGTTTTTGGTCGTGCAAGCAGACATGATTCCCGCTCTCACTTTTTGAGTGGGTGTGAAAAATCACATAAACCGGTCTGCGCCGCCTGAAGCTTCAATTGTCTGCCCGGTAACAAACTGATTTCTGTCAGAAAGCAGAAAAGCAGTAATCGATGCAATGTCTTCAGGAAGCCCAAAGCGGCCTACCGGGGTCTTCTCTTTACCCAGTAATGCCATAACCTCGTCGTCCGTTTTGTCAGCCAGTTCAGGACGGCGATTGCGGACATTGGGTAGCATATTCTGCGCCCAGTTATCCGTCGCGACAGCACCAACACCAATAGCATTCACCAGAATGCCATCTGCGGCCACACTCAGCGCTACACTACGGGTCAGGTTGTTGATAGCGGCGCTCAGCGCATGTGAGACGGTAAGTTGCGGGTTGGGATAGATGCCGCCAATAGAGGAAATATTGACAATACGCCCCCAGCGTCGTCTCTGCATTGCGGGTATCACCGCCTTGCAAAAGCGTCGCATGGCGGAGAATTTGGTCTCCGTCATTAATTGCCACTCCTCTTCCGACGTGGTTAACAGCGTGCCCGCATGGGCTCTTCCGGCATTATTCACCAGCAAATCAATGCGCTGAAAAACCTTTTCTGCGTGTTCAACCACCCGCGAAGGTAGGTTGGGATCCGTCACATCCCCGGCGACAGGCAGCGCCGAAACACCATATTTATCGGTGATTTTTTTCGCCGCCAGGATCAGCTCAGGTTCTCGTCTGGAAACCATCACTAAATGCACACCATTGGCGGCCAGTTCTTCACAAATACTGAAACCAATCCCGGTTCGCGCTCCGGTTACCAGAGCCACTTTTCCTGTCAGTTTTAAATCCATGGGTTGCTCCTCAAATTAAGCACTGTTAACAACATAAGAAGGATTAGTAACCGATCTTAATTTTCAGAAGCTTGTGCGACGGAATTCAGACGTCTGAAGAAAACGGCCAAAGCGTTGAGAGCCACCTCTGCTTATTCTGCAAAAAAGAGTGAGTTTAGAGCGAGGAGTGACCAGTGCGTACGGACAACCACGAGCTGGGCTGGTGATGATGGGATTATTAACAGCCGTGAGACGTCAATCTTCAGGTCGCCAGTCGGGCACATAGCGCCAGAGCATGTCTGACATCCGTCGCGCTCTCTGAACCATCGACATCATGTAAAACGTTTTCTATTAACCGTTTAGCCGCCAATCCTTCCCCGGCCTCCGCCTGCAACGTTGCCAGTGAATAAGCAATACGCAGGGCCCAACCGTGTGCCTGTTGCTGACGCGCCTTGTCCAGTGCCTGCTCTAACAACAGGCGTTGCTCCTGCAGGGGTAACTGCGTGGCGGAAAGACGCATCAGCTCAGGCGCGCACCAGTTTTCATGATCCAGACTGGCGGTTTGCTGCGATATCCCGGTATCAATTTCCGACAACAACGGGGAGTATTGCCAGTCTAATCCCATCGCACGCAACGAACTAAACAGTGTGCTTTGGCTCACATCGGTATGGCTAAACCGTTTTGCCCAGACAAGAAACAGCTCGCCATAGGTCTTCCAGAAATACAAATCATGCTTTTCTGCCAGAGCAATAAGCCAGTTTGCGGCCTTCACAACCCAGCGCGGATTGCGATCCAGTGCGGCTGTCATACAGGCACCTTCAGCCAGCGCGCAGCAAAGCGAGCAGGCATGCTGTAAACGAGCGGCTTTTTTCACACCGCGCCATGCCATCTGTTTTGCGGCCCGATACTCACCCTGAACCCAGAGCAAACGAGACAGAAAAGCCATACCGGCGCTCTCTTGATCAAGACCGAAACGAAAAGAGTGGCTTACGCTCTCCTGCTCGTACCAGGCCAGCGATTGCAGCAGGTAATTGCGACCGACGGCATGCAGCCCTAAAAAATGCAGTGAAACGCCGAGAAGACGTAGCCCGGTCGCCTGCGCCTCAGCGTCTTTGATTTCGCGTGCGAGATCATACAGTGATTGCGCATGCTGAAGAGAGGTATTCAACTCGCCCGTGCGCAAGCAATACAGCCATAACCCGTAATGCGCCTGCAAACGTATCTCTTTGTCGTCGAGCTTTTCTGCCAGCGTCAGTGCGGTTTGCCAGGCTGAATGGGTTTCAGATGTCGGGCCTTTTGCCCAGGTTGATGCCTTACCCGCTGCGGCGCAGAGATGCATTCTCTGGCGTAACGTTAAAACAACCCGCGAGCTATTTTCATATAACAGAGGAGAGATATGACGCTGGCATTCATCATAGAGAGAATATTCAATCCAGAAAGGCGTCATCGCCTGTAAGACTGCCAGCCCTGTAGAGGAATCGCGCCCCTCAGTGAAGGTTTGCTGTAAAACACTGCGCAAATCATTAAGGATGTGACGATAACACTCCCGCCACTGTTCCGTTGGCAGCACCAGCCAGTCAGCCTGGGCCTGCTCCACCAGGGTTTTATAATAATCGGCAAAACGGAGCGAAAGCTCTTCATATTCATCCTGTTGCCGGAGTTTATTGCAGGCGAAATGGCGCATGGTTTCCAGCAGACGAAAACGGGTTACAGGCACCTGGCTACTGACCTGAATCAGCGAGAGGGAGAGCAACCGCTGCACATCGTCAATCACCTGCCAGTGATGCTTGTCCTTTGTCACCAGAAAATCAGTGACGGATTGCATACTGAACGTGTCGGTGAAGATGCCCAGCGATCTGAATAACCGCTGTTCGCGTGCGTTGAGTAACTGATAAGTCCATTCCAGCGTCGTCACTATTTTCTGGTGTCTGGGAACCAGTGAGCTGTGCGTATTGCTCAATAGCTGGAAACGGTCCTCCAGTCGGCTATATATCTCGCTGACGCTCATCACGGGCAAACGGGAGGCGGCAAGTTCAATGGCCAACGGCAAGCCATCAAGATGACGGCATAATTTGCCAATCAGCGACAATTCACGGTCTGAGGGATGAAAATCATGTCGGTTGGCCTGTACGCGCTCGATAAAGAGACGGACGCTGGCAAAAGAGAGTAGCGTGTGATTATCGCTGTCTGTCCGTTCAGGTATTTGTAATGGCGGTAATAAATATTGTTGCTCGCCAGCAATCTGTAATGCCACCTGGCTGGTCAATAACAGCCTGCTCTGGGGAGCCGCATGCAACAACGAGGTTATCACGGGCTCCAGTTCATTAATTAAATGTTCGCAGTTATCAATCAGCAATAAACAGCGGCGTCGCGCAAGCTGTTGCCGTAAATCGGCATCATGATGCACGCTGGCTAATGGAAGATGTAGCGCCTGAGAAAATAGAGATAACAAGCTGGAGGCTTCGGTGATATGCGCCAGTTCAACCACGCCTGTTCCCTCCGGAAATTGCGTGCGCACAAGATTGACAACTTCCCACGCCAGACGCGTTTTCCCCACGCCCCCGGAACCGGTAATCGTGACCAGAGGGTGGTGATTTAATAATGTACAGACGTCCTGCACGGCCTGGTCACGCCCTAAAATCGATGTCAAAAAAGGGGTAACAACAGGCTCTGGCAGCTCTGGTTTCGGGGGTATTTTAAGCGATAAACTATTGATATTAAAGCGGTAACCACAACCGAATTCAGTGACAAGTAGATGCCGATCGTGACCCAGAATGCGACGTATAGAGGAGATTTGCGCCTGAAGATTATTTTCTTCGACAATTTCATTTCCCCACACCTGAACAAGTAAAGCCTCTTTACTTACCGCTTTACCTCCAGCCCGCAACAGCACAACCAGAACATCAAACGCTCTGGCAGAAATTCTGACAGGCTTACCCCGGTGTAACAAAATCCTGAGCTGGGGCCAGATTTGCCATTCGGCAAAGTGCATCTCATCGGTTGTTATCATGGTGTTGAGATCTTCTGTTTTGACCATCACACATTCACTGTGCGCAGAGAACGTCATTATCAGTGCTGCCCGGCCTGTATTTCGCCAGCGTCATTCTGAACCGCGTATAAAGAGAACCACGGCACCACTGTAACATAGCCTTTTCTACCGCTTTAAACGTCAGTGGCTTTGCCTGTTGTTTTCCTGCCATAAAGACTCCGTTATCATGCTTACTCCGCATTCCTGGGAAAACCTTCAGAATGCTTGTAAATGAGGCAAGGCGATACGCAACAAGAATGATAAAAATCGCCGGCTCGTTAAAATTTAAGCACATGGACATCATAAACTGATGAGTACACTAGAGAATTTCGACGCGCATACGCCAATGATGCAGCAGTACCTGAAGCTGAAAGCACAGCATCCGGACATTCTGCTGTTCTACCGGATGGGCGACTTTTACGAACTGTTTTATGACGATGCGAAACGCGCTTCGCAGCTTATGGATATTTCGCTGACCAAACGCGGCGCATCTGCTGGCGAGCCGATCCCGATGGCCGGTGTTCCGCATCATGCGGTGGAAAACTATCTGGCGAAGCTGGTGAGTCTTGGCGAATCCGTGGCGATTTGCGAGCAAATCGGCGATCCGGCAACCAGCAAAGGTCCGGTTGAGCGCAAAGTGGTGCGCATCGTTACGCCTGGCACCATCAGCGATGAAGCGCTGTTGCAGGAGCGTCAGGACAATCTGCTGGCCGCCATCTGGCAGGACAGCAAAGGTTTTGGCTATGCCACGCTGGATATCAGCTCCGGGCGTTTTCGCGTCAGCGAACCGGCCGATCGCGACACCATGGCCGCCGAGTTGCAGCGCACCAATCCCGCCGAGTTGCTCTATGCCGAAGACTTTGCCGAAACGGCGCTGATTGAAGGCCGCCGCGGCCTGCGCCGCCGTCCGCTGTGGGAATTCGAAATTGATACCGCCCGCCAGCAACTGAACCTGCAATTTGGCACCCGCGATCTGGTCGGTTTTGGGGTGGAAAACGCGCCGCGCGGCCTGTGCGCAGCCGGTTGCCTGTTGCAGTATGTCAAAGATACGCAGCGTACTGCCCTGCCGCATATTCGCTCCATCACCATGGAGCGCCAGCAGGACACCATCATTATGGACGCCGCGACGCGCCGTAATCTGGAGATCACGCAGAACCTGGCGGGCGGTGTGGAAAATACACTGGCCTCGGTACTTGATTGCACCGTAACGCCAATGGGCAGCCGCATGCTGAAACGCTGGCTGCATATGCCAGTCCGCGATACAAAAGTGCTGACGGAACGTCAGCAAACCATCGGCGCACTACAGGATCACTGCGGCGAACTGCAACCGGTGCTGCGTCAGGTGGGCGATCTGGAGCGTATTCTGGCACGTCTGGCGCTGCGCACTGCGCGTCCGCGCGACCTGGCGCGTATGCGTCACGCTTTCCAGCAACTGCCGGAACTGCGCGCGCAACTGGCGGAAGTGAAAAGCGCGCCGGTGCAGGCACTGCGCGAAAAGATGGGTGAGTTCAACGAACTGCGCGAGCTGCTGGAACGCGCAATTATCGATGCGCCGCCGGTGCTGGTGCGCGATGGCGGCGTGATTGCGCCGGGTTATAACGCCGAGCTGGACGAATGGCGCGCTCTGGCGGATGGCGCGACCGACTATCTTGACCGGCTGGAGCTCCGCGAGCGCGAACGCCTCGGGCTGGATACGCTGAAAGTGGGTTATAACGCGGTACACGGTTACTACATCCAGATTAGCCGCGGGCAAAGCCATCTGGCACCGATCCATTACGTGCGTCGCCAGACGCTGAAAAATGCCGAACGCTACATTATTCCGGAACTGAAAGAGTACGAAGACAAAGTTCTGACCTCGAAAGGCAAAGCGCTGGCGCTGGAAAAACAGCTTTATGACGAGCTGTTCGATCTGCTGATGCCGCATCTGGCCGACCTGCAACAGAGCGCCTCTGCGCTGGCGGAACTGGATGTGCTGGTGAACCTGGCCGAGCGCGCTTATACCCTGAATTACAGCTGCCCAACCTTTATGGACAAGCCAGGCATCCGCATTACCGAAGGGCGCCATCCGGTAGTCGAGCAGGTGCTGAAAGAGCCGTTTATTGCTAACCCGCTGAATTTATCGCCGCAGCGCCGGATGTTAATCATTACCGGGCCGAACATGGGCGGTAAAAGTACCTATATGCGCCAGACTGCGCTGATTGCGCTGCTGGCCTATATCGGCAGCTATGTGCCCGCGCAAAAAGTCGAGATCGGCCCAATCGACCGCATCTTTACCCGCGTCGGCGCGGCAGACGATCTGGCCAGCGGACGTTCGACCTTTATGGTAGAGATGACCGAAACCGCCAACATCCTGCATAACGCCACGGAAAACAGCCTGGTGCTGATGGATGAAATTGGTCGCGGGACATCGACCTATGATGGTCTGTCGCTGGCATGGGCGTGTGCGGAGAGTCTGGCAAATAAAATCAAGGCATTGACGCTGTTCGCGACGCACTACTTTGAGCTGACGCAACTGCCGGAAAAAATGGAAGGCGTGGCCAACGTGCATCTCGACGCGCTGGAACATGGCGATACCATCGCCTTTATGCACAGCGTGCAGGACGGCGCGGCCAGTAAGAGTTACGGCCTGGCGGTCGCGGCGCTGGCGGGCGTGCCGAAAGAGGTGATTAAACGCGCGCGCGGCAAATTGCGCGAGCTGGAAAGCCTGTCGCCGAATGCGGCGGCCACGCAAATAGACGGCACGCAGATGTCGCTGCTGGCTCCGGCAGAAGAGACCAACCCGGCGATGGAAGCACTGGAAAACCTCGATCCGGACAGCTTAACGCCGCGTCAGGCGCTGGAATGGATTTACCGCCTGAAGAGCCTGGTGTAAGGCGCTGATTGCCGGATGGCGCTGACGCTTATCCGGCCTACAGATCGTAATCGACCTCGCGAAACGTAGGCCGGGTAAGGCGAAGCCGCCACCCGGCAACAACTCCGGACACGCGGCAACAACCCCAGGCATGCTGCAATTGCCGGATGGCGCTTATCCAGCCTGGACGTTTTCCGCGCTGTGATCAAATCCGGCCTGTCATTCTGTGCAGGCCGGGTTACATGCAGTTACCGTTGATTTTCTGCCAGCAGCGGCGGAATCGTCGGCACCTGCGGCGCATCATCCATATCTTTCTGCGTTATACGAAACGCCTGTGGATAGTGCTCGCGGCTGGTACGGCGCAGCGGCTCGGTATCACGCCAGGTGTATAAACAGTGCTGGCACTGGTACACCGTCCAGACCCCTTTTACCGGCGACGTCGCCATGATTTCAATGTGCGCATCGGCACAACGTGGACAGATCATTTTTCGCTCCTTATTGTTGGCGGCTCGCCAGCATGGCGGTCAGTTTTTCAGCCCATTCTTTGGTTTCCGGCAAATCGCGTACCGGCTGGCTGTAGTGGCCACGGTTATCCGGCGCAACCGGCGTGGTGGCGTCGATAATCAGTTTGTCGGTGATCCCGGCCGGGCTTGAACCCGGATCGAGTTCCAGTACCGACATATTTGGCAACTGCACCAGATCGCCTGCCGGGTTGACTTTCGATGACAGCGCCCACATCACCTGCGGCAAGTTAAACGGATCGACATCTTCATCGACCATGATCACCATCTTCACGTAACCGAGTCCGTGCGGCGTGGTCATGGCGCGCAAACCCACCGCGCGGGCAAAGCCGCCGTAACGTTTTTTGGTGGAGATAATCGCCAGCAGACCGTGGGTATACATGGCGTTTACCGCCTGCACTTCCGGGAACTCGGCTTTCAACTGCTGATACAGCGGCACACAGGTTGCTGGCCCTATCAGATAATCGATTTCCGTCCACGGCATGCCAAGGTAGAGGGATTCAAAAATCGGTTTCGTGCGGTAAGAGACTTTATCGATGCGCACCACCGTCATGTTGCGCCCGCCGGAGTAGTGGCCGGTGAACTCACCGAACGGCCCTTCGATCTCGCGCTTACGCCCTTCGATCACCCCTTCAAGGATCACTTCCGAGCCCCACGGCACATCGAAACCGGTCAGCGGTGCAGTGGCAATCGGATACGGGCTTTCGCGCAATGCGCCCGCCATCTCATATTCCGACTGATCGTATTTCAGCGGCGTGGCGCCCATCAGGGTAATAATCGGATCGTTACCGAGTGTAATCGCGATGGGCAGATCCTCGCCGCGCTCTTCCGCTTTATGCAGATGCAGCGCAATATCGTGCATCGGCACCGGTTGCAGGCCGAGTTTGCGTTTGCCCTTCACTTCCATGCGGTAGATGCCGACGTTCTGCTTGCCAAAATGATCGGGATCGAGCGGATCGCGGGAAACAACACAGGCTTTATCAAGGTAAAAACCGCCATCGCCATCGTTCAGGCGGAACAGCGGCAAAATATCGAACAGATTGATGTCATCGCCATCGACGCTGTTCTCCGCCCACGGCGGATTGTCACGACGTTCCGGGGCGACCGGGAACTTATCCCAGCGACGGATAAATTCGTCAATCTGCTGCTTAACCGGCGTGTTCGGCGGTAATCCCAGCGAAATCGCGTGGTTCTGCCAGGAACCGATAGTGTTCATCGTGACGCGGGCATCAACAAAGCCGCGGATATTATCGAACCACAGTGCGGGGGCGCCTTCGCCAATGCGGCCGGTCGCGTTCGCGGCAGCGGCCAGATCCGGCTCGGCATTCACCTCTTCACTGATTTTCAGCAACTGTCCTTGCTCATCCAGCGCCTGTAAAAAACTGCGTAAATCATCAAAAGCCATTATGCATTCTCCTGTAAATAATTCTGTGCCGCCTGCAACCCACCCCAGCGCTTCGCCTGCGGCAGCGAAAGACCGAACTGATCCAGCACGCGGGTGACAATATGCAGCGTGACGTCGTCAATCGTTTGTGGGTGGTTGTAATAAGCGGGTATCGGCGGAACCATGGCGACACCCAGGCGAGATAATGCGAGCATATTTTCCAGATGGATGGCGCTCAGCGGCGTTTCACGCGGCACCAGCACCAGCTTGCGCCCCTCTTTCAGCACCACATCGGCAGCGCGTCCCACCAGCCCTTCGGCATAACCTGCGCGAATGCCTGCGAGCGTTTTCATACTGCATGGAATGATGATCATGCCGTCGGTATGAAACGATCCGGAGGAGATGGTCGCCGCTTGATCCGCCGTGTTATGGCAATGATCCGCCAGCGCAGCAACCTCACGCGGGCTAAAAGGGGTTTCCAGTTCAATGGTCGTTTTTGCCCATTTCGACATCACCAGGTGCGTTTCTACCTGCGGCATCTGCTGCAATGCCTGCAACAGTGCAACCGCCAATGGCGCGCCCGTCGCACCGGTCATTCCGACAATCAGCTTCATTCACCACCTCAATATTGTTCGTATACGAACGTTGCAAAATACACTACGCCTGCAAAACGATCCTGACAAGGCATCCCAAAACGTTGCGGCACGAAACGTGAAATTGACGATCGTTATAAAGCAACGTATAAGCCGCTATGATAAGAAGAGGATCATGATGGAGAGCGCATATGAAATTAAGGAACGAAGCATTTCACCTGCTGCGCCAGCTTTTTCAACAGCATACCTCGCAGTGGCAGCAGGCGCTGCCCGAGTTGACTAAGCCGCAATACGCGGTGATGCGCTCAATTGCAGAAAACCCTGGCATTGAGCAGGTTGCGTTAACGGAGGTGGCTGTCAGTACCAAGGCGACGCTGGCGGAGATGCTGAGCCGTATGGAGAGCCGGGGATTAGTGAGGCGGGAAAATGATCCGGCGGATAAGCGTCGGCGGTTTATCTATCTGACGCCGGAAGGGGAAAGGCTGCTGGCAAGCAGTATTCCCGTCGGCAACGGCGTGGATCAGGCATTTCTTGGCCGTCTGAGCGCCGAAGAGCAAACCGCTTTTTCAGCGCTTATCAGAAAGATGATGGATAAAGCATAACCGCAGAAAAGAAAAAGGCCGCGTCATCTGCGACCGGCCTTTTTGGCTTGAAAGGATGCTTATTCGCGGAACAGCGCTTCGATATTCAGCCCTTGCGTTTGCAGGATTTCGCGCAAACGACGCAGACCTTCAACCTGAATCTGACGAACACGTTCACGGGTGAGGCCAATTTCACGGCCCACATCTTCCAGTGTCGCAGCTTCATAGCCCAGCAGACCGAAACGACGCGCCAGCACTTCACGCTGTTTGGCGTTCAGTTCGAACAGCCATTTGACGATGCTTTGTTTCATATCATCATCTTGCGTGGTGTCTTCCGGACCGTTGTCTTTCTCATCGGCCAGGATATCCAGCAGCGCTTTTTCAGAATCGCCGCCTAACGGCGTATCAACTGAGGTAATGCGCTCGTTGAGACGCAGCATACGGCTTACGTCGTCAACCGGTTTGTCCAGCCGTTCAGCTATCTCTTCCGCACTCGGTTCGTGGTCCAGCTTATGGGATAACTCACGCGCGGTACGCAGATAGACGTTCAGCTCTTTAACAATGTGAATGGGCAGACGAATGGTGCGGGTTTGATTCATAATCGCCCGCTCAATGGTCTGACGAATCCACCAGGTTGCATAAGTTGAAAAACGGAACCCACGTTCAGGGTCAAATTTCTCAACGGCACGGATCAGCCCCAGGTTACCCTCTTCAATCAGATCCAGCAGCGCCAGACCACGATTACTGTAACGACGGGCAATCTTAACCACCAGACGCAGGTTACTTTCGATCATGCGACGGCGGGAAGCAACGTCACCGCGTAGTGCGCGGCGTGCAAAATAGACCTCTTCTTCGGCCGTTAATAGTGGGGAGTACCCAATTTCCCCAAGGTACAGCTGAGTAGCATCTAATACACGCTGGGTGGCACCCTGCGACAACAGCTCCTCTTCAGCCAGGTCGTTATCACTGGGTTCCTCTTCTACTAAGGCTTTTTCGTCAAAAACCTCTGCTCCGTTTTCATCAAATTCCGCATCTTCATTTAAATCATGAACTTTCAGCGTATTCTGATTCATAAGGTGGCTCCTACCCGTGATCCCTGGGCAACGCTCCTGAAAACGCCTCATTGCGCCCGTTGCAGCGGCATCTGCGCGCACTGCAACGGCTCAAATGGGGGGTCTTCAACAACCTTGCACCGATTTATCGCTGCGGCAAATAGCGCAGCGGGTTTACGGATTTCCCCTTGTAACGAATTTCAAAATGCAAGCGTGTAGAACTGGTTCCGGTGCTACCCATGGTAGCTATTTTTTGCCCCGCCTTAACTTCTTGTTGTTCCCGGACCAGCATTGTGTCGTTATGGGCGTAGGCACTCAGGTAATCATCGTTATGTTTTATGATGATCAGATTACCGTAACCGCGCAGCGCGTTACCGGCATATACAACGCGCCCATCTGCGGTCGCGACAATAGCCTGTCCTTTGCTGCCGGAGATATCGACGCCTTTATTGCCACCTTCGGTAGCAGAGAAATTGTCGATAACTTTGCCCTCAGTCGGCCAGCGCCATGAAGCAATCGGCGAGCTGGTAGATGTACTGCTGGCAGTCGGTTCGGTTGAGCTTACAGAAGGTGCCGTAACAGGCGCTGTGATGGTTGTCGCAGGCTTGTTGTTTGGCAACATTTTGTTAGCACTTTGTTCACCTGAATCCTCAGAATACGTAATTGTCGGTTTCGAAGCAACCACTACGCTGGAATTTTGTGCAGGTTTTGAGACTATTCCTTGTGCTGATGCATCAGCCTGAGTAATGGCATTTCCACCCGTAATTGGCGTACCGGATGCATTACCTACCTGCAACGTTTGCCCGACTTCAAGGTTATAAGGCGCGGCGACATTATTACGCTGCGCCAGATCACGGAAATCGTTCCCGGTAATCCACGCGATATAAAATAGTGTATCGCCACGCTTCACCGTATAGGTACTGCCGCCGGTATAGCTGCCTTTGGGAATATTGCCGTACTGGCGGTTATAGACGATGCGCCCGTTAACGGTTTCAACAGGCGTCTGCGCCACCGGCTGAATCTGCGTTGGCTGCGCGCTCGGGCGCTGCACAGGCTGAATTTGCTGCTGCGATGATGTGCCAAGTTTTGGCGGTGGCGTGATCAACATTCCGGAATTGCCGGAACTGGAATTTGAACTGGCGTTGCCGCCAACAGAACTGACCGGGGCCGGAGCATTAGTGGAATTTGAACACCCTGCCAGCCACAGCGAAACCAGTGACAATGCCGCAATACGGCTTACGGTGAATTTCGGGCTTCCCGCGCTCATTTATCCCCCAACAATATATAGATAACCAATGACTTAAAAATAACCGCGACGCCTGGCGGCAAATGTGCCCACCATACGCTGTTACGGCCTGAAAATCCCAGGGAAAACTCTGTAACTCAGGCCAGTTCGCCTCTTATCAGCGGAACAAAGCGCACCGCTTCCACAGTATCAATAATAAATTCGCTTCCCCGCCGACGAACGCGCTTCAACTGCTGCATTTCGTCGCCTACGGGTAAAACAAGAAGGCCGCCATCATCCAGCTGCGACATTAATGCGGCAGGGATCTCCGGCGGTGCGGCAGTCACAATAATGGCGTCAAACGGAGCGCGAGCCTGCCACCCCTGCCAGCCATCACCGTGACGAGTAGAAACATTGTGTAGATCGAGCTGTTTCAGGCGGCGGCGCGCCTGCCATTGCAGGCTTTTGATGCGTTCAACAGAACAGACATGGTGTACCAGACGTGCCAGAATCGCCGTTTGATAGCCGGAGCCGGTGCCGATTTCCAGCACCCGCGACGCGGGTGTCAGATCCAGCAGTTCGGTCATTCGCGCCACCATATACGGCTGCGAAATGGTTTGCCCCTGACCAATAGGTAACGCGACGTTATCCCACGCTTTGTGTTCAAACGCCTCATCGATAAATTTCTCGCGTGGCACTTGCGATAACGCCTCAAGCACCCGCTCATTTTTAATGCCCTGCGCGCGTAATTGATTGAGAAGATCCTGTACGCGTTTACTCACCATTGCGAATTCACCCCGACACGATCCAGCCAGCCCGACACCACATCATGCGCGCTGTATGCTGTTAAATCTACATGCAACGGCGTGACAGAGACGTAGCCTTCATCCACGGCTGCAAAATCCGTATCCGGCCCGGCATCGCATTTTTCCCCGGGCGGACCAATCCAGTACAGCGTGTTACCACGCGGATCCTGCTGCGGAATAACCTGATCGGCCGGGTGACGGCTACCGCAACGGGTAACGCGAATACCTTTGATCTCATCGAGCGGCAGATCCGGCACGTTGATATTGAGGATCCGCCCGGTACGCAGCGGCTCGCGGCTGAGCGCACGCAGAAGAGAGCAGGTAACGGCGGCTGCCGTTTCATAATGGGTATGCCCGTTGAGCGAGACGGCCAGCGCCGGAAAGCCGAGATGACGCCCTTCCATCGCGGCCGCAACGGTGCCGGAGTAGATCACATCGTCGCCGAGATTCGGCCCGGCATTAATGCCGGAAACCACCACATCCGGGCGCGGACGCATCAGCGCGTTCACCCCAAGGAAAACGCAGTCGGTCGGCGTGCCCATCTGTACGGCGATATCGCCGTTTTCAAAGGTAAAAGTACGGAGCGAGGATTCGAGCGTCAGTGAATTAGACGCACCGCTGCGGTTACGATCGGGCGCGACCACCTGAACATCGGCAAACTCGCGCAGCGCTTTTGCCAGCGTCTGGATTCCCGGCGCGTGGATCCCGTCATCGTTACTCAGCAATATTCGCATAATCACCCGATGTGTTAATAAGTTCCCTGACCACGCTGGTGGCAAAACTTCCCGCCGGGAGCCAGAAACGTAACTCGACAGTGACATCATCCCACCAGTTCCAGCAAAGCTTCTGCGGATAGAGCAGCATCGCGCGGCGCGCGGCTTCGACTTTTTCCCGCACCAGCAGCGCCTGTAACTCCGGCGCATCGGCAACCGCCTGTTGCTCAAACGCCAATGCTGCGCGCTGCGCGCCCCAATCGCCGCTGCCCGGTAGCGCGGCGGTAATCATTAAGGTTTGCGCATCGACGCGTGCCTGCAATTCCGCGCGCTCTTCCTCGCTGGCGACAAACCAGCTACCGCGCCCCGCTAATTGTAGCGCATCGCCGTCAACAACTTGATTAAAGTCTGTTTTTTTCAATCGTTCGTTGACGATTTGATTAAACAACGCGCTGCGCGCCGCCGACAGCCAGAAACTGCGTTTATTACGGTCGCGCACCGGCGCAGCGCTCTGCGCCCAGCGCAACGCGCCCTGCAAATTGCTGCCGCCAATACCAAAACGCTGCGCGCCGAAATAATTCGGCACACCTTTTTCACCGATGGCCTGCAAACGGGCTTCCACATCCGCCCGATCGCTCACTTCACGCAGCACCAGCGTAAACGCGTTGCCCTGCAATGCGCCCAGCCGCAGCTTGCGCTTGTGGCGGGCATACTCCAGCACTTTACAGCCTTCAAGTGCAAACGCGCTGAGATCCGGCATCGTATTGCCCGGCACGCGGGCGCACAGCCACTGCTCGGTCACCGCGTGTTTATCTTTTTGCCCGGCGAAGCTCACTTCGCGTGCATGAATTTTTAAGAATTTTGCCAGCGCATCAGCCACAAAACGGGTGTTGCAGCCATTTTTCAGAATACGCACCAGAATATGTTCGCCTTCGCCGTCCGGTTCAAAGCCGAGATCCTCCACAACGACGAAATCTTCCGGGTTGGCTTTGAGGAGTCCGCTGCCTGCCGGTTTGCCATGCAGCCAGGTCAGGTTGTCGAATTCTGTCATTTTGCCGCCTTCACCAGCAGCGCGACCGCTTCACAGGCAATGCCTTCGCCACGCCCGGTAAAACCGAGTTTCTCGGTGGTGGTGGCTTTGACGTTGACATCATCCATATGGCAACCGAGATCTTCAGCAATGAAGACGCGCATCTGCGGAATGTGCGGCAGCATTTTCGGCGCCTGGGCAATAATGGTCACATCAACGTTACCCAGCGAATAGCCCTTCGCCTGAATGCGTCGCCAGGCCTCGCGCAGCAGCGCGCGGCTATCGGCGCCTTTAAATGCCGGATCGGTATCCGGGAACAGTTTGCCGATGTCGCCCAGCGCCGCCGCCCCCAGCAGCGCGTCGGTCAGCGCGTGCAGCGCCACATCGCCATCAGAGTGCGCCAGCAGCCCTTTCTCGTAAGGAATGCGTACGCCGCCGATAATAATCGGGCCTTCGCCGCCAAAGGCGTGTACGTCAAAACCGTGTCCAATACGCATTATGCTTTCTCCTGAAGGTCTGAAAGGGTCAGATAGAATTCTGCCAGCCGTAAATCTTCCGGTCGGGTCACTTTAATATTATCTGCGCGTCCGGCAACCAGTTCCGGGTGGAATCCGCAATACTCCAGCGCCGACGCTTCGTCGGTGATCGTCGCGCCTTCATTCAGGGCGCGAGTCAGGCAATCGTGCAGCAGTTGCAGCGGGAAAAATTGCGGCGTCAGCGCATGCCATAAATCATTGCGCTCGACGGTATGGGCAATCGCCGTTTTTCCCGGCTCCGCGCGTTTCATGGTGTCGCGCACTGGCGCGGCGAGGATGCCGCCGACGCGGCTGGTTTCGCTGAGCTGTAATAGCCGGTTTAAATCGTCCTGGTGCAGACAAGGACGCGCGGCATCATGCACCAGTACCCACTGCGCGTCGCCAGCGGCCTTTAAGCCCGCCAGCACCGAATCGGCGCGTTCTGCGCCGCCGTTCACCACGGTAATCTGCGGATGCTGCGCCAGCGGCAGACGGGCAAAGCGCTCGTCGCCTGGACTGACGGCAATAATCACCCGGCTAACGCGCGGGTGGGCAAGCAGCGCATCTACGGCGTGCTCAAGAATGGTTTTGTGGCCAATGGAGAGATACTGCTTAGGACATTCCGTTTGCATGCGGCGGCCGAATCCGGCGGCCGGCACCACGGCACAGACGTCCGGAATTAGTGCTGACATGTCGTAAACCCGGGACTGTTTATCGATTATTTTGTGTGTTTTGATTCTGATTCTGGTTTTGCGCTGACCCCGGAGTACGCTTTGACGAGTCCGGCACCAGACGATAAAACGTTTCGCCCGGCTTAGTCATGGTTAATTCATTGCGTGCGCGTTCCTCAATCGCTTCCTGACCGCCATTGAGGTCGTCAATTTCGGCGAAAAGCTGATCGTTGCGCGATTTTAATTTGGCGTTCGTCGCCTGCTGTGTCGCCACATCTTCGCTGACGCGGCCGTAGTCATGCAGACCATTCTTGCCGAACCACAGCGAATACTGTAGCCAGACCAGTAAAGCCAGCAATAGCAGCGTTAGTTTACCCATCCTGCCCCCTGAAAAACGGCACCATCATCCCATAACTTTTCGTCAGACTCCACTCCGGGGCCGGGCGATGCCGCGCAAGCGCCAGACTTTATCATAAATGTCTTCCGAACCGTAGCCGGACACATTGCCTTAATGAGGGTTACGCTTTGACGTATGGCCGCTAGCCCAGCAACCACATAAACAGCACGCCAAACATGGCGGCGACCGTCAACAGCGTCGCCACGCTGCTGTAGAGCAACCGGCCACCGAGCAGCGAATGCAATGCAATGCCGACCACCACGGAGACGGGCATCAGCGCGAGGAAAAACGGCCAGGTGTAGAGAAAGAAAAATAGCGTGTTGGAACCGTAAATCATAAACGGGATCGCCAGCGCCAGCAGCCATGCAACGAACCCCACCACGGCCCCGGGAAAAGACCATGTGGTTTCGTCGGCGGTCGCAGGGAGTGACGGCGACCGTGTGAGGGTGATGTTCTGACTGTTACGCATATCGGATCCTGTTGCCTGTACGACCGGTAAACAGGAGATACGCGCGCAAATTCAGGAAGCGCAAAATCCACGCCGGGATGCCTGAAGAGGGCGCGTATCGCCAGTACCGTCTCAGGATCTGATAATATCGCTCTCCCGGAGGAGGTCTAATAATTGGCTGACCAAATTTGTTACCAATTGTTCACCCTGCAGATGAACTTCAGGCGATTCGGGCGCTTCGTAAACCGAATCAATGCCGGTGAAATTACGCAGTTCACCGGCGCGCGCTTTCTTGTACAACCCTTTAGGATCGCGCGCTTCGCAAATCGCCAGTGGCGTATCGACAAACACTTCGACAAAACGCCCTTCCCCCAGGCGTTCACGCACCATCTGACGCTCAGCGCGATGCGGCGAAATAAAGGCCGTCAGCACCACCAGCCCGGATTCCACCATCAGTTTGGCCACTTCGCCGACGCGGCGGATATTCTCTTTGCGATCGTCATCGCTAAAACCGAGATCGCTGCACAAACCGTGGCGCACATTGTCGCCATCCAGTAGATAAGTGCTGACGCCCGCCTTATGCAGCGCCTCTTCCAGCGCGCCAGCGACCGTCGATTTGCCAGAGCCGGAGAGCCCGGTAAACCACAGCACAACCCCACTGTGACCGTGGAGCTGCTCGCGCTGTTCAGGCGTTACCGGATGGGCATGCCAGACGACATTTTCGTCATGCAGAGCCATTATTTGCCTCCCAGCAGATCGCGCGCGCCCCAGTGCGGGAAGTGTTTACGGATAAGCTGGTTCAGCTCCAGTTCAAACGCGCTGAACTCCGAAGCGCTGGTTGGCTGTTCAATATGAACATCACGCACCATACCCGCGCCCACGGTCACGTTGCTCAGCCGATCAATAAAGATAATGCCGCCGGTGACCGGGTTTTGTTGATACGCGTCCAGCGTCAGCGGTTCATCAAAGGTCAAATCAACCAGGCCAATGCCGTTCAACGGCAGACTCTCGACCTGGCGCTGCGTCAGATTGTTGATATCCACCTGATACTGAATAGCATCGACGCGCGCGCGCGTCTTTTTGCCCGCCACTTTGATGTCAAAGCTCTGGCCCGGCTGCAACGGCTGTTCCGCCATCCACACCACGTCAAGCGACGCGCGCTGCACGGCAGGCAGGGTTTCCTGCGCATCAAGAATCAGGTCGCCGCGGCTGATGTCGATCTCATCTTTCAGCACCAGCGTAATGGCTTCGCCCGCAGCCGCTTCCTGTAAATCGCCATCAAACGTGACGATGCGGGTAATGGTCGATTCCACGCCCGACGGCAGCACTTTGATGCGCTGGCCAACACTCACTACGCCGGATGCCAGCGTACCGGAGAAACCACGGAAATCGAGGTTCGGACGGTTAACATACTGCACCGGGAAACGCATCGGTTGGGTATCCACCACGCGCTGAATCTCGACGGTTTCCAGCACTTCCAGCAGCGTCGGGCCGCTGTACCACGGCATTTTTTCGCTCTGGCTGGCAACGTTATCGCCTTCCAGCGCCGACAGCGGCACGAAGCGGATATCCAGGTTGCCCGGCAGTTGTTCAGCAAAGGTCAGGTAGTCCTGGCGAATGTTTTCGAAGGTCTCTTCGCTAAATTCCACCAGATCCATTTTATTCACCGCCACCACCAGATGCTTAATGCCCAGCAGCGTGGAGATAAAGCTGTGGCGACGGGTTTGATCCAGCACGCCTTTACGCGCATCGATCAACAAAATCGCCAGATCGCAGGTGGACGCGCCGGTGGCCATATTGCGGGTGTACTGCTCGTGCCCTGGCGTATCGGCGATGATAAATTTGCGCTTCTCGGTGGAGAAATAGCGATAGGCCACATCAATAGTGATGCCCTGCTCACGCTCCGCTTGCAGGCCGTCCACCAGCAGCGCCAGGTCGAGTTTTTCGCCCTGCGTGCCGTGGCGTTTGCTGTCGTTATGCAGCGTAGAGAGCTGATCTTCATAGATCTGGCGGGTATCGTGCAGCAAACGACCGATCAGGGTACTTTTCCCGTCATCAACGCTGCCGCAGGTCAGAAAGCGCAGCAGGCTTTTGTGCTGCTGGGCGTGCAGATACGCTTCGACGCCGCCTTCATTGGCAATTTGTTGGGCAATAGTGTTATTCATGGCGGCTCCTTAGAAGTATCCCTGACGTTTTTTCAGCTCCATCGAGCCGGCCTGGTCGCGGTCAATCACGCGGCCCTGACGTTCACTGGTAGTGGAAACCAGCATCTCTTCGATGATCTCCGGCAGCGTTTGCGCGGAAGATTCTACCGCGCCGGTCAGCGGCCAGCAGCCGAGCGTACGGAAACGCACCATCCGCTGCTCGATCACTTCGCCAGGTTGCAGATCGATACGGTCGTCATCGATCATCATCAGCATGCCGTCGCGCTCCAGCACCGGGCGCTCTGCCGCCAGGTACAGCGGAACAATGTCGATATTTTCCAGGAAGATGTACTGCCAGATATCCAGCTCGGTCCAGTTCGAAAGCGGGAAGACGCGAATGCTTTCGCCCTTGTTGATCTGGCCGTTGTAGTTGTGCCACAACTCCGGGCGCTGATTCTTCGGATCCCAGCGGTGGAAACGGTCGCGGAAGGAGTAAATACGCTCTTTGGCGCGTGATTTCTCTTCGTCGCGGCGCGCGCCGCCGAAAGCAGCGTCAAAACCATATTTGTTCAGCGCCTGCTTCAGCCCTTCGGTTTTCATAATGTCGGTATGTTTCGCGCTGCCATGCACGAACGGGTTAATCCCCATCGCCACCCCTTCCGGGTTTTTGTGCACCAGCAGTTCACAGCCATATGCTTTGGCGGTACGGTCGCGGAATTCATACATCTCACGGAATTTCCAGCCGGTATCGACGTGCAGCAGCGGGAACGGCAGCGTGCCCGGATAGAAGGCTTTACGCGCCAGATGCAGCATCACACTGGAATCTTTGCCGATGGAGTACATCATCACCGGGTTGGAAAATTCGGCGGCCACTTCGCGGATGATATGGATGCTTTCCGCCTCCAGTTGTCGCAGGTGAGTGAGTCGTTTTTGATCCATAACCATTCCTTAAGCCAGTTTAATCACGGAGGCGTCAAAGGCGTCCGTTGCTGTCGTATGCCGGAACCAGGCGAGCTCGCGATGCAACTGCACCACTTCGCCCACCACCAGCAGGGCGGGCATCGGCGCAGCATGCGCCAGTTCCTCGAGTTGTTCTAGTGTGCCGGTAGCAACCTGTTGCTCCGCGCGCGTACCGCGAGAGATCACCGCCACCGGCGTGGTTTTATCGCGCCCGTGAGCAATCAGTTGTTCGCTGATCTCTGCCGCTTTCATGGTGCCCATATAAATCGCCAGCGTCTGGCGGCTTTGCGCCAGTTGCGACCAGTCGAACGGTACGCTGTCGGCTTTATAGTGGCCGGTGACAAATGTTACCGACTGGGCAAAATCCCGGTGCGTCAGGGGAATACCTGCATAAGCCGTCGCGCCGGATGCCGCAGTGACGCCCGGCACCACCTGAAAAGGAATGCCGGCTTCTGCCGCCGCCTGTAACTCTTCGCCGCCGCGGCCAAAAATAAACGGGTCGCCGCCTTTCAGCCGCACCACCGTTTTACCTTCGTGCGCCGCATCCACCAGCATGCGGTTGGTCTCATGCTGCGCTACCGCATGGGAACCGGCACGTTTACCGACGCAGATTTTCTCTGCATCGCGACGGGTCAGCTCCAGCACTTCATCGCTGACCAGATGATCGTAAAACACCACGTCGGCCTGCTGGATCACCTGCAAACCGCGCAGCGTCAGTAATCCCGCATCGCCCGGCCCGGCGCCCACAAGGATAATCTCTCCGCTACCCGAACCCGGCTGAGCCAGTTCGGCTTCGAGCGCTTTTTCGGCGGCGGGTTCATCTCCGGCGGCCATCAGGCTGGCAAAACGCCCACGAAAAGCGCTTTCCCAGAAGCGGCGACGTTCATCCGTGGTGCGACGAAAGGTTTTAATCCGCGAACGCCAGCGCCCGGCCACTTCCGCCATGCGGCCCAGATTGCCCGGCAGCAGCGCTTCAATCTTTTCACGCAGCAGACGCGCCAGCACCGGCGCGGTTCCGCCAGAGGAGATCGCCACCAGCAGCGGCGAGCGATCGACAATCGACGGGAAAATAAAGGAGCACAGCGGCTGGTTATCCACCACGTTGACCAGCTTGAGGCGCGCATTCGCCGCCGCAAAGACGCGTTGATTCAGCGCCGAGTCATCGGTTGCCGCAATCACCAGCAAAACAGCATCCAGCTGCGCCTCGTCAAATTCGGTCGCCAGCCAGTGAATCGCCTGGCTGTCGGCAAGCTGTTGCAGTTGCGGTTCCAGCCGTTGCGCGACAACCTGCACGCGTGCGCCAGCGCGACGCAAAAAGGTGATTTTGCGCGCGGCGATTTCGCCGCCGCCAATCACCAGTACGGGGCGGTCTTTTACTTCAGCAAATATCGGCAGGTAATCCACAAAGCAACTCACTTACAGCCAGCAATAGTGCGACTATAGGTGGCGGTTCCGGGCGAATGAAATTACGAATTGGAATGAGTAGTTCCGCAAAGGAATAACGCAGTGGCAATACAAATATCAAAAAGTGCTTAAGGCGAGCATTTTCGGCAGGTTAAGAACAAATGAAATTGTGTAAAGCCGGTCACAGTTTCATACTAAGCGCGTCAAAAAAATTGCTGCATAAAGGACTTTCTATGTTTTCCGCATTGCGCCTCCGTACCGCTGCCCTGGCGCTCGGCGTATGCTTTATCCTTCCGGCTCATGCCCGTACGTCCCAACCCGGTGAATTTGCAAACGAGCAGGCTCGCCACATTGCCACCCTCTTTCCTGGACGCATGACCGGCACACCGGCTGAAATGCTCTCCGCAGACTATTTGCAGCAGCAGTTTGCGCAGATGGGCTACCAGAGCGATATCCGCAAGTTCAAAACCCGCTACCGCTACACCACCAAAGATAACCGGCAGAACTGGCAAAATGTCACCGGCAGTACGGTGATCGCCGCCCATGAAGGCACGCTGCCGCAGCAGATCATGATTATGGCGCATCTTGATACGTATGCGCCGCGCAGCGATGCCGATGTCGATAACAATCTGGGCGGCCTGACGCTTCAGGGCCTGGATGACAACGCGGCCGCGCTGGGCGTGATGCTGGAACTGGCGCAGGTGCTGAAATCCGTACCGACGCAGTACAGCATCCGCTTTATCGCCACCAGCGGCGATGAAGAGGGCCATCTTGGCGCGGCAAACGTACTCGCGCGGATGAGCGAGCAGGAGAAGAAAAATACCCTGCTGGTGATCAACCTTAATAACCTGATTGTCGGCGACAAGCTCTACTTTAATAGCGGCAAAAATACCCCGGCATCGGTCCGTAAACTGACGCGGGATCGTGCGCTGGCTATCGCTCGCGCTAACGGTATCAGCGCGATGATAAACCCCGGTCTTAACCCGGATTATCCGAAAGGCACCAGCTGCTGTAACGATGCCGAGGTGTTTGATAAAGCGGGGATCCCGGTGCTGTCGGTGGAAGCCACCAACTGGTCGCTCGGTAAGAAAGACGGCACGCAACAGCGGGCGAAATCAAAAAGTTTCCCTGATGGCGTCAGCTACCACAACGCGCGCATCGATAACCAGCAGTTCCTCGATCAAGCCCTGCCCGGCCGTATTGCGCACCGCAGCCGCGAGGTGATGCGGATTATGTTACCGTTAACCAAAGAGCTGGCCAAAGCCGGTAACCCGTAAGCACTCAGGCGTCCTGAAATCAGGGCGCCTGTTCTTCTGCGGCAACATCGCGCCCGTTTCTTTCGCAAAAAGCCTTTGCGAGCGTTATCACAGGAGAACGCGCGAAGCAGGGAATGCTCTTTTAAAGAAAGAAGTTACGCCGTAAGCTTCTGTCCGGAACGCCCGTATGAGGCGGGACTCCATCGGATGACGGAATAAGAGCAGATGAAAGCGGCACGCCAACAAACCATCATCGATCTGTTGAGGCATCACCAGAGCCTGACAACCGAAGCATTGTCAGTGCAGCTCAACGTCAGTAAAGAGACGATTCGCCGCGATCTCAGTGAATTGCAGGCGCAGGGAAAAGTGCTGCGCAATCACGGGCGCGCCAAATCTCTCCACCGGGAAAACCAGGACAGCGGCGATCCCTTTCATATCCGCCTGAAAAGCCATTACGCCCACAAGGCCGATATCGCCCGCGAAGCGCTCGGCTGGATAGAGGAAGGTATGGTGATCGCGCTGGACGCCAGCACCACCTGCTGGTATCTCGCCCGCCAGTTGCCGGATTGCCATCTCCATGTCTTTACCAACAGCCACCCAATTTGCCAGGAGCTGGGCAAGCGTGAACATCTGCAACTGATCAGTTCCGGCGGCACGCTGGAGCGCAAATATGGCTGCTACGTCAATCCGTCGCTCATCTCCCAGCTCAAAGCGCTCGATATCGACCTGTTTATTTTTTCCTGCGAAGGGATAGACAGCAGCGGCGCGCTCTGGGATTCAAACACCTACAATGCCGGGTTCAAATCCATTCTGCTAAAACGCGCTGCGCAGTCGTTACTGCTGATCGATAAGAGTAAATTCAATCGTTCGGGAGAGGCGCGAATTGGGCACCTGGATGATGTGACGCATATTATCTCTGACAGCAAACTCGCCTGAGCCGGACATTGCCCGGCTCAGCTGCTTTTAACGCTCGTCGCGACGACCGCCGACGGCCGCCCACATACGGCGCACATGTACCGTGACTTCTTCGCGATCGTGGTACAGCTGGCGCGCCTGAATTTGCGCCGCGATATTATGTTCATCCAGCTGCTGCTGGATATAGGCGAGGTTATTTGACACCTCTTCGTAGCGCTTTTTCATCGGCAGCTTCAGGTTGAAAATGGTTTCGCGGCACCAGCCCTGAACCAGCCACTGCGCCATCAGCGCGGCGACTTTCGCCGGTTTCTCCACCATATCGCACACCATCCACGAGATGTTACTGCGGTTCGGCCGGTAGCGGAAACCATCTTCCCGCAGCCAGGTGACCTGCCCGGTATCCATCAGGCTTTGCGCCATCGGGCCGTTATCCACAGAAGCCACCCACATATTGCGTTTCACCAGTTGATACGTCCAGCCGCCCGGACAGGCGCCGAGATCTACCGCGTACATGCCGTTGGCCAGGCGCTCATCCCACTCGTCCGCCGGAATAAAGACGTGGAACGCCTCTTCCAGTTTGAGGGTTGAACGGCTCGGCGCATCCGACGGGAACTTCAGGCGCGGGATGCCCATATAGAACGGCGAATTGTTATACGAATACGAATAACCGGTATAGCAGCAGCCCGGTGCAATAAAGAAGATATGCACCACCGGGCGTTTCGGCGAATCGCTGCGCGCCAGCACGCCCGCTTCACGCAGCGCGCCGCGCAGCGGTACGGTGAACTTGCGGCAGAACTTCATCAGCTCTTTGCTTTCGTTGGTATCGGCCACCTCGACGCGCAAATCCCCGGCTTTCTCCACCACGCCCTGCAACATACCGACGATCGGCGTAATGCGATCTTCCGGCGGCAGATCGCGCAGCAGCTCGCCCACGACAAACATCTGGCGGGCGAAAATCAGCGAACTGAACGGCAACTCGCGCGCTACTTTGTCCGCGTCATTTTCCTGATAGCACTCGAACACGACATAGCCCGAATTCTCTTTCACCCGCGCAAAACCAAACACCTCAAGGCGGCCGGCTTTATCGGTAATTTCGGCTGCACACTCTTTCTCAAAACCCGGGCGGCACAGCAATACCACTTTATTCATGAACAACGCCCCTACGTTTCAGACGAATTGCGCCAATCAACATCAATGCCCAGCCGATTAAGAAACAAACCCCACCGACTGGCGTAACAAACGCCCACAGGCGTAAATGCGAAAGCGCCAGGCAATAGAGGCTGCCGCTAAACAGCACGGTGCCCAGCGCAAGAAAAACACTGCTCCAGTAAAACCAGATGCTGATGCGACGCTGCATCGCCACCGCCAGGCCCAGCACGGCCAGCGTGTGGAATGCCTGATATTCAAGGCCGGTCTGGATCCAGCTCATCTCCGGCACACCCAAAGATTTACGTAAAACGTGCGCGCCGAATGCGCCGAGCGCGACAAACACAAAACCGCTCACCGCGGCGAAAATCAACATAAAACGGCTGGTCATGGGAGTACCCTAAAAAGTCATACGCGCCACGCGCGCGCATTAATGTTCATAACGGAAACGGAATTTTTCCTGTTCGCTTGCCGCTTTGGCCAGGATCCACTGACGAAAGGCGGCTATTTTACCCAGTTCTGCCTGACTGTCATGACAAACCAGATAAAACGCATTCTTACTGACCAGAACATCATTAAACGGACAGACCAGCCGGCCTGCCTCGATTTCGGACTGCGCCATTACGTTGTTGGCCAGTGCGATCCCCTGTCCGTGGATGGCCGCCTGAAGCACCATAGAGCTGTGGCTGAAAATGGGTCCCTGCTGAACGTTGAGGTTAAGACCTAATTGCCGCGTATAAGTTTGCCAGTCGCGACGCGATGCGTCGTGCAATAACGTGTGGTGCGCTAAATCTTGCGGCGTTTTCAGCGCCTTATCGCCTGTCAGCAACAGCGGCGAACAGACCGGTAGCAGATATTCGGCGTACAATTTTTCGACGCGCATTCCCGGCCAGTTACCGCGACCGTAAAAAATCGCCACGTCGACATCGTCCGCCAGTTTATCTTCCTGACGGTCAACGGCCTGGATACGAACGTCAATTCCCGGATAAGTTGAGTTAAAGTCGGAGAGCCTTGGCACCATCCACTGGATGGCAAAACTGGGGAGCAAACTGACGGTGAGCGCGCCTTTCGCACTGCGCGCCTGCAACTTGCGGGTGGCTTCCGTCAGTTGGGAAAATATCTCTTTGATATCCTGAAAATAGCTCTGCCCCTCTTCGGTCAGCAGCAGCGAACGGTTGCGTCGGCGAAAGAGCTTGAGCCCGAGAAAATCCTCGAGAGACTTGATTTGGTGACTTACTGCGGCCTGCGTCACAAAAAGCTCATCGGCTGCGCGCGTGAAACTTAAATGACGTGCGGCGGCATCAAAAACGCGTAATGCATTCAGTGGTGGTAATCGCTTGGACATGGTCTTCAGGCTTAGATGTAAAGGCAATTTAACAAACAGGAAACAGTGTTTAACCTATTAGTTTTTTTTATCTGAGCCATTATAAATTGTCCGTTGAGCTTATACCAGCAAATACCTATAGTGGCGGCACTTCCTGAGCCGGAACGAAGAGCTTTTTTGGAATGCGTGTTCTGAAGGGCTTTTGGCTTACGGTTGTGATGTTGTGTTGTTGTGTTTGCAATTGGTCTGCGATTCAGACCCTGGTAGCGACGCTACCCCTTTTTCACTTCCTGTACATTTACCCTGTCTGTCCATAGTGATTAATGTAGCACCGCAAGATTGCGGTGCTTTTTTTTACCCCACGTTTAGCGCTTACTTATCCAGCGCGACCATCTCTTTCACGTCGGTACGGTTGATCTGCTGTTCGTTGCCGTTAGCGTCTTTATACGAAATCAGGCCGGTCTGATCGTCAGTTTTCGGTTTCCCTTCCGAGACGATCGTGCGTCCATCATTGGTATGTAACGCGTAATTCGGACCGGAACAGGCGCTCAGGGCAAAAGTAAGCATACATGCAGAAATAATTGCGGCAGTCTTCTTCATCTTCTTCTCCTTCTGGCAATTAATGCTGTGAAACACTCTTAGTGGAAGAGTCTTAAACATTTACCTAACACTATTTAGCATAACCTGCTTACATCTCCCTGCCAGGACAAACAGACAATTCCGATGGAGCGCAACGTTCTTGCTCCGACAGAAAAATTGCGCGACGATCGCGCTATTGATACGAGGAATCGCATGAACGCATTTAACCCATCGCACTTTCGCGCGCAGTTCCCGGCGCTGGCCGACGCGGGCGTCTATCTGGATAGCGCCGCCACCGCCCTGAAACCGCAGGCGGTAATTGATGCCACACAACAGTTTTACAGCCTCAGCGCCGGTAATGTGCACCGCAGCCAGTTTGCCCAGGCACAACAGTTAACCGCACGCTACGAAGCTGCGCGCGATCAGGTCGCCGCGCTGCTCAATGCGCCTTCCGGCAAAAACATCGTCTGGACACGCGGCACCACCGAAGCCATCAATATGGTCGCGCAATGCTACGCGCGCCCGCGCCTGCAAGCGGGCGATGAAATCATTGTCAGCGAGGCGGAACATCACGCCAACCTGGTGCCGTGGCTGATGGTGGCGCAACAAACCGGCGCGCGGGTGGTGAAACTGCCGCTCGGCGCCGATCACCTGCCGGATATCAACCAACTGCCGTCGCTTATCACCTCACGCAGCCGCATCCTGGCGCTGGGGCAGATGTCCAACGTCACCGGCGGTTGCCCGGATCTGGCGCGGGCGATTACGCTGGCGCATGCGGCAGGCATGGTGGTGATGGTCGATGGCGCGCAGGGCGTGGTGCATTTCCCGGCCAACGTGCAGCGGCTGGATATCGATTTCTATGCATTTTCCGGCCATAAACTCTACGGTCCCAACGGTATCGGCGCGCTGTATGGTAAAGCGGAATTGCTGGATGAGATGACGCCGTGGCTGGGCGGCGGCAAGATGATCAGCGAAGTGACATTTGACGGCTTCACCACTCAGCCAGTGCCGTACAAGCTGGAAGCCGGTACGCCCAACGTGGCGGGCGTGATTGGCCTCAGCGCGGCGCTGGAGTGGCTGAAAACGCTGGATATCGCCCAGGCGGAAAGCTACAGCCGCGGGCTGGCGACGCTGGCAGAAGATCAACTGGCTAAACGCCCGGGTTTCCGCTCCTTTCGCTGCCAGGATTCAAGCCTGCTGGCCTTCGATTTTGACGGCGTACATCACGGCGATATGGTGACACTGCTTGCGGGCTACGGTATCGCGCTGCGCGCCGGTCAGCACTGCGCCCAGCCGCTGCTGGCCGCACTTGGCGTCAGCGGCACCCTGCGCGCCTCATTTGCACCCTATAATACACAACAGGATGTAGACGCGCTGGTGCAGGCAGTGGACCGCGCCCTGGAAATATTGGTGGATTAATGACAAGCCCGACTTTCGCCGGACACCCGTTCGGCACGACCTTGACCGAAGAGACACTGCGCCAGACGTTTGGCGCTCTGAACCAATGGGAAGATAAATACCGTCAGTTGATCATGCTCGGTAAGCAACTGCCTGCGGCATCGGAAGCGCTGAAAGCGCAGGCGCGGGAAATTCCCGGCTGCGAAAATCGCGTCTGGCTCGGTTCAACGCTGAGCGCGGAGGGAACGATGCATTTCTTCGGCGAGAGCGAAGGCCGGATTGTACGCGGATTGCTGGCCGTGCTGTTGACGGCGATAGAAGGCAAGCGCCCGGACGATCTCATTCATCACGATCCGCTGGCACTGTTCGATGAACTGGGGTTACGCACCCAGCTGAGTGCGTCGCGTAGCCAGGGGCTGGCGGCGCTGGTCGCCGCCGTGCAGGATGCAGCCCGTCAGGCGCTGGCCTGACGCTCCGCTTTTGCCATCAATTTTTTCAGCGCATGGGAGACCGCAATAAAACCAAAGGTTGCGGTCACCATCGTTGCAGCACCAAAACCGGCTGCGCAATCCATACGTTTCGGCCCTTCCGCCGTGCTTTTCATCGCACAGACTGAACCGTCCGCCTGCGGGTAAACCAGCGCTTCGGTGGAGAATACGCAGTCGACGCCGAGCTTCCCTTTGCTGTTCTTCACCACGCCAAAATCGCTTTTCAACCGCTCGCGCAATTTTGCCGCCAGCGGATCCTGAATGGTTTTCGCCAGATCGCTAACCTGGATCTGCGTCGGATCGATCTGCCCCCCGGCTCCGCCCGTGGTCACCAGCGGGATCTTATTGCGACGGCAGTATGCAATCAGCGCCGCTTTCGGGCGTACGCTGTCGATCGCATCGATTACATAGCTGTAGCCCTGGCTCATCAGCTGCGCAACGTTGTCGGCAGTCACAAAGTCATCCACCACCGTCACCCGGCACTCCGGGTTGATCTGACGAATACGATCCGCCATCACTTCCGCTTTTGCGAGGCCTACGTTATCGCGCAGGGCATGGATCTGCCGGTTGGTGTTGGTGACGCAAACGTCGTCCATATCGATCAGCGTGATCGCGCCGATGCCCGTTCGCGCCAGCGCTTCAGCCGCCCAGGAACCCACGCCGCCGATGCCGACCACGCAGATATGCGCATCGGCAAACCACTGCAACGCTTTCTCGCCATATAAACGCGCCGTGCCGCCAAAACGCTGACGCCAGGCATCGCTGATTACTGCTGACATAAAACAGACCTCAAAGAAAACAGAAAACCCTCTTCCGCAGGCGAAAGAGGGTTGCAGAGTGTATCACACTCAGCCGCTGAACACGCCGCCGCTGGTGCCCGTGCCTGGGGCGTTTTTCAGCACCCAGACCCGGCCATAATGGTTATACCAGCCAGCGCGGTGACCGGCATCCGGGCCAATGCCCTGATAGATATCAAAGTGCTGGCCTTTGATAGCGCCGCCGACATCCAGCGCTACCATCAGACGCAGCTCATACTGACCGTTGAATTTGCCTTTATTGTCCAGTTGCGGCACTTCCGCCAGTAACGTGGTACCCGGCGGAATAATGCTGCGATCGGACGCGACAGATGCACGACCAATCAGCGGCACCGCGCTGGCGCCTTTCACCGGCGCCCAGGATTGCGGTTTAAAGAAGACAAACGAGGCATTCTCTTCCAGCAGCGCACGCACTTCCGCTTCACTGTGTTTTTCACCCCATTCGCGGATGGCCTGCATCGACATATCTTCTTTCTTCACTTCGCCGCGATCGATCAACACTTTGCCGATACTGCGGTAAGCATGGCCATTTTTCCCGGCGTAACTGAAGAAGTTAAGCGGGCTGCCATCGCCAAAATCGATATAGCCGCTGCCCTGCACATCCATAATAAAGTTGTCCATCAGCGAGTTGCTGTACGCCAGCACATAGTTGTCGCTGAGCGCACCGGCATAGATTTCCGCGCGCGATGGCAAGCGGCCGCGTTTGGGCGGCATGCGATAAATAGGGTACTGGAACTCGCCCTGGCGCGTGTGGCGCGCCTGCACTACCGGCGTGTAGTACCCGGTAAATTGCACGTTTCCGTAGTTATCCGTGCCTTCCATCTGCCACGCATCAAGGCCGTACTGGCGCAGCGTGCGCGTATCGCCGCCTGACATCAGCCAGGACTGGAGCGCATTATAAAGGCCGCTCTGGCTGCTATAGAGGCGCGGAGAAGCGGAACGGATTTGATTAACCTGCTCGGAGAAGTCTCCGGCGTTGATTGGCGCACCGACGGCGTCAGGTTGATTGACCAGGGAAAAAGGCTGGGAAAACTTTCCGTCTTTATACTGTTGACCGCGATCGGTCGGTTTGGAGGAACAAGCGGCAAGGATTGCGACCATGGCGCCTGTGAGTACGAACTTAGCCCAACGTCCTTTCATTATATCTCGTCTTCTGATTAACCTGCAGCGGGGTGAAGATAACAAACCCTATTCACTAAAGAAATGCGTCAGCACAACCCATCGCCAATTTCGCACAAAAAACAAGCTGATTGTATTGTTTTTACACACAATCCCGGTAATTCATCGAATTAGTCAAAAAAAAGGTTGCATCAATAAGTTTGCAGAGTATAGTGCGCATCCACGGACGCGGGGTGGAGCAGCCTGGTAGCTCGTCGGGCTCATAACCCGAAGGTCGTCGGTTCAAATCCGGCCCCCGCAACCAATTAAAATGTGAAGAAAAAAGTTTACATGATGGAAGTGTAAACAGACGGACGCGGGGTGGAGCAGCCTGGTAGCTCGTCGGGCTCATAACCCGAAGGTCGTCGGTTCAAATCCGGCCCCCGCAACCAACACAATAAACACCTTAACGGGTGTTTTTTTGTTTCTGCGGTCCGTAAAAAAATGGCACCTTTCAGCGCCACTCTGTTATCCCCTTCTCGCCAGCGTCGCGCCATCCGCGAAGTAGGCTTTAATCCCCGCCAGAATCGACTCCGCCACTTCCTGCTGGAATTTGGCCGTCTTCAGCTTGCGTTCCTCTTCCACATTACTGATAAACGCGGTCTCGACCAGAATCGACGGAATATCCGGTGCCTTCAGCACCGCAAAACCGGCCTGTTCCACCTGATTTTTATGCAGATCGTTAACGCTGCCGAGCTTGTTGAGCACGGCTTTGCCGAACTTCAGGCTGTCATTGATGGTCAGCGACTGCACCATATCGAACATGGTGTGATCGAGATAACGGTCGCCGCTTTTACTGACGCCGCCAATAAGGTCGGAAGCGTTTTGCGTCTCCGCCAGATACTTTGCCGCCGTACTGGTCGCCCCTTTGGTCGAAAGAGCAAATACCGAAGAACCGCTCGGCTGACGGCTGGTGAAGGCATCGGCGTGAATCGACACAAACAGATCCGCACGCTGTTTTTGTGCTTTGGCAACGCGCACTTTCAACGGGATAAAGACATCCTCGTTACGCGTCATGTAGGCTTTCATATTGCCTTCTTTCTCGATCAGCGCGTACAGACGGCGGGCAATTTGCAGCACCACGTCTTTCTCGCGGGTACGGTATTTCCCCATCGCCCCCGGATCTTCGCCACCATGACCGGGATCCAGCATAATAACGATCGGCCGATCGCGCCCCGCTTTCCCCGGCTGCGGGCCGCTATCCTGCTTCGGCATCTGCTGTTCAAGATCGCCTTTGTTGTACTCTTCCAACAGCGCCAACAGCGGATCCTGCACATCTTTCGCATTCACCGGATAGAGATCCATCACCAGCCGCTCTTTGAAGCCAGCGACCGGCGCCAGCGCGAACAGTTGCGGCGCAACATCCTGTTTCAGCTCAAACACCATGCGCACAGTTTGCGGATCAAACTGACCTACGCGCGCAGATTTGATGAAGGGATCGTCGCCGCGAATCTGCGTCCCCATGCCTTTCAGCACGGAGTTAAGGTGTACGCCTTCGAGATCCACAACCAACCGGTCAGGGTTACTCAACGTGAACTGCTTGTATTTGATGACCTGGTTCGATTCCACCGTCACGCGCGTATAGGTAGACGCCGGCCAGACGCGCACCGCCACCACCTGGCTTACCGCTGCCAGGCCAATCTGGCTTACGCTTAATAACCACATGGCCCCCGCCCCTTTTAATAACCTGCGGCGGCTCACCGATGATTGACTTCCCGACATGCCTCTCCCGAGCAATTTTTCGCTAAATAATGCTATTCGTCAGAATTGACCGAAAACTTTAACGAATGATGCATAAACTGTCATCTATTAAAGGGTAAACATATGTCTGCTCAATGGCTTCGCCGGGCCAACTTTATTGAATGACGACAAAATTTGCACTTGCGCCAGGCGGCAGAAAAGAATAAAAATACACAATTTACGAATAATCATGCATTGAGGACAGGCCGTGGTAAGAGAGCGCAGAACCGAACTGGTACAAGGATTCCGCCATTCTGTTCCCTATATTAATGCCCATCGGGGAAAGACATTTGTGATTATGCTCGGCGGTGAAGCCATTGCGCACGAGAATTTTTCCAGTATTGTCAATGACATCGGCCTGTTACACAGCCTCGGCATCCGGCTGGTGGTGGTGTATGGCGCGCGTCCACAAATCGACGCCAACCTTGCCGAACATCATCATGAACCGATTTACCACAAACACACCCGCGTTACCGATGCAAAAACCCTTGAACTGGTTAAGCAGGCGGCAGGCCTGTTGCAGCTCGACATCACGGCGCGGCTGTCGATGAGCCTCAACAATACGCCATTGCAGGGCGCGCATATTAACGTGGTCAGCGGCAACTTTATTATTTCCCAGCCGCTGGGCGTCGATGACGGCGTAGATTATTGCCATAGCGGACGTATTCGCCGTATTGATGAAGAAGCGATCCATCGCCAGCTCGACAGCGGTGCGATTGTGCTGATGGGGCCGGTCGCGGTGTCGGTCACTGGCGAAAGTTTTAACCTTACCTCCGAAGAGATTGCCACCCAGCTTGCCATCAAGCTGAAAGCCGAAAAAATGATCGGTTTTTGCTCGTCGCAAGGGGTAATGAACGACGAGGGCGATATTGTTTCCGAGCTGTTCCCGAACGAAGCGCAGGCGCGCGTCGAGGCGCTGGAAGCAAAAGGAGATTACCACTCCGGCACGGTGCGTTTCCTGCGTGGCGCGGTCAAAGCCTGTCGCAGCGGCGTGCGGCGCAGCCACTTGATCAGCTATCAGGAAGACGGCGCGCTGTTACAGGAGCTGTTCTCCCGCGACGGTATCGGTACGCAGATTGTGATGGAGAGCGCCGAGCAGATCCGTCGCGCCACCATCAACGATATTGGCGGTATTCTCGAACTTATTCGCCCGCTTGAACAACAGGGCATTCTGGTGCGCCGCTCCCGCGAACAGCTGGAGATGGAGATCGACAAATTCACCATTATTGAACGCGATAACCTGACCATTGCCTGTGCGGCGCTTTATCCCTTCCCGGAAGAGAAAATCGGCGAGATGGCCTGCGTGGCGGTACACCCGGACTATCGCAGCTCATCGCGCGGTGAAGTCCTGCTGGAGCGTATTGCCGCGCAAGCGAGACAGATTGGCCTGAGCAAACTGTTTGTGCTGACCACGCGCAGCATTCACTGGTTCCAGGAGCGCGGCTTTACCCCGGTGGATATTGATTCGCTGCCGGAGACCAAAAAGCAGATGTACAACTATCAGCGCCGTTCCAAAGTGCTGATGGCCGACCTTACCTGAAAGCTTGCCCCCGCGCGCTGCGGGGGCGTTACTCTACTTCGCTGAATAACGCATCCAGCCCGCTGCGCCGCTCGGTGCGAGTGGCAATGGCCTGCGCCAGTACGCGCTCGTCCGCATAGAGCGACAGCCGCCTGCGCGCACGGGTGATGGCGGTATAAACCAGCTCACGCGTGACGACCGGTACAAACTGCCCCGGCAGGATCAACGCCGTATGATCAAACTCCGAACCCTGCGATTTATGCACGGTCATTGCCCACGCCGTTTCATGCTCCGGCAGGCGGCTGGGCTGCACGGATTTGATGCTGCCATCCGGCAGCGGAAACCAGACGCGGATCCCCTGCCCCTGCTCCAGCGCTATACCGATATCGCCATTAAATAAGCCCAGCGCCGAATCATTACGTGAGATCATAACCGGACGACCGTGATACCAGCGCGAATGCGCCGGGCGTGAAATCTGCCGTTTACGCAGCAGCGCCAGTTCCAGACGCTCATTCAGCCCGCTGACCCCAAACGGTCCTTCGCGTAATGCGCACAGCAACTGGTATTCGCTAAACGCCGCGATAATCTCCTCCGGCGCGGCGTTGTCATGCACTCGCGACAAATAATGGCCATAGCCGGCGAGCGCGTCGTCGATCATTGCCTGATACTCTTCTGCGCTCTGCAGCGGTTTACGCTCGATATCGCCAAAGCCCTGGCTGAATACCGCTCTGGTGGCATTTTTATCGCCCCGATTGACCGCCGCCGCCAGTTGGCCAATGCCGGAATCACTGCCAAAACGATAGCTTTTTTGCAGCAAACACAGGCTGTCGCGCAGCGTGCTGGCGCAGTGCCCTTCTCCGGCGGGAACCGTTGAGCCAGTTAAGCGCGAGAGCTGCGCCGCACGCTCCGGGGTATAGCCAGCGTTCACCCACGCGCAGATATCACCCAGCACCGCTCCGGCCTCTACCGAGGCCAGTTGATCGCGATCGCCAAGAAAGATCACCCGGGCCTGCGGCGGCAGCGCATCGATCAACCGCGACATCATTGGCAAATCGATCATTGAGGCTTCATCGACCACCAGCACATCAAGATGCAGCGGATTATCAGCATGATGCCGCAGGCGCTGGCTGCCCGGCTGCGCGCCAAGCAGACGGTGCAGCGTGCTGGCTTCGTCCGGCAGCATCGCTTTCTGTTGTTCCGTCAGATCCAGCTGACGCAGCGCATTGCCCAGCGACTCGGTCAACCGCGCGGCAGCTTTGCCGGTCGGCGCGGCCAGACAAATGCGGCATTTGCCGCCGTCCACCATCTGTACCAGTGCCGCAAGCAGTTTTGCCACAGTCGTGGTTTTCCCGGTTCCCGGCCCGCCGGAAATCACCGAAATACGCCGGGTGAGCGCCACGGCTGCCGCTACTTTCTGCCAGTTTATTTCGCCCGTTGTCGGGAAAAATGTCTCCAGTACCTGCGTCAGCCGGGTTTCATCCACATCGGGCTGGCTCTGCCGTTCGGCAAAAAATGCCGCCACCTGTCGTTCGTTTTGCCACATGCGGTTCAGGTAGAGGCGATCCCCCCTCAGCACCAGCGGCGCGGGCGTTTCACCGTCGCTGACTGCATGCGATGACAGCAGCGTTTGCCGCCAGTCGTCAGGGTTTCCCGCCTGCTCAAAAAGTTGGCTAAAGATCGTTCCTGCGCTGGCATACGCTTCAGGCGTCAGGCGCGAAAGCGGTAAACAGACGTGTCCTTCACCGGCGTCGTGGCTGAGCAGCGCCGCTGCCAGCATCACCGCCGGTTCCTCTTCCGTTGCCACCGTCAGAGCGAACTGCACATCCAGCGGGCGCAACAGTTTCAGCTCTGCCGCTTCACGTAATTGTGCTGTCATACTCATGGCATCGACTCCTGCATCTCTCCGGCAAATAACGCATCCATCTGTTCGATCAGTGCCGCGTCAGGACGCGTGGTGAAGATACCCTGCTGCGGGTTTTGCGCCTCAACGCCGCGCAAAAAAAGGTAGATCACGCCGCCGAAATGCTGTTCATAGCGGTAATCCGCGATGCGGTGGCGCAGGTAACGATGCAGCGCCAGGCTATATAATTGATACTGCAAGTCGTAGCGGTGCGCCTGCATTGCCGTCGCCATCGCCGCCTGCGTATAGGCCTCCGCGCTTTCGCCCAGCCAGTTGGATTTGTAATCCAGCAGGTAGTAGCGTCCGTCGTGGCGAAAGACGAGATCGATAAAGCCTTTCAGCATGCCGCGCACATCGCGGAAATCGAGCGGTGGACACCCTGCCGACAGCGGATCGTAGCGCCGAATTAGCGCATCCAACGCCTGAGCGCTCATCGCCTGCGTCACAGGCAAGTAGAACTCCATCTCAACCTGTTTCTCCTTCGGCGTAAGCTGGCTTAGCGAAATGCCCGTTCCGGCCAGCGGCGCATGCAGCACGCTCTCCAGCCAGCGGCTCAGTACCGGCTCCCAGTGTTCTTCGTAACCCCCCGCCAGCACTCTTTCCGCCACCCATTGCGGCGAGATTGGCTGGGTAAAATCCAGATCTTCAAACAGGCTGTGTAAAAAGGTTCCCGGCGCGGCGCCACGCGGAAACTGGTGCGGCGTCAGCATCGGTTCAACCGCAACCTCACGCTCACCGGCCGCATCGATATCCAGACGCGGCAGCAGATCCTGGGCGATGCCGTGAGCACGCTGCTGCAAGCCGGAATAGCTGGTCACGCGCCAGTCGTCGGCAATTTTCCGCGTCACTTCCCGCGCGCTCAGTGCGGGCAGCGCCGTTTGCGGTAACTGCCAGCGGGCGCTATCGGCAACGGGCGGCGTGCAAAGGGCGATATCGTTATTGCACAGCGCCTGCAATGCACGCTGCAAACCGGCAGCATCAAGCGCTTCACCTTTCTGAATCAGCCGCCCAAGTGCGCTCTGGTGGAAATCAGTTTCGCCCGTTTTGCCGCCGCGACGGCGAATCAGCGGCGCGATCCCCAGACTGCAATGCCAGACCGAACGCGTTAATGCTACATAGAGCAGGCGCAAATCTTCCGCAAGGCGCTCGGTTTCCGCCAGTTCGACGCTCTCGTCACCATGGCTTAAATCGAGCATCGCCGCGAACGATTCGCGGTCATGGTAGAAACCCTGATCCTGGACGCGGAAATTCGCAATAAACGGCAGCCAGACCAGCGGGTATTCGAGGCCTTTCGATTTATGGATGGTGACAATCTGCACCAGATGTTTGTCGCTCTCCAGACGCAACTGCTCGCTGGAGGCATTGGCATTCGGTTCAGCGATGCGCTGCGCCAGCCAACGGGTAAGTGCATGCTCACTTTCAAGCTGCGTTCCGGCTTCCTGCAACAGCTCGCTGATATGCAGAATATCGGTTAATCGCCGCTCACCGCCAGGCGTCGCCAGTAGATTCTCTGCCACATTGCGCGCGCTCATCAACGTGCGCAGCATCGGCATCACACCGCGTTTTTGCCACAGTTCGCGGTAGTGAGAGAACTCTTCAACTTTCTCATCCCACGCCTGTTCGTCGAGATTCAGCGCTTCAATATCCTGCGCGGTCAGCCCCAGCATGGAGGTGGCTAACGCGCTACGCAACGTGCTCTCCCGCTCCGGTGCCAGCACGGCATGCAACAGCCACAACAGCTCCTGTGCTTCCGGCGTGTCGAACACGCTGTCGCGGTTAGAGAGATAGACGGAGGGAATATCCAGCAGCATCAGGGCATCGCGAATCAGCGACGCTTCGTGGCGGCTGCGCACCAGCACGGTAATATCCGAGGCTCTGACCGGGCGCACTTTCTCATGCTCGCCCTCACCTTCGTACAACAGCGCCTCGCCCTGCTGGCCAGCGCTCAGCCAGTCGCGGATCTGCGAGGCGCAGAGCTGTGCCATAAAACCCTGGTAATCGCCGACGCCAACACCTTCGCCCTCCATCAGCCACATGTTCATGGCTGGCTGCATTTCTCCACGAAAGGTAAAGCGCAGACCCGCATTTTTAGCGGCGGATTTAACCGGCAGGAAGGGGATCTGGCGAAACATAAAGGCGTCTTCCATCTGCATAAACAGGCGGTTAACGCTGGCGATCATTCCTGGCGACGAGCGCCAGTTGGTATCAAGGGTATAGCGAGCACTCACTTCATCGCGCGCTTTCATATAGGTAAAAATATCGGCGCCGCGAAATGCGTAGATAGCCTGCTTCGGGTCGCCAATCAACAGCAGGCCGCACTCTGGCTGCCCATGCCAGATACGGCTGAAAATACGGTACTGCTGCGGATCGGTATCCTGAAATTCATCGATCATCGCCACCGGGAAGCGTCCGCGGATCGCAGCGGCCAGCGCCTCACCGTTCGGGCTGCGCAATGCGCTATCCAGGCGGCTCAGCATATCGTCAAAACCCAGCTCGCCGCGACGACGTTTCTCTTTCGCCACCGCCTCACGGATTTCACGCATTGCGCTGGTCAGCACCAGATCGTCAAGCGTTAACGGCTGAGCCAGCAGTTCCTCGATAGCGACAAAAAGCGGATGTTCCGGCACCACGCCATCGGCTTTAGTGCGTTCGGCAAGGAAAGACTGGGCAAACTTCTCCAGTGCCTCCGGCAGGAGGTAACTACGCGTCTCTTCCTGCGCCCAGGCGGACACACGCTCAATATACTTTGCCTGGTTGCCACGGTTGAATTTGCGCCGGTCGATACCGGACGCTTCAATCACCGGCTCCACTTCGGCAACTGCGGCATTCCACTGCTGCTTGATGGCATCAATCCGGGCGATAATGCGCTGGTGGCGGGAAACCAGCGTTTCATCCGCCGACGGTGGGGATTTGATTTGCGGCGCTTCGCCCTGCAGGTAGCGATCGATCGCCTTCAGCAGTTCCTGCGGCCCTTTCCACGAGGCATGGATCGCCTGGGCAATCTCACGCGGCAGCGGGTAGCAGTGACGCCGCCAGAAATCCGCGCAGGCCTGATAGCGCAGCAGAGATTCATCTTCCACCAGTTGCTGTTCAAACAGCATGCCGGATTCGAACGCGTTCAGGCTGAGCATGCGCTGGCAGAAGCCATGAATGGTAAAGACTGCCGCTTCATCCATTTGCCGCTCTGCCAGCATCAGCCAGTACGCCGCCTGCTGCTTATCGGCAATCTCCTCCAGCAAACGGGCATACAGGGGGTTGCTGCTGCTTTCCCGCAGGCAGGCAAGGCGTAGCTCATGGATATTACTGCGGATACGGCCACGCAGCTCTTCGGTCGCGGCCTCGGTGAAAGTCACCACCAGCAGCTCTTCAACGCTGAGTGGTCGCGGGAAGGCGGCATTGCCGCCCAACCCTAATAGCAGCCGCAAATAGAGTGCGGCGATGGTGAATGTCTTGCCGGTGCCCGCCGAGGCTTCAATCAGGCGCTCGCCGGTAAGCGGCAAGCGCAGGGGATCAAGGGTCTCAGCAGTGGTTTCACTCATCTTTCTCGGTCATCTTCGGTAAGGATTGCTGCAGGGCGCTGACGCTGTCCCAGACCTTCCAGCCTTGTGGTTGAGCATATTCCGCTTTCCCGCTCTGGCTACCGGAGATCTGCGACAAAATCGCCATGCCTTGCGGCTCTACCACCGCCTGATGGAAGAAGTCGGCAAGTTTCTGCGGCGTCAGCAGTTTTATCTGAGCGACTACTTTATCACGTGAATCGAAGCGCATATTGCCGCGATCAAAATCTTTGCTGAGTTTGGAAGCCTCTTCACCTAACGTTTGCGGCGCTTGCACTATTTGCGCAATCACCCCCTGCTGGATTTGGGCAAACTCTTCCGGTTTCATCGCCCGCAGCTTCGCTTCCGCTGTCGGGAAGAAGGCCTTGTAGCGCTCCCAGAGATACGCTGGTTGCTTATCATTGCTCTGTAACAGGAAACCCATGCCCCACTGACGGCCAACGCTCATCGGGAAAGCAAACACAGCGTAACCAAGCTGTTCCTCGGTGCGTAACTGGTTATAGAACCACGGCTGTACAATTTGCCCCAGCATCGCGCTGTAGGCCGAGCTGCTGTACTCATCAAAACCTGGCGGAACGAACACCGCGGCCAGCGCGGAATCCGTGCTGTTACCCGCTTTTTCAAAGCTCACATTCTGCTGTTTATCAACCACGACGTCCTGGTTGCGGCACCACACGGTACCATTGGCACCCAGCTGTTTTTGTACCGCATGAGCAAGGTCTTTCGCCTGCTGCTCACCGAGGTTGCCGACCACGAGGAATTCCGGACGCGCATTGCTCTTCAGCGCATCGCGATAGTGCAAAATGTCCTGCAGGGAGATCGATGGCAGCAGCGCACGACGATCTTCACGCAAGAAGTACGGCACCTGCGACAGCATCTGCACTGGCATAATCGCCTGATCAAAGGCTTTACCCTTCTCTGCCGAATCCATCATTTGCGCGTACCAGGATTTGGCCTGCGCAAGCTGTTCTTCCGTAGGCGTATAGCTGAAATAACCGCTCAGCAACGCCTGGAAAAGCTGCGGCAGGCGCTGGGTGTAACCATTGGCGTTAAGCATCAAGCCATTGTTGGCATTGGTGGAAAAAGTGATCCCGCCGACAGCCGCCTGGTTGCTCAGCTGATCGAGCGCGAGCCCCGCCAGATAGTCATTCAGTGCGAACATCACCTGGCTTTTCGCGGTATCCATCGCCTGTGGATTACGCAGTACCACGCTGACATCCGCCTTCGGTTCGCTGGCAAAATAGCGGCTCGGCATATACACCACGCGCAGCGTCGGCTCATCGACAATCAGTTCGGGATGCTCGTACTGCTTCTGCGGTTTGATCAGCGTGAAATCATCCGGAATATAGGGGTTCAGCTCGGGGAATTTCAGCGTAATGTCGCTCTCCCGCTTCTGCCAGTCAGCAAAGGTTTCCGGGGAAATTTTATCGACCTGATAAGGCGCATCGACAAAATAGGCCGTTTTATTGTGCGGCTCATCCGGGCTGATATACCAGATGCGGGCATTTTGCGGCGTCATTTCGTCAAGACGCGCCTGCACCGCTTTGGCATCAAACTGGTCAGCAATGTTTACTGAATCCAGCGTATGCGCAACCGGTACGCGGATCATTGTATCCGCCAGCCACTCAACATAATCCATATCGCGGGTAATGGAGGGGTAGCGAAAATCAAGGTCAAGAATATGGGAAAGCTCGTCGAAATAGCGCTTATCGATACCTTTTTCACGCAGCAGTTGCAGATAGCTGAAAATCGCCGCTACCACCTGATCGCGATTCGCCTGACCTTTGTCTGTCAACGTCGCGGAAATCGCCAGCACGCCGCTGTTGCCGTTGACCACTGGATCGGAGTCGCCACGGATCCCTTCAACCAGCCCCTGGCTTTGCAGCCAGTCAGAGAGCGTGCCCGGACTACGATTGCCAATCAGGTAAGTGATCAATTCGTCCGTTTTACTGCGAAACGCAGCGGTGTTGTTATCGATACGGAACTCAACGCGCAGCACTTTGCGCGGCACCGCCGGAACATAGTGAATGATGACACCTTTCTGCGCATCGGTGACGACGGGCACGGTGATTTCCGGCTTCGTGATGTTTTTATTCGGCACGCGGCCATAGGTTTGCACCGCAAGCGTCGCCAGTTCGCTCAGCGGACGATTGCTGTAGATGACCGCTTTCATTAGGTTCGCTGAGTAGAATTTATCGCGAAACGCCAGCAGCGCCTGGTGTACCGGGCTGCCCGGTTTGTCGCTCAGCGTTTCAAGATTGCCGCCGGAGAAGCGCGCGCCCGGGTGCGCCGGGTTAATGGTCTCCGCGCTGACCTGCGCCATCCGCATCCCGTCACGGGTACGCGCCATGGTCAGCTCGGCGTTGACCGCGTTGCGTTCGCGTTCGCCATATTTTTTATCCAGCATCGGGGCAGCAATCGCATCCGCCAGACGATCAACGGCGCCGTCCAGCGCGTTATTTTCCACTTCGAGGTAGTAAGCGGTGCGGTAAGGCGCAGTACTGGCATTATGGCTGCCGCCATGCAGCTTGAGGTATTCGGCAAGGCTGTCCGGCTGCGGGTATTTTTTGGAACCCATCAGGGTCATGTGTTCCAGGTAATGCGCAAGGCCAGGATGGGAATCAGGATCCTCCAGCGATCCGATCGGCACGACCAGCGCGGAGAGCGATTTCACCGCCTGCGGATCGGATACCAACAGCACAACCATGCCATTATCGAGACGAATCGCCTGATACTGACGGGTATCTTTATCGCTCTTGCGGATAGTTTCCTGAACCGGTTGCCAACCATTGTCGGCCTGACTGAATGGCGCCCAGAGGGCAAAAAACAGGACGAAAACTTTTAACCAGGTGCTGCGGGGCATTCACGAACCTCATCATTAACGTTTCCGGCGGCTCCAGTAACTGTGGAACTGCCAGATATACTCGCGCTGGCTTTGCCAGCACTCTTGTTATATCAGTCCGTGACCGTCGCGCATAATAATGGATGCTTACGACTTGCGCAATTTTTATACAGTCAGTCGGACTGATTATGTCGATAAAGCGGTAACAGGAAACGGCGCGCCTGTTCGGTGATTTCAGCGTAACACTCTGGCTCAAGGGTACGCCACAACCGCTGATACCATATATCTTCACCTTCACCGCGAACCATCATATTGCCCTCCCAGGCTTGCAGAAATTTGCTTTGCGCTTTCTGTAGCGTTTCCTCGTCCATTAACATGGCATCATTTGCGGCGTCATAACAGGCTTTTATCCACGCGCCGCCGCTTTCCGGCACCAGCAGTAGCGGTTTCGTCATCCCTTCCCGGTAGCCGTCGATCATCAGCGCCAGAGAGTCCATCGCCTGCTCTGGCTTCAGTGGCGGGAATCGCCACTCGCCTTCTTTACGCACAAACAACCGGCTTTCGCCGGTGCCACCGCTGGCACAGTAGACAAGATGCTCAAGCCAAAGTTGCAGCCCCTGAGAAACGCTCAATAAAGAGGGACGCCAGCGTAGCAAGCCATCCGGCTGCACACGTGACAACCAGCCTGTCAAATGCACGCCCGCACAGTGAAGATCGATCTCCTGGCTTACGGCAGGTTGACGATGCTCGATAACACGACCAGCAAGTTCCTGCATCTCCTGGCACTGGGTTTCCCAGATGATTTCGCCAAAGGCGCCATAAGGCAGCAGGCCCGCAGCGCGATAACGGCGGAATAATTTATCTTCGTCCTGCTGCTCCACTAATGTGTTGAGCAGTTCAAGATTCAACTGATACCGGTCTAAACCATCAAGGATAAACGGCTCGGCATCAGGGATCTCACTCTCTTCCGGACGGAAATTGACCCGTAAACGCATCTGGAAAAAAGCCCTTACCGGATGCGCCCAGAAGCGCTGCAACTGATCAAAGGAGAGCGTCTCCAGCGGCTGACTTTCCAGCGTCTGGATAAACGGTGAATGCGCCTGGCCCTGCGAACTCGCCGCAGGCAGCCATTCGCGGGCATAACTCTGCCACTCGTCAGCAGTAAAGTTCGCCGGATCGAATGGCATACGGGTATGTAAATGCGTGATATGCGCTTTCACCCGACGCTCGCTGTCATCGCAGTTCAGCGCTTCGTCCCCCACCAGACAGTGGCTTTGGCCAATGTAATCGACCAGTTCCTGCACCAGCACGGAAGGGAAACGCTCTTTGTTATCCTGGATAGAACGGCCGATATAGCTGATATAGAGCTGCTGCTGCGCCGAAATCAGCGCTTCCAGGAAGAGATAGCGGTCGTCGTCGCGTCGGCTGCGATCGCCGCGCTGCGGCTTCTGGCTCATCAGATCAAACCCCAGCGGCGGCAGCGTGCGCGGGTAAACGCCGTCATTCATGCCTAACAGGCAAACCACCTTAAAGGGAATGGAACGCATCGGCATCAGAGTACAGATATTGACCGGACCGGCGAGAAAGCGCTGGCTAATACGCTCCTGATCCAGGCGTTGTGCCAGCTCATCACGGAGTAAAGAAAGCGGGATCGCTTCGCCATATTTCGCGCCAACGCCCTGAGCGATGATCGCCTGCCACTCCTGCTCGATCAGCGCCAGCGCCGCTTCGGTATCTTGATCGGGCAGGAAAAAGTCATTGAGCATATCGCGGCAAACCGGAAGCCACTCCTCCAGCGGACGCGCTTCAGAAAGCCCGCGACGCCAGATATTCAATTGCATCAGTAGCGTTGCCAGATGCCCTACCAGTTCAGCAATCAGTCCACTCGATTCATCATATGGCAGAACGGATTGCCATTCGCCGTGGCGGCTCTCCATGGCATAACCGATGAGCATACGCGTGAGGCCAAACTGCCAGGTGTGTTGCCCGGTCGGCGGTAGCTCAAGCTCGCGCACGTTGTCATCGTCCATGCCCCAGCGAATACCTGACTCATTAACCCACAGTCGCAGGTAACGCAGCCCCTCTTCATCGATGTTAAAACGCGCAGCCAGAACCGGAACATCCAGCAGCGCCAGCACATCTTCAGAAACAAAGCGGCTGTCCGGCAGCGATAGCAGGCTAATAAAAGCCTGCAGCGCCGGATGCGCCTGCCGGGCGCGGCGGTCGGAAATTGCATAAGGAAGATAACGCTCGCCGCTGGCGCTGCCGAAAACGGCCTGGATGTAGGGGCTATAGCTGTCAATATCCGCCACCATCACCACAATGTCGCGCGGCGTCAGTTCCGGATCGGCTTCCAGCATCGCCAGTAAACGATCGTGCAGGATCTCTACTTCACGCTGCGGGCTATGGCAGACATGTACCGTCACGCTGCGATCGTCGGGCGCGAGCGTTCGCTTTTTGTCGCTGTGGGCAAACTCTTCCGCAGTCACGCCCGCCACGGCGCTGTTTTGCAACTCAAGGATGTCGTACTTCAGGTTTTGCAGCAGAGAACCGGGCGTGATATCGACAAAAGCATCCAGTTCCTCGTAACGATCCATGCCTGCCAGCAGAAAAATGTTATCGCGCCCCAGTTTTCCCCACGAGGCCAGCAGCGGGTTGCCTACATCCTGTTCACCGTCGTCATTAAACAGACCACCCGCGTTTTGCGTATCGCGAAACAGCGGAAACAGGCGATCTTCACGGTGATGGCGGCGCTGGCGGGTAACCAGCCTTGCCAGAAATGCGGGATCTTTAATATCCCCCCAGTAGTAGCGGCAGGGATTGGTAAACAGCAGATGAACATCAATGTGCTTACCCAGCGCCTGTAGAGCCTGCAAATAGACTGGCGGCAGCGCAGAAATACCGCAGATGAAGACGCGGGACGGCAGACCTGCGGGCGGCGTCTGTGCCGATTCGAGTGTGTTGATAAAACGTTGATAGAGATTGGCGCGGTGCCAGTGAGGCTGGCCGAGCGCAGCGGTATGTTCCACCAGGGCACGCCAGAGCGGAGCCTGCCACTGTTGCGCCTCGCCCAGCCCCTCAACGGTTTCGCCCGCTTCCCAGCGGGTCAGCCATTCCGGACGATAGACAAGGTACTGGTCGTAGAGATCCGCCACGCGCGACGAAAGCTGAAACAGTTTGCGCTTGTCGTCATCATCATTCAGATAGTGACGCAGCATGAAGAACTCTTCACGCTCCAGCATATCCGGCAGCAGCGACATGAGCTTCCAGCTCATGCTCTGCTTGCTAAAAGCGCTCTCTTTGGGAATGTCATCGAGTACGCAGACAAACATGTCCCAGATGAAACTTGCCGGGAGCGGAAAGGTGATGTTGGCAGCGATGCCAAACTTTTGCGCCAGCGTCATCTGAAGCCATTGCGCCATACCGGTGCTTTGCACCAGAACCACTTCCGGTTCAAAGGGATCGTCGAGCCTGTCTCGCTCAACGATAAACTCCATCAATGCTTCCAGCACATCCAGGCGATTGGAGTGGTAAACCCTTAACATAAGCGCTCCTGACTACTGACTGTTCGGACAAAATAATCGCGTCATCTGTCCCTGCCTGCCCACTGGCGAGGTAACGGTGACGTTGATGCTGACACATCCCTCTGTCATTGTCTGCCCCCGGTTTACCTGCCAGCCGGGCGGCAAAGGCAGTGCGTCAGGTTGTGCCTGTTGCCATGCATATCGCCACAACTGACGCCACTGGCTGGCGGACCAGAACCCTGACGCCAGCGCCCGATGATAACCGCCCAGTGCAGTAACCACCATCACCATCAGCAGCATCGCCAGCAGTACTTCCGTCAGGCTGAAACCCTGCTGCTTGTTCAGGGAAGCAGACATAGCGCCACCTCGTTTAGCGGACAAAAATCACTCCAGCCATGCGGCAAAAAGCGGATATTACTACCGCTTACTGCCCCCAGATGCCACAGTGCATCCTCTTCGTTCGCAACAATCAGCAACGCAGAATCATCGCTGAAAATGCGCAGGCAACTGCGCCAACCCGCGCCGGCAGGTTGGCGGCACTGTAACAAGGGTTGTGATGGCCATACCTGATGTTGCGCCCACGCCATCGCCGAGTGGATTTCAGCAATATTGCGTAATCCGTGAATCTCACGATTTACGCGCCACAAATGGCTGGAAAGCTGCTGATTCAGGCCATTCAACATCAGGCTTCCGAGCAGCAGTAGCAGCAATACCAGCGCCAGCGATGACATTCCCCTTTGACGATTCATAAGTTATATCCAGTGACGTCCAGCACAGCGTTCACCGCCGTTCCGGCATCGCCGGGAAGAGAGGCGGCGAGCGCAACGCTAAGCTGCGGGACATATCCTGTCGTCTGGCGCAGGGTCACGTTAAAACGCGAGATGGTCATCTGGGCAGGATCGGTCGTTTTTTCCCAGCCCCGTCCGGTACAGGACGTTGCGCCACGCAATGTCTCCAGTGCGCCATTTTGCAGGCGAAACCCCGTTTGCTCCGGTTCGCTGCTCGCGGAAGATTCCCAGCGTCCGTTACTGTTGGCATCCCACTGCATTATCACGCACTCTCCGCTACTGCTGATAACCAGCGGTTGGCCAGTGCAGCTGCCGTTGCAGTAGCCCGCCCGCTGTAACTGTTTTGCTACCGCCCAGAGCCGTTGCCAGAGATCGTCCTCCAGCGTCTGGACACGAGTCTGTTGCAAAACGGCGGCTTGCAGTGCCGGTAAAAAGCGGGCCGAAGCCAGCAGCAATATGCTGCCGATAGCCATTGCCAGTACGGTTTCCAGCAGTGAAAAGCCCCGTTGACTGTTCAACATTGATCGTCCTTCGCGTTCTGACACATTCTGATGCGCCCCCAGGCTGAGACCACGATCCGCCACTCTCCGGCGCTGCTGCGCACGCGAATATGTCCCGGCCATGCAGTGTTGCGCAAACCAAAGAAACCGAGCGATGGCGTCACCTCCAGGAGCGTCACCTCAGGCCAGCCAGGCATAACGGCGAGCGAGCCAGGCGTGGCGCAGCCCGTTGAGGGCGTATTGAGCAGGCACCAGCCATCGCCTTCCCGTGCCGAATAAACCCGTTGCGCCTGGTTATGCCAGTTAGCCTCTTCGCGTAACCGTTCCAGAAAGTGGCGAACTTGTAGCGCGGTCTGCCATAGCCGCTGTTGCGCCTGCCAGTGCTGCCAGCCCGAAAGCCCCATACCGCTCAGGATTGCGATCAGCGCAACGGCGATAAGCGTTTCAATCAGGGTAAAACCCGCTTCGTTTTTCATGGCGGCAGTGTGCAAGCGGTGGATGTTCAGGTCGAGGCAGAAAAGAGAAAATTACGAGGCGTTATGAGAGAAAAAAGTGCGCTTGCAGTGGCTTGCACAGCGGTTGCGAACAGCGCCGAAAAACCGTTTTTTGATGAAAAAAAACCGGCGCATTACTGCACCGGTTGTGTCATGTTCAGCCTGGTCAGACAGCGACCGGCGCTTTAATTGCCGGGTGCGGATCGTAACCTTCAATGTCGAAATCTTCGAAGCGGTAATCAAACAGCGACTCAGGCTTACGTTTGATCACCAGTTTCGGCAGCGCGCGGGGTTCGCGGCTGAGTTGCAGATGCGTCTGCTCAAGGTGGTTGCTGTAGAGGTGCGTATCGCCTCCCGTCCAGACAAAATCACCCGGCTCCAGATCGCACTGCTGCGCCATCATATGTACCAGCAATGCATAGCTGGCGATATTGAACGGCAGCCCAAGGAACACATCGCAGGAACGCTGATAGAGCTGACAGGAGAGCTTGCCGTCCGCCACATAGAACTGGAAGAACGCATGGCAAGGCGCCAGCGCCATTTTATCCAGTTCGCCGACGTTCCAGGCCGAAACGATAATGCGGCGAGAGTCCGGATCGTTTTTCAACTGGTTGATAACCGTTGAAATCTGATCGATATGGCGGCCATCCGGCGTTGGCCATGCGCGCCACTGTTTACCGTAAACCGGGCCGAGATCGCCCTGCTCGTTGGCCCATTCATCCCAGATGGTGACGTTGTTTTCACGCAGATAAGCGATATTGGTATCGCCCTGCAGGAACCACAGCAGTTCATGGATAATTGAACGCAAATGGCAGCGCTTGGTGGTCACCAGCGGGAAGCCTTCCTGCAGATTAAAACGCATCTGATGGCCAAAAATAGACAACGTGCCTGTCCCGGTGCGGTCGTTTTTCGGGGTGCCTTCGGTCAGCACCTTTTGCATCAATTCTAAATACTGTTTCATGGTTCCTCAGGAAACGTGTTGCGGCGAACGATGGCGGTACGCCCAAATCATCATAATAGCGCCGGCGACAATCATTGGAATGGAGAGGATCTGCCCCATGCTGATGTACTGCACCCATTCGCCGGTAAACTGCGCGTCGGGCTGGCGGAAAAATTCAACAATGATACGGAACGCGCCGTAGCCAATCAGGAACAAGCCGGATACCGCGCCGGTCGGGCGTGGTTTGCGGATAAACAGGTTAAGGATGATAAACAGGACAACGCCTTCCAGCGCCAGCTCATAAAGCTGTGACATATGGCGTGGCAGCACGCCGTAGGTATCAAAAATCGATTGCCATTCCGGATGCGCTGGCAGCAACGCAATATCTTCCGCACGCGAGCCGGGGAACAACATAGTAAACGGGAATGAGGGATCAACGCGGCCCCATAATTCACCATTGATAAAGTTTCCCAGGCGTCCGGCACCCAGACCAAATGGGATCAGCGGCGCAATAAAATCAGAGACCTGGAAGAAGCTACGTTTAGTACGACGCGCGAAAATTACCATCACGACAATGACGCCAATCAGGCCGCCGTGGAAGGACATGCCGCCATCCCACACGCGGAACAGATAGAGCGGATCGGCAAGGAATAGCGGGAAATTATAGAACAACACGTAGCCGAGGCGGCCACCCAGAAATACCCCCAGGAAACCTGCATAGAGCAGATTTTCCACTTCGTTTTTCGTCCAGCCGCTGTCCGGACGGTTCGCCCGACGCGTAGCCAGCCACATTGCAAAAACGAACCCTACGAGGTACATCAACCCGTACCAGTGCAGGGAGACGGGTCCAATGGAAAAAATCACCGGATCAAAATCGGGAAAACGCAGATAGCCACTGTTCATCTGTCACCACAACTTGTTGTTCTTCCGCCGAAAGTGGACAGCGGTTTACATACGCGGCCGCAACCGGCGGCCGCTCCAAAGGGGCGAATCATAGCATAAGGGGGACGCATGAGTTGCGCCGAAGTTGTAAAAGATATGTATAGTCAAACAGCCACGCACTTATTTTACATCTGAATAAGCAAACGCTTAAATCCCGCCGCGGATCAGGCCACCCAGCCCGCGACGCTCCATAAAAGCGGCAATCTGATGGCGAACTTCGGCGGTTAACTGCGCCTCAAGCGTGCGATTTGCCAGCATCTGCGCCTCTTCAGCATCAATGCGCCGCAGCAAATATTTGATGCGCGCGACCGAACGCCCGTTCATCGACAGATGGCGATAACCAAGGCCTATCAGCACGGCGACACACATTGGATCCCCGGCCATTTCACCGCACAAGCAAAGGTCGAGACCTAACCGTTCTGCCTCAGTTGATACCATTGACAACGCACGCAGCACGGCCGGATGCAGGCTGTCATACATTGTCGCTACGCGGGTATTGTTGCGATCCACCGCCAGAATATACTGCGTCAGATCGTTGGTGCCGATGGAGATAAAATCAACGCGGCTTGCCAGATGCGACAACATAAACACCATTGAAGGCACTTCCAGCATCACGCCAATACGCGGGCGTGGAATGGCGTAGCCGATCATCTCTTCAACTTCGCGCCCAGCGCGTTCAATGAGCCGTTTGGCTTCATCCACCTCGTCAATACTGGTGATCATCGGCAGCAGAATACTGAGATTGCCGGTCGCCGCATTAGCGCGCAGCATGGCGCGCACCTGCACGAGGAAAATTTCCGGCTGATCGAGCGTAATACGAATGCCTCGCCAGCCAAGACAAGGGTTTTCCTCGCTGATGGGCATATAGGGCAATTGTTTATCGGCGCCAATATCCAGCGTACGCAACGTCACCGGCTTGTCGTTGAACATTTGCAGCATGCCCTGATATTGCGCCACCTGCTCCTCTTCCGATGGAAAGCCGCTTTGCAGCATAAAGGGAATTTCAGTGCGGTACAGCCCGATACCGTCGATACGGCTGCCGAGTTTCTCTTCATGCTCCGGGCTTAAGCCAGCATTGAGCATCACTTTCACCCGCTCGCCACTTTTAAGCTGCGCCGCCAGATTGACATCATCTTCAGCGAGACGACTGAGCTCATTCTCCTCAGTGATAAGACGCTGGTATTCCTGTAGCAGAACCGGTTCTGGATCCACCAGTAATTCGCCACGATAACCATCGACAATCAGCGTACGGCGGTGCAGCGCCGAAGGCTGGATATCCGCGCCCATCACCGTCGGAATGCCGAACGCGCGCACCATAATCGCGGCATGGGAGTTGGCCGCACCGTCGCGCACCACCACGCCAACCAGCCGATCGTGCGGCAACTCTGCCAGTGTGGTTGCCGAAAGCTCATCGGCGACCAGCACAAAGCGCTCCGGCCAGGTATTCGGCCCCTGAATATTGTCATCAAGGTGGAACAGCAGGCGCTGGCCGAGTGTCCGGAGATCGCCGGCGCGTTCTTTCAGATAACCATCGCTGAGCGCGGCGAACTGTTCGGCGAAACTTTCAATCACCGTTTTGACCGCCCATTCGGCCACCACGCCTCTGTCCACTTCTTCGAAGAGCTCTCGGCGCAAACGCGCATCGGAGAGCAGGTGGGAATAGAGATCGAAAATCGCCGCCGTCTCTTTTTGCGCACCGGCGGAAAAACGCTTGCTGTAACGGCGGAATTCGTTGGCAGCCTCTTCCAGCGCGCTGGTCAGCCTTTCGCGCTCAAGCGAGGTATCCAGCGTCGATGCCGGATAAACCTGCTCCATCAGCGGCAGGGTTTGATCCATCCAGCCTTCGGCAATGGCAACCCCCGGCGAAGCAGGCAGCGCACGAATACGAGTCTGCCGATACTGACCAAACAAGGCATTTAATTGTGACTGGGAAAGGATCGCGGCGACCTGGGTAGCCAGGGTGACAAGAAAGGACTCTTCGCTTTCATTGTACTGGCGCAGCTCACGCTGCTGCACAACCAGTACGCCAAGCAACTGGCGGCGCTGGATAATCGGTACGCCGAGAAACGCGCGAAAACGCTCCTCTTTTACCGCAGGAATATATTTAAAGCTGGGATGTTTCTGCGCATCGGCAAGGTTGATAGGCTCCGCCAGTCGGCCAACCAGGCCTACGATCCCCTGATCGAATGCGAGCGTGACAGTGCGGCCACGCGGCTTTTTTAAGCCGCGCGTCGCCATCAGATAAAAACAGCGCCTGTCGTGATCTGCAAGATAGACCGAGCATACTTCGGTTTCCATCGCCAGACACACGTCGGTAACCAGTATCTCCAGCGCTTCGTTAAGACGCGGCGCGCTGGCAACTTTCTCAACTATTTCTCGCAGTCGGGTGAGCATAATGTGGGTGGCTTAACCTCGTTTACGTCGCCAGGCAGGTGCGTTCTGTGGCTTAGGAGGCGTTTCCTGAAGCGCTAACACCGCACTTGCAAACTCTTTCATCACCCGCCGGTAGACGTCGCGTTTAAACGAGACTACCTGACGAACAGGATACCAGTAGCTTACCCAACGCCAGCCATCAAACTCAGGGGTGCTACTGGTTTGCATATTGATTTCTGCATCATTACCAATCAACTGCAAAAGAAACCATTTTTGTTTCTGGCCGATACAAACCGGCTTTGTGTCCCAACGCACCAAACGTTTCGGTAACTTGTAACGCAACCAGTTACGGGTAGAAGCAAGGATACGAACATCTTTACGACTTAAGCCCACTTCCTCGAACAGCTCCCGGTACATCGCCTGTTCCGGGGTCTCTCCAGGGTTGATTCCCCCCTGGGGAAATTGCCATGAGTGCTGCCCGAAACGTCTGGCCCACATCACCTGGCCCTGTCGATTGCAGATTACGATTCCCACATTTGGGCGGTAGCCATCGTCATCAATCACCGGACTACCTCAAAATAAACCTGAATGACGAGATTGTTTCACACTCCCGGAAAACGGTAAACCACTCTATGACAGGGATACGAACGGATAACGATTGAATAACTCACAGTTTGCATAAGAGTTATAAACACCATCCCCTGCCTCAGACGGGTTTTATTCACCTTTTCTGTGGATAGAGTTGTGAAAAAGTATGGAATTACCCAGGGAAAACCCAGAACAGTCTGAATAACCCATTTATCGGGTATAAAAATAAAACCCAGTGATTCATTTAGTTAAGTGACTTATCACCGGATTTTTGCAGCATAATGTGACGATCATCACTCTCAGGATCCTGACGCTGATGAAAGATCGAACAGAGTCGTTTTTATCCACAGATTATGCCAATAAGTTAGACGTATTTTGTGCAGAAATTCGATTTTCATCGCACGTCAAGGCTGTAAATGGAAACAGTAGTAAGAGTTTTCACCAGTTATCCCATTTTTCTGTGGATAACATGGTGTAAGATCCTGTTCATTGCCAGTGACCAGATTTGGAAAACCTGACGGGCTGTTGCGCAACACATTGCAGACATAAATAAATTATCTTTTAAATCATTGCGTTGCCTATATTCCACCGAAAACGGTAAACTGGCAGACTACAGTGGAAAACTACTGTCTGTTTTTTAATCAAAAGGTTAGTGACATGCTCGCGTTATCTCCCTTCACTTCGCCACCAGAATCCGAAGCGCAGTTACTGGCTCAGGCACAGCGTCTGGCAGGCTATTCGCTTGGCGAACTGGCGTCGTTAGCGGGGTTGCCAGTGCCGCGCGATCTGAAACGGGATAAAGGCTGGATCGGTGTGTTGCTTGAGCTATGGCTGGGCGCCAGCGCCGGAAGCAAACCCGAGCAGGACTTCGCCTCGCTGGGCGTCGAGTTAAAAACCATTCCGGTGGATAACCAGGGCCGCCCGCTGGAAACCACCTTTGTCTGTGTCGCGCCACTCACCGGGAATAGCGGCGTGGTGTGGGAAACCAGCCATGTCCGGCACAAGCTGAAACGCGTGTTATGGATCCCGATTGAAGGTTCGCGCGAGATCCCGGTAGCCGATCGCCGGGTCGGATCGCCGCTGCTCTGGAGCCCCAATGAGGAAGAAGAGCAGCAGTTACGCCAGGACTGGGAAGAGTTGATGGATCTGATTGTGTTGGGCCAGGTCACGCGTATTACCGCCCGTCACGGCGAAGTACTGCAATTACGTCCCAAAGCCGCCAACAGCAAAGCGCTGACGGAAGCGATTGGCGAACACGGGGAGCCTATCCTCACACTGCCACGCGGTTTCTACCTGAAAAAGAACTTCACCAGCGCGCTGCTGGCTCGCCACTTTTTACTCTCCGGATATTAATTTTTTGCCACAGCCTCACCGACGCTTATAATTAGCGCTTCTTTTTTTGTAGGACTTTTATTGATGTTATTTGCATGGATCACCGATCCTAACGCCTGGCTTGCGCTCGGTACGCTGACGCTGCTGGAGATCGTATTAGGGATCGATAATATTATTTTCCTCTCTCTGGTTGTTGCAAAGTTACCTACCGCACAACGTAGTCACGCCCGTCGGCTTGGGCTGGCCGCGGCAATGGTGATGCGGCTGTTGCTGCTGGCCTCTATTGCCTGGGTAACAAGGCTGACGCATCCGTTATTCACCCTTTTTGATCACAGCGTTTCGGCGCGTGACATGATCCTTTTTCTCGGCGGATTGTTCCTGATCTGGAAAGCGAGCAAAGAGATCCACGAGTCGATCGAAGGTGAAGAAGAAGGGCTGAAAACTAACGTTCACTCCTTCCTCGGCGCTATCGTGCAGATCATGCTGCTGGATATCATTTTCAGTCTCGATTCGGTGATTACCGCAGTGGGTCTCTCCGATCATCTGTTCATCATGATGGCCGCCGTCGTGATCGCTGTAGGGGTGATGATGTTTGCCGCACGTCCGATTGGCGAATTTGTCGATCGCCATCCGTCGGTCAAAATGCTGGCGCTGTCGTTTTTGATTCTGGTCGGCTTTACGCTGATCCTCGAAAGTGTTTCGATTCATGTGCCGAAAGGTTACATCTACTTCGCGATGTTCTTCTCTATCGCCGTCGAGTGGCTTAACCTGTTGCGTAACAAGAAAAATCCGCTGTAAGCAAAGTGCTTCCCCGGCCGGGGAAGCACTTTTCATTTCTTTACCTGCTCTAACCGCTATTTTCAGAAAATCTCCCTTTTCCAACGCGAAACAGCGGGTTATTACTAGACTGTGTGTGACGCATGCTATGAGAGGGTCTGAGCGATGAAAAAATGGGCGGTGATTATTTCTGCAGTAGGTTTAGCTTTTGCGGTTTCCGGATGCAGCAGCGATTACGTAATGGCAACAAAAGACGGCAGAATGATCCTGACGGATGGTAAGCCGGAAATTGATGATGATACCGGGCTGGTCAGCTACCGCGATCAGCAAGGCAACAAAATGCAGATTAACCGTGATGATGTCTCCCAGATTATCGAACGCTAAGAAATACCTTTAAAGGTCAGTGACCTGCTGACCTTTTTGTGAATTTTCCCTTTCCCTTTTGCTTCCCCTCTGCCATGTTTATAGTCCTTTGTCAGGACTACTGACGTTGTATTTTTGAGGAAGCCGGCTATGCAGTATCACCGTATCCCCCACAGTTCGCTGGAAATCAGCACCCTGGGGCTGGGCACAATGACGTTTGGTGAACAAAACAGCGAAGCCGACGCCCATGCACAGCTCGATTACGCCGTCAGCCAGGGAATCAACCTGATTGATGTCGCAGAGATGTACCCTGTTCCGCCACGCCCGGAAACGCAGGGTTTAACCGAAACCTATGTCGGCAACTGGCTGGCAAAACGCGGCAACCGCGAAAAGCTGGTTATCGCCTCCAAAGTCAGCGGCCCAAGCCGCAACAATGACAGCGGGATCCGTCCGGATCAGGCGCTCGATCGTAAAAACATCCGCAGCGCGCTGGATGAAAGCTTAAAACGTCTGCAAACCGATTATCTCGATCTCTACCAAGTTCACTGGCCGCAGCGCGCCACTAACTGCTTCGGCAAGCTGGGTTATAGCTGGGTTGAGAGCGCGCCGGTCGTAACGCTGCTGGAGACGCTGGAAGCGCTGACTGAGTTTCAGCGCGCGGGCAAAATTCGTTATATCGGCGTCTCGAACGAAACCGCCTTTGGCGTGATGCGCTATCTGCATCTGGCGGAAAAGCATGAGCTGCCGCGCATTGTCACCATCCAGAACCCGTACAGCCTGTTAAACCGCAGCTTTGAAGTCGGTCTTGCGGAAGTGAGCCAGTATGAAGGTGTAGAACTGCTGGCCTACTCTTGCCTCGCCTTCGGCACGCTGACCGGGAAATATCTCAACGGGGCGAAACCCGCAGGCGCACGCAACACGCTGTTCAGCCGCTTTACGCGTTACAGCGGCGAGCAGGCGCAAAAAGCGGTGGCAGCCTATGTGGATATTGCGAAGCGACATAATCTCGATCCGGCGCAGATGGCGCTGGCGTTTGTCCGTCGCCAGCCCTTCGTCGCCAGCACCCTGCTGGGCGCGACGACGATGGAACAGCTGAAAACCAATGTGGAAAGCCTGCATCTGGATCTGAGCCAGGATGTGCTGGCAGAGATTGAAGCGGTTCACCAGGTATATACCTACCCAGCGCCGTAAACTTACCGGCGGCGCTGCCAGAACCATAGCGCCGCTATCGCCAGCGCAAAGATCACGCCAAAGCCGACGCCCGTTGCCACTACCGGCGCGCCGGCTTTTACCGCCAGCGAGTACAGCCCCAGCATGAGCAGCATGGCCATGTTTTCGCCGAGATTCTGCACGGCAATCGCATTGCCCGCCCCGACCGACGCTTTACCAATCGCCTGTAGCAGCGCATTCAGCGGCACGACAAAAAAACCGCCCAGCATGCCGATCAGCATCAGAACGCCGTAAGCAGGCAGCAAAGCATGTTGTAACGAAAACAGCACCACCGCAACGCCAATCAAAACCCCTGCAGGCATACAGCGCGCAACAGTTTCCAGCGTGACCAGCTTCGCCGCCAGCCCGGCACCAACCACAATCCCGACAGCCACCATCGCGTTCAGATAGGTCGGCGTGGCGTTGTCAGTAATACCCAGCGCCACCGGCACCCACAGCACCAGCAGGAAGCGCAGCGTCACACCCGCGCCCCAGAACAGGCTGGTGCCAACCAACGAGAAGCGGGTTTCACCGTTGCGCCACAAACTTTTGCAGGCGCTAAAGAAGCTGTGCGTCATCGGCGTAAAACGCCAGGACTGCCCCGGCCGCGCAGCGGGCAGCTTCGGGATCAGCAAATTCGCGACGACCGCGCCCGCATAAACCAGCGCACAAACGCCCAGCGCAGCAAGCACATGCCAGTCGGCCAGCACGCCGCCCGCCACCGAACCGAGCAGAATGGCGGCAATAGTTGATGACTCCATCAGCCCATTGGCTTTAACCAGTTTATCCCCGGAGGTGATCTCGCCGAGAATTCCATATTTCGCCGGAGAGTAAGCCGCCGCGCCAATGCCCACCAGCAGATAGCCGACAAACGGATTCACGCCAAAGCAAATGCTCGCGGCGCCCAGCAGCTTTAAGCCGTTCGCCATCATCATTACCCGGCCTTTAGCGAAACTGTCCGCCACCTGGCCAACAAATGGGGCGAACAGGATGTAAGCACCCACAAACACCATTTGCAGGATCGGCTGGCTCCAATCCGGGTAAAACTCGGCCTTCAGCAGAGCCAGCGTAGCAAACAGCAGCGCATTGTCGCCAAATGCCGAAAGGAACTGGGCGGCGATCACCGCCATCATTCCACGCGACCACAGCGAGGCGTTGATCTCAGGTTTAAGCATGTTGGGTTTCCGCCTCGTCAACCATCGTTTTGAGCGTGACAAAATCAGGTTTACCGCTGCCCAGCACCGGCAGTTGCTTGAGATAACGAATGTCGCGCGGTACCGCCAGCTCAGGGATGCCCTGTGCACGCGCATACTGCAGAAGTTTGTCGCGCGTCAGCGATTCATCGCTCGTAAACATCACCAGCGCTTCACCTTTGCTGGCATCGCTTTTAATTACCGTGGCATGCATTTTCTCCGGCGACACCGCCAGTGCCAGCTGTTCCACCGTCTCCAGCGAGATCATCTCACCGGCAATTTTGGCAAAACGCTTCGCACGCCCCTGAATCTGCACAAACCCCTGCTCATCAAAACGCACAATATCGCCAGTGTCGTACCAGCCAGCTTCCTGCTCGCCGTGAATATTCTCCGCCGACGGCGCTTCCAGCACACCGGGGTTTTCTACCCGCAGATAGCCGGTCATCACGTTCGGCCCTTTCAGTTGCAGGCGTCCGCCCTCTTCAATGCCTGGCACCGCCATCAGACGCGCATCCATTCCCGGCAGAATACGGCCAACCGTGCCCGGTTTCGCCGCCATCGGCACGTTAATCGACACCACCGGCGCACATTCGGTCACGCCATAACCTTCCAGAATGCGCAGGCCGAATTTGTCCTGCCACAACTGGCGCGTGCTCTCCTGTAACTTCTCCGCGCCAGCCACGACATAACGCAGGCGGAAAAAGTCGTAAGGATTGGCGAAACGCGCATAGTTGCCGAGGAAGGTCGAGGTACCAAACAGCACAGTACAGTTGCGGTCATAGACCAGCTCCGGCACCACGCGATAGTGCAGCGGGCTGGGATAGAGAAACACTTCCGCCCCGGTCAAAAGCGGCGTAAACAAGCCGACCGTCAGGCCAAACGAGTGGAACAGCGGCAGTGCCGACATAAAGCGGTCGTTGGCGGTAAAGTCAGCGATGGTTTTGATCTGCTCAACGTTAGCCAGAATGCTCTTGTGACTATGCACCACGCCTTTCGGGTTGCCTTCAGAGCCGGAGGTAAAGAGCACCAGCGCCGGATCCTCCGGTTTCTGCGCCACCTGCGCTTTTAACGGCGTCAGCAAGTGGCGGAAAATCCACACTTTATCTTCCAGCGTAACATCGCCCTTCAGATCTTCCAGATAGACCCAGCGCACGTGGGTAAGCTGCTCCGGCAGATGCCAGAGCTTGCCTTTATCCATAAAGGTTCGCGAGGTGAAGATGGTGTTGATTTGCGCTGCTTTGATGGCGCTGCCAAGCCCTTTCCCCCCGGCAGTGTAGTTCATCATCGCCGGAATTCGGCCACGGGCAATCGCACCGAAAATGACCGCCGCGCTGATGCCTGCGTTAGGCAGCATCAGGCCAATTTTCTCCCCTTGCGCACTGTATTTTTCCAGGATGCGCGCAACGAACAGCGTCTTGGTGAGCAGCTTGCGGTAGCTGTCGGGAGTAAAGTTGATGTCTTCGACGCAGGGCTTGTTGGCGCCGAAACGGTACTGCGCGGCGAGGAACGCTTCAAACAGCGTTTCGCGCGGGCGCACGGCCATACGCGCTTCCATCATGATTTGGTGCAGCATCTCACCGGCGATTTTGCGGCGATCGCGGGCGCGCGGTGCCTCCGGCATCGGTAAAGATGTTGGCGGCAGAATATGCAGCGTAATACGCGGGAACAGGCGCTGTTTAACTAACCCTTTCAGGCGGCTGAAATACGTCAGCTCTGCGCCATCAATACGCAGCGGTATGACCGTTGCGCCCGATTTAGCGGCGACAAAACCCGCGCCGTCATAGATTTTCATCAGTGAACCCGAGAGCGAAATGCGCCCTTCCGGGAAAATCACCACCGGGCGACCCTGCTCGATCAGGCGTACCAGATATTTAATCGACATCGGTTTGGTGGGGTCGAGAGGAACAAAGTCAACAATGGGGCGGATCCAGCGCATATACCACTGGCTGCTGATCGAGGAATAAACCGCAAAAACCGGGCGTACGGGCAGGAACAGCGCCAGCAGAATGCCATCAATAAAGGAGACATGGTTAGGGGTAATCAACACACGTTCGCCGTGTAGTGCTTCAGTGCTGCCGGTCAACTGCACCCGGAACAAAACGCGAAACAGCCCGCGAAAAAAGCCCAGTAGCATCTCAACTCCTTTTGCCAGAGAAATAAGTAAGTTTGCAAATTGTGGCAGATTACACGAGAAGTGCCGGAGGAGAAATTCAGGGCAAAAAAAAACCTGCGCGTCCGCGCAGGTTGGTGCAAGAAATGAGTACGAAGAGCGTACCGAATAAATCACCAATCAATACCTCTGGGATCTTGATTGTGGCGTTGGCGAGGGCCTATCGCCAGCGGGAAAAAGCAAGGGAATGAACCGAAGTGAAACGAGGTGTGTAGATTCGCTCTGCTTGTTACAACACAGGCAAAAAAAAACCTGCGCATCTGCGCAGGTTGGTGTAATTCGAGTATGCAACCCGGGGGCTGCTCTCACCTATCAATACCTCTGGGATAACCACTCTGTCATGAGGGAGAACGTGCCACCAGCAGACAATCGAAACAGCTTTGCGCAAAGTGTAACTAAAGGTTTTACCTGTATTAATCGGCAAAACTTTTTTGTGTAACGGTTCCACAGCTTTCCGCCGCGTCAGTTCACGTTTGCACATCGCCATCGGGTAGCTGCCTTGATTAGCCCTCTCTTTTCCGTAACACTACGCTGTGTGTAAACGTTTACCCCTAAGGAAGGTGCGCCATGGCGACCATTAAAGATGTAGCACGGCTGGCAGGTGTCTCCGTTGCTACGGTTTCCCGTGTGATTAACAACTCGCCAAAAGCGAGCGAATCCTCACGGCTGGCGGTGCAGAGTGCAATGGATGCGCTGAATTATCACCCGAACGCCAACGCCCGCGCGCTGGCGCAGCAATCGACGGAAACCGTCGGTCTGGTGGTCGGCGATGTTTCAGACCCCTTTTTCGGCGCGATGGTGAAAGCCGTTGAGCAAGTCGCTTCCGCCACCGGTAATTTTCTGCTGATTGGCAACGGCTACCATAACGAAGAGAAAGAGCGCAAAGCCATTGAGCAGTTGATCCGCCACCGCTGCGGCGCGCTGGTGGTACACGCCAAAACCATCCCCGATGAAGAACTGGCTTCGCTAATGAAGCAAATTCCTGGCATGGTACTGATCAACCGTATTCTGCCGGGTTTTGAACAGCGCTGCGTGGCGCTCGACGACCGCTACGGCGCGTGGCTGGCAACTCGCCACCTGATCCAGCAAGGCCATACGCGTATTGGTTACCTCTGCTCAAACCACGCCATTTCCGACGCGGAAGATCGTTTGCAGGGTTATTACGATGCGCTGAAAGAGAATGGCCTGCCGTGCAATGACCGGCTGGTGACCTTTGCCGAGCCGGATGAAAGCGGCGGCGAGCAGGCGATGACTGAACTGTTAGGTCGCGGCAGAAACTTTACCGCCGTTGCCTGTTACAACGATTCGATGGCGGCGGGCGCAATGGGTGTCCTGAATGATAATGGCATTGATGTGCCGGGCGAGATTTCGCTGATTGGCTTCGACGATGTACTGGTGTCGCGCTATGTGCGTCCCCGGCTGACCACCGTTCGTTACCCGATTGTCACCATGGCGACGCAGGCCGCCGAACTGGCGCTGGCGCTGGCGGAAAACCGTCCGCTGCCGGAGATAACGCATCTGTTTAACCCGACGCTGGTGCGCCGCCATTCGGTGATTGCGCCGCAGGAGAGTTAACGCGGGTTGCCCTGAGTCTGATTGCTTGCCGGAAGGCGTTAACGCTTATCCGGCCTGCATATTCTTCTGCGTTGAGCCAAAAAACTCACAACGCAATGCGATACAAATGCACATGCGTGTTCGGATAATCCAGCCCGTCGCCAATATACTCCCAGCCGTAGCGCTCATAAAAATCGCGACAGGCGGAATAGAGATGTAACTGGCTAAATCCCATTGCTTTTGCCTGCACCATCATATGCTGCTGTAGCTGCCCGGCCAGCCCCTGCCCGCGCACGCTTTCTTTTACATACAGCGCGGCCAGCCACGGGAAGAGATCCTGACGGCTGATCAAATCGCAACGCCACAGCCCCACGGTCGCCAGCAGTTCATCGCCGTCAACCAACACAAACGTCAGCGGTAACGCACCCGGCGTCTGGCTGTGATCAATAATGCTGGCAAAAAAATCGCGCGGCAGAGAATCGCCAAACTCATGCCACAGCCACTCGATAACCTGCGGCGCAAAGTGCGGCGCTTCGTAGAGAGGAAGGATTTTCACATCAGTTTTCCCTGGAAGATGGGGACGGATTCAAACAGATAGCCGTCGAAGTCTGGCGCATCTTCATCAGAGAGCTCCAGCAGGCTTTTTTTGACATTTTCCAGATGCTGCCACATCGACTGCCATGCACCCATCACATCGCGGCGACGCACCGCTGCCAGCAGCGTTTGCCGGTCGCCCAGCCATTTCAGGCGATACGGACGGCTGGCGATATGCACATTAAATTGTTGCCACAGCGGGCTGCTGTCCATGTGGTGCCAGATGCTCTCCACCGTTGCCAGCAGCATCTGGTTTTGCGAAGCCCCGGCCAGCACCAGATGAAACATCTTGCTGTTGTCCTGGGTGGTGTCATTCAGGGCGATGGCGCGCTGCTCCTGTTCGAGAATGCGCCGCAGATTGTCAACATCCGCCCGCGTCGCCATAGTCGCCGCAAAGGCAGCAATATTGCTCTCCAGTAGCTGGCGCGCTTGCAGGATCTCGAACGGGCCAACATCGCTACTGAGAAAGCGCTCTTCCTCGTTTTCATGGGCCTGCGGGATACGCATCACATAGACGCCCGACCCCTGGCGAATATCCACCGTGCCCTGCAATTCCAGCATCAGCAGCGCTTCGCGCACAATGGTGCGGCTGACGCCATATTTTTCGGCGATATTGCGCTCCGGCGGCAGGCGGGAGCCAACGGGATAATGCCCCTGGATGATTTGCTCGCGTAAATCCTCGCCAATCTCCTGGTACTGTTTTTTTTCCGGCGGAACGACGGCCTTCTCCACAATATCACCTGCACTTATCAGTTATTGCGCGCTATCTTACTTCATCATCAAGGGTAAGGGTCAACCGGCGCTCATCGCTAAGCGCGCGGAACCAGCGCAGCGATTTTTTCGCCCGCCGATCGCGGTTGTGTTGCAGATCGATCTCTACCAGCCCATAGCGGTTTTTAAAGGCGTTCATCGGCGAAACATTGTCGGTAAACGCCCACAACATATAGCCGTGGCAGTTCGCGCCCGCTTCCCGCGCCCGCAGCGTCTGATACAGATGCGCGGCGATGAACTCAATGCGGTAATCATCCTCGATGGTTCCTTCGGCATTGCGAAACAGCCCTTCGTTCTCCACGCCCATACCGCTTTCCGCAACAAACCACGGAATGTTGCCGTACTCGTTTTTGATGCGCATCGCCATGTCATAGATGATCTCCGGCAGGATCTCCCAGCCGCGCGATTTGTTCATCTTTCTGCCAGGCAGTTCAAACGGCTCATAGTAATACGCCGGATGGAAGGGTGTCTCCGGGTGCCAGGCGCGCGACGGCGCTTTCACACGGTGCGGATAGTAAAGATTGATGCCCAGTTCATCGACAGTGTTGTCGCGGATGATCGCCAGTTCCTCTGCGCTGTAATCCCATTTAACGTTGTGTTTTTCCAGCAGATCCACCAGTTCCTGCGGATAGTGGCCTTTCACCAGCGGATCGAGAAACACGCGGTTATAGAAGAGATCGTAACGCTGTGCCGCCAGCACATCGTGCGGGGCGCTGGAACGCGGGTAAGTCACTTCCGGGTTGAGAATGCAACCGACGGTTCCGGCGTAACCCTTCTCGCGAAATAGCTTCACCACCTTTGCCGTCGCCAGGTTTTTGTGGTGATTCCACTGCATCCAGGTGCTGGTGTTCTGCTCATACGGCCAGCGCAGCGCATCAAGGTAGACGCGGGTTTGCACCACAATCGGCTCATTAAAGGTAAACCAGCGCGTCACTTTATGGTGGAAGCGCGCAAACACTTTCTCAACGTACAGCAGATAGAGTTCAACCACTCTTTTCGATGCCCAGCCACCGTACGTTTCCAGCAGATAACCCGGCAGCTCGTAGTGCTCCAGGCAGATCATCGGCGTAATGCCGTGGCGCTGCATCTCATCAAAAAGCTGGTCGTAATAGCTGGCGTAACTCTCATCCACCACGCCCTGCTCGTAATCGGTAAGAAAGCGCGACCAGTTGATCGAGGTACGGTAGTGGCTCAGCCCCGCCTGCTTCATCAGTTGCACATCTTCGCGAAAACGCTGGTAGAAATTCGTTGCCACCGCCGGGCCATAACCTTCATGCCAGACGTGGCGATCGTTTTTGTACCAGAGATCGGGCCACGAATCCTGGCCCGCTTTTTTCCCTTCCCAGCCTTCGGTTTGCCAGGCCGATGCCGCCGCACCCAGAATAAACGACGGCGGGATGGCGATGGTTTTTGTACTCATAACATCCTCAGGCATTGTTAGCGGCTTGCGCCTGTAATTGCGCCTGCTCCGCGCGGCGGGAGGCGATCTTCACAAACGGCAGATAGATAACGACGGCAGTAACAATGCAGATTAACTGGGTAACTACCGCGCCCATCGAACCGGCAGTGGAGAGCCAGGCATTGATCAACGGCGGCGTCGTCCAGGGCACCATCACCACGGCTTTCCCGGCAAAACCGGTGACCGTCGCGAAGTAGCCGATCGAGCCGGTCACCAGCGGGGTGATAATGAACGGAATGGCGAGGATCGGGTTCAGCATGATCGGCATACCGAAGATCACCGGCTCATTAATATTGAAGATCCCAGGCCCTATCGACAGCTTGGCGATCTCTTTCATCTCTTTGCGTTTCGTGGCGATCATTACCGCAATCAGCAGGCCGATGGTCAGGCCGGAACCGCCGATACTCATGTACACATCCCAGAACGGCATGGTGATGATGTTCGGCACCTCTTTCCCCTGCTCAAAGGCGCTCATATTGACGGTGATCGCCCCCAGCAGCAACGGCTCGCGGATCGGCTTGATCATCTGGTTGCCATGAATACCGATCACCCAGAACAGTTGCGCGACAAACATCAGCAGCAGAATGCCGGGCAGGCTTTGTACCACGCGCTCCAGCGGTTGCTGCACCACCTGATACACGGCGTCATACAGATACATGCCGGTCACCTGATGGAAGACGAAGCCGAAAGTGGCGATAAGCGTAGTGGTAATGATCGCCGGGATCAGCGCCGAGAACGAGGCGGAAACGTTCGGCGGCACGGTATCCGGCATTTTGATCTTCAGGCTCTCGCGGTTTTCCAGCCAGCAGTAGACTTCCACCGACAAAATGGCGATAAACATGCCGAGGAACAGGCTGCGGGTATCGGAGAACTGGCGCAGCAGCACATCTTTCACCACGTGCATCTGGCCATCCACCAGCATCTCGACGGTGGTGGGCGTCACGCAGATAAAGCAGATCACCGCCAGCAGGCCGGGAAACAGCGACTTGATGCCGTTAATGCGCCCCAGTTCAATACCAATTAAAAACACCGCGCCAATGTTGAGGAAGTTCAGCGTGGCATAGTTAAGGGCGCTGGTGATCGGTTTTAGCGCGGCGAGAAACGACAGTGTCTGGAAGCTGGCGAGCCCGTTTTTCGGGTCCAGCACCATGTTGGAAATCAGCACTGAAAACGCGCCGACAATAATGACCGGCATCAGCGTAATAAACGACGATTTGATCGCCATGATATAGCGATAGCTATTGAACTTCGTGGCGAAACTACCCAGAGAATCAATGAGTTTTTCTTGTAGGGCCATAGGGTCACACCTCAGTTAAGGGGGGCTTTTTTTATCGGTACAGGTATACAGCCGGATTCCATTTGGCATACCAAAAATAGCGATAGCATGGGAAAAGTTCTGTGACCCGGCTCGCAAGCCCTCTACTGGTATTCCAAAACGAAGCGATTAGCCACATTGGCATACCACCTTAGCGTTTTCAGGGATATTTCCGCACTTAAGCCAAACCCGCCCGCCGCGCCTTAACCCGTTAAATGAGTGTGTTAAACTGCCTCTCATTAATGCGGAGAGCTTGTCATGGTCACAATGCTGGATGTTTCACTGCGCGCAGGCGTGTCGAAAGCAACGGTTTCCCGGGTGCTCAACAAGACGGGGCAAGTCAAAGAGAGCACCCGCGCTCAGGTTTTTAAAGCGATGGAAGAGCTGGGGTATCGCCCCAATTTTCTGGCGCAATCGTTGGCGAATCGCACCAGTAATAGCATTGGCCTGGTGGTCTCCAGCTTTGACGGTTTCTATTTTGGCCGCCTGCTACAGCAGGCTTCGCGCCGGACGGAATTTCACGGTAAGCAACTGATTGTTACCGACGGTCACGACACGCCGGAGCGGGAAACGCTGGCGGTGCAGATGCTGGCGGACCGGCGCTGCGACGCCATTATTCTCTATACCCGTTTTATGAGTGAAAAGAGCATCCTGCGTTTGATCGATGAAACGCCAATGCCGCTGATTGTGATCAACCGCAAATTAGCCCAGGCGCATGACAAATGTGTCTTCTTCGAGCAGCAGGATGCCGCCTTCCAGGTGGTGGATTATCTGGCGAATCTTGGTCACCGTGAGATCGCCTGCATCACCGTGCCGATTCATACCCCCACCGGCAAAGCGCGACTAATGGGGTATCGCAAGGCGCTGGAAAAACACGGAATTAACTGGGATGCGGGAAGAGTAAAATACGGCGACGCCACCATGACGCGCGGCTATGAATTGTGCCGTGAGATGTTGCAGGAAGGGGCGCATTTCAGTGCCTTGTTCGCCTGTAACGATGACATGGCGCTCGGCGCGTCGAAGGCGCTATACCAGGCTGGTTTGCGCATTCCGCAGGATATTTCGCTGTTTGGTTTTGATGATGCGCCCAGCGCCCGCTGGCTGGAGCCTGGGTTGTCAACGGTCTATCTGCCGATCGATACCATGATTACCACCGCTATCGATCAGGCGATCAAACTGGCGAATGCCGACGAGATTGAACCGATCCCCCCGTTTACCGGCACGCTGGTATTGCGCGATTCAGTAGCGGCGGGACCGTATCAGGATTAGAACTGCTCCAGCGCCAGCAGCTCGTCGATGGTCTGACGGCGGCGGATCAAGCGCGCAACGCCATGATCAAATAGCACTTCCGGCAGCAGCGGGCGGCTGTTGTAGTTTGACGACATCGATGCACCGTACGCGCCGGTATCGTGCAGCACCAGATAATCCCCCGCTTTTACCGCAGGCAGCGCGCGGGTTTCCACTTTCCCGCCCTCTTGTTGGGTAAAGACATCGCCGGATTCACACAGCGGCCCCGCAACCACAGTGTCGATAAGTTCAGACTGACGCAGATCGCGGCCATCGCCAGCCAGCGCGGTAATGTGGTGATAGCTGCCGTACATCGCCGGGCGCATCAGATCGTTAAAACCGGCGTCGATCAGCACAAAATGGCGGCTGCCCATATTTTTCACGCTGCGCACCTGCGATACCAGCACGCCGGATTCCGCCACCAGGAAGCGTCCCGGCTCGATCTCCAGTTTCACCGCATGGCCGAGATGCTTCGCGATTTGCTCGCGCGCAGCATTCCACAAGCCAAAATAGTGCGCCGTATCAACCTGATCTTCCCCTTCATGATAAGGAATGGAAAGCCCGCCACCGGCGGAGATAGCTGGCAGATCCTGGCCGAAATCCACCACCTGGCGCACCATCGCGCCGCACACTTGCTCAAGATGGCCGTAATCAACGCCAGAACCGATGTGCATATGAATGCCCGCCAGTTTTAGCTGATAGCGCTGCATCACCGCCAGCGCCGCATTGAGATCGCTGTACCAGATACCGTGTTTGCTGTTTTCCCCGCCGGTATTGGTTTTCTGGCTGTGGCCGTGACCAAAGCCCGGGTTGACGCGCAGCCAGACGCGATGGCCCGGCGACACGGCGCCGAGCTGTTCCAGCATATCGACGGAACCGGCATTCACCGCAATGCCCAGCTCGCTGACGCGCGCCAGCGTGGCGTCATCAATCACATCGGCAGTAAAAACAATATCGTCCGGATGCGTTTGCGGATCGTAACCCGCCGCTAATGCCCGCTCGATCTCGCCCAGCGACACCGAATCGACTTTCACACCCTGCTCACGCATCAGGCGCAGAATATGAATGTTTGAGCACGCCTTTTGCGCAAAACGCACCACATCAAACGCGCTGAGTTTGGCGATTTGCGCGCGAATAATTTGCGCATCATAAACCCATACCGGGCAGCCAAATTCAGCAGGCAGCCGCAGCAGGTTTTCGGCATTCAGGTCGGTATCGGTCTGGTGTAGTGAGCGTGGCATGGTGAACTCCGTCAGCAATTTTTACTGATTACGCCACACCACGAAGGGAATAAAAAATATCGTTTTATCGCCACTCTATGCAAAAATGATATGGATAACCCACAGCAACGGAATTCCGCGATGCCAGCCGTTAACTTGCGCCATATCGAAATTTTTCACGCGGTGATGACCACCGGCAATCTGACTGAAGCCGCCGCATTGCTGCATACCTCGCAGCCGACGGTCAGCCGCGAGCTGGCGCGCTGTGAAAAGGTGCTGGGGCTGAAGCTGTTTGAACGTTCGCGCGGGCGTTTGCATCCTACGGTGCAAGGGCTGCGGCTGTTTGAAGAGGTGCAGCGCTCGTGGTACGGGCTGGACCGCATTGTCAGCGTCGCCGAAAGCCTGCGCGAGTTTCGCCAGGGGGAACTCTCCGTCGCCTGCCTGCCCGTCTTCTCACAGTCTTTTTTACCGCTGCTGTTACAACCTTTTCTCGCCCGCTATCCGGATGTCAGCCTGAACATTGTGCCGCAGGAGTCGCCGCTGCTGGAGGAGTGGCTGTCGGCACAGCGCCATGATTTAGGCCTGACCGAAACGCTGAGTACGCCAGCGGGCACCGAACGCACGCCGCTGCTGACCTGTAATGAAGTGTGCGTGATGCCGCAGGATCACCCGCTGGCCAGCAAAACGGTGCTGACGCCCGCCGATTTTCAGGGGGAGAATTACATCAGCCTGTCGCGTACCGACAGTTACCGGCAACTGCTGGATGCGCTGTTTACGGAACATCAGGTGAAGCGGCGAATGGTGCTGGAAACCCACAGCGCCGCCTCGGTTTGTGCGATGGTACGCGCGGGCGTTGGGCTTTCGGTGGTTAACCCGCTGACGGCGCTGGATTACGCCGCCAGCGGTGTCGCCGTGCGCCGTTTCAGTATTGACGTGCCCTTTACCGTCAGCCTGATCCGCCCGCTGCATCGCCCGGCGTCGGCGCTGGTGGATGCTTTCGCGCGCCATTTACAGGCAGCCATGCCGCTGATCGCCCAGCCGCTGGCCGCCATGCTGGGCGACTCTTAAGAGAGCATAAAATTCACCGCATCGGCTGCGTGCAGCGTGGCGGTGTCAAACACCTTAATCGGGCTGCTCTTTTCCGGTATCAGCAGGCCAATCTCTGTACAGCCGAAAATCACCCCTTCAGCACCTTCACTCGCCATCTGTTTGATCAAATTAATAAAATAGTAACGCGACTCATCGCTGAATGTGCCAAGGCACAGCTCTTCAAAGATGATTTCATTCACGCGTTCGCGATCTTCCGGGCCGGGTACGCAGGTTTCGATACCAAACTGTCTTTCGAGCCGCCCGCGATAAAAATCCTGCTCCATGGTGTAACGCGTGCCCAGCAGCGCGACGTTGCGCATGCCCGCGCTTTCAATAGCGCGCCCGGTGGCATCGGCAATATGCAGGAACGGAATATGGCAACGCTCTTCAATTTGCCCGGCCACTTTGTGCATGGTGTTGGTACAAAGCACAATGGCCTGCGCACCCGCCTGCTCCAGACCCGCAGCGGCCTGCGCGAGGATTTCGCCCGCTTTGTGCCACTGCGCCGTTGCCTGGCAGGCTTCGATTTCGTGAAAATCCAGGCTGTGCAGCAACAAACTGGCGGAGTGCAGACCTCCCATCCGGGCTTTCACACCCTCGTTAATCAGGCGATAGTAAGGTATGGTCGATTCCCAGCTCATCCCACCCAGCAGCCCTATCGTTTTCATAGCGTTTCTCCGTCCGGTTTTGCAATCAGTCAATCAAAGTTGTGATCGACTTTCAACTTCTCTGGCCTCGCGTTTATTTTTGCGCAACGCTGAGATAAATTATTTTGAAACAACGTTTCACTAACTCTTTTCTTCACTACAGGACAGCCCGATGTTTATCTTCCATAAAGAGACTCAGCTTGACGATCTGGGCAACGGCGTAACGCGTCGTATCCTCGCCCATGGCGGCAAAATGATGGCGGTCGAAGTCATGTTCGAACAAGGTGCCATCGGCCCGCTGCACAACCATCCTCACGAACAGCTCACGTATGTCTTATCCGGTGAGTTCGAATTTACCATCGGTGATAAGAAACATATCGTCACCGCAGGCGATACTCTTTATAAGCAACCGCACATTATGCACGGCTGCGTCTGCCTGAAGGCGGGAACCCTGCTCGATACCTTCACTCCGGTGCGCGAAGATTTCTTAAAATAATGATAGTAAGCACCCTAATTAACGCCCCTATTATTAGGGGCGTTTTTTATTTCCCACAGTCAGTAAAATAATTCGTCAGATAATCGTTTTCATTTTGAATGGTTTCACTCTGCGATACTTAATCCGCGACAACATTACGCGTTTATTTCCCCTGGATGATTCTGTAAACCCGGTGTTTTTCGGGCGAAAAACGCTACCACCTCACTTTATTGAAACATCGTTTCGACTTTGATCACATTTCGCGAATTAATCGAATGACGCGAATTTAAAACCCAATAAAATATTTTAAAACGATGTTTTACAAATCAAGAATGCATGTTCAGCCGTTATTAAAACCAGGGGTTTTACCAATAATTTCTGTGAGTTAGACCTCCATAGCGCCAGCCACGGCAAATATTGTGAGCAAGCGCACATACAGACGCTGTTTTTATCCCCGCGGCTACGGCGGCGGGAGAAAGTAACTCTCCGAATCCGTATTACACATTGTTCGCCAGGTAGGTATGTATGAATGAAAACAGACTACTGGGATTGGCCTGGATATCGCCCTACATTATTGGGTTGATAGTCTTTACGGCTTTCCCATTCATTTCATCATTCTTTCTCAGTTTTACTGAGTACGATTTGATGAGCCCGCCGGTATTTAACGGCATCGAAAACTATCGCTACATGTTTACGGAAGATACCCTCTTCTGGAAATCGATGGGCGTGACTTTTGCCTATGTCTTTTTGACCATCCCGCTGAAGCTGGCCTTTGCGCTGGGTATTGCCTTTGTGCTGAATTTTAAACTTCGCGGCATCGGCTTTTTCCGTACGGCTTACTACATTCCATCCATTCTTGGCAGCTCTGTCGCCATTGCCGTGCTGTGGCGCGCACTGTTCGCCATTGATGGCCTGTTGAACAACTTTATCGGCGTGTTCGGCCTGGATCCGGTGAACTGGCTGGGCGAACCGTCGCTGGCGCTGATGTCGGTGACGCTGCTGCGCGTATGGCAGTTTGGCTCGGCGATGGTGATCTTCCTTGCCGCGCTGCAAAACGTCCCGCAATCCCAGTACGAAGCGGCAATGATCGACGGTGCCAGCAAGTGGCAGATGTTCATGAAAGTGACCGTACCGCTGATTACGCCAGTGATTTTCTTCAACTTTATTATGCAGACCACGCAGGCGTTCCAGGAGTTTACCGGCCCGTATGTCATCACCGGCGGCGGCCCGACCTATTACACCTATCTGTTCTCGCTCTACATCTACGATACCGCCTTCAAATATTTCGATATGGGTTACGGTGCGGCGCTGGCCTGGGTTCTGTTCCTGGTTGTGGCGGTCTTTGCCTCCATCGCCTTTAAATCCTCGAAATATTGGGTGTTCTACTCTGCCGATAAGGGAGGCAAAAATGGCTGATATCCAACATCTCACGCCGGGCATGAAGGAAGCCGAACGTGAAGTGGCGCGCACCCTGCGCCGCGAGAAAATCAGCGCCTGGATCCGCTATACGATCCTGCTCTTTGTCGGCCTGTTAATGCTTTACCCGCTGGCGTGGATGTTCTCGGCGTCGTTCAAACCGAACCATGAAATCTTCACCACGCTGGGGCTGTGGCCGACGCACGCAACGTGGGACGGTTTTATCAACGGCTGGAAAACCGGGACGGAATACACCTTCGGCCATTACATGCTGAATACCTTCAAGTATGTGATCCCGAAAGTGATCCTGACGATCATCTCTTCAACGGTGGTGGCTTACGGTTTCGCCCGTTTTGAGATCCCGTGGAAGAACTTCTGGTTCGGTACGTTGATCGCCACCATGCTGCTGCCGAGCACCGTGTTGCTGATCCCGCAGTACCTGATGTTCCGTGAAATGGGCATGCTCAACAGCTATATGCCGCTCTATCTGCCGCTGGCTTTCGCCACGCAAGGTTTCTTCGTCTTTATGCTGATTCAGTTCTTACGCGGCGTGCCGCGCGACATGGAAGAAGCGGCACAGATCGACGGGTGTAACTCCTGGCAGGTGCTGTGGTACGTGGTAGTGCCGATCCTGAAACCGGCCATTATCTCCGTCGCGCTGTTCCAGTTCATGTGGTCAATGAACGACTTTATCGGGCCACTGATTTACGTCTACAGCGTGGATAAATACCCGATCGCACTGGCGCTGAAAATGTCCATCGACGTGACCGAAGGTGCGCCGTGGAACGAAATTCTGGCAATGGCGAGTATCTCCATTCTGCCGTCCATCATTGTCTTCTTCCTGGCACAACGCTACTTCGTACAGGGCGTAACCAGCAGTGGAATTAAAGGTTAAGGGGTTATCATGGCTGAAGTGATTTTCAACAAACTGGAAAAGGTCTACTCCAACGGCTTCAAAGCGGTACATGGTATCGACCTGAAAATTGCCGACGGTGAATTTATGGTGATTGTCGGCCCAAGCGGCTGCGCCAAATCCACCACTCTGCGCATGCTGGCAGGCCTTGAAACCATCAGCGGCGGCGAAGTGCGCATCGGCGAGAAGATCGTCAATAACCTCGCACCGAAGGCGCGCGGTATTGCCATGGTGTTCCAGAACTACGCGCTCTACCCGCATATGACCGTGCGGGAAAACCTCGCCTTCGGCCTGAAGCTGAGCAAGCTGCCGAAAGATGAGATCACCAAACAGGTGGATGAAGCGGCGAAAATCCTCGAACTGGAAGAGCTGATGGACCGGCTACCGCGTCAGCTTTCCGGCGGCCAGGCGCAGCGTGTGGCGGTCGGCCGCGCGATTGTGAAAAAGCCGGATGTGTTCCTGTTCGACGAACCGCTGTCGAACCTCGACGCCAAACTGCGCGCGTCCATGCGCATCCGTATTTCCGACCTGCACAAGCAACTGAAGAAATCCGGTAAACCGGCAACCACCGTGTATGTCACCCACGATCAGACCGAAGCGATGACCATGGGCGATCGCATCTGCGTGATGAAGCTCGGCCATATCATGCAGGTCGATACCCCGGACAACCTCTATCACTACCCGAAAAACATGTTCGTGGCGGGCTTTATCGGCGCGCCGGAAATGAACATCAAACCGGCAAAAATTGTGAAGAAGGGAGATCAACTGCATATCACCCTCGGCCACGAAACGCTGGCGCTGAATGCGCGTCAACAGGAGAAAGTGGCGGGCTATGCCGACAAAGAGGTGTTCTTCGGCGTGCGTCCGGAATTTGTCTCCGTTGCCGATGAGCCGTTCGATGAAGACTGCGGCAGCGGCGATCTGGTGCGTGTCGAAAACATGGGGCACGAGTTCTTTATTTACCTGAAAGTCGCTGACTACGAGTTAACGGCACGAATTCCTTCCGATGAAGCTAAGCCAATGATTGCAAAGGGACTTCATCGTAAGGTGTATTTTAAGTTTGATATGAATAAGTGTCATATTTTTGACGCAAAAACAGAACAGAACATTTCCCTATAAAAACGAAATTCTTCGGGACGCGTCGAGGCGGCAAGTCAGTGCATCCCTACCGGGGTGCGCAGGCGCCGTCAACAACGCGGCAGCCTGAAGAATGAAGTTTAAACAAACTCTGGAGTATAAAAATGAAAAAAGTGCTTATAGGCGCCGTTATCTCCGCAACTCTGGGCATGTGCGCTGTACCCGCAACTGCTGCTGATAATGTTGACCTGCGTATGTCCTGGTGGGGGGGCAACGGCCGTCATCAGGTCACATTAAAAGCGCTGGAAGAGTTTCACAAACAGCATCCGAACATTAACGTTAAATCCGAATACACCGGCTGGGACGGCCACCTCTCCCGTCTGACCACACAAATCGCTGGCGGCACCGAGCCGGATGTGATGCAAACCAACTGGAACTGGCTGCCGATTTTCTCGAAAAACGGCGAAGGCTTTTACGATCTGAATCAGGTGAAAAACATCATCGATTTGAGCCAGTTTGACGTCAAAGAGCTGCAATCCACCACCGTTGACGGCAAGCTGAACGGCATTCCGATCTCCGTTACCGCGCGCGTCTTCTACTTTAACGATGAGCAGTGGAAAAAAGCGGGCGTCGCTTTCCCGAAAACCTGGGATGATCTGTTAGCCGCAGGCAAAACGTTCGAAAGCAAACTCGGCAAACAGTATTACCCGGTAGTGCTGGAGCACCAGGATACGCTGGCGCTGCTGAACTCTTACATGGTGCAGAAGTACAACATTCCGGCCGTTGACGAAAAAGCGAAGAAATTCAGCTACAGCAGCGAGCAGTGGGTGGAATTCTTCCAGATGTATAAAAAACTGGTCGATAGCCATGTGATGCCGGACACCAAATATTATGCGTCGTTCGGTAAGAGCAACATGTATGAGATGAAGCCGTGGATCGAAGGTGAATGGGCCGGTACTTATATGTGGAACTCCACCATCACCAAATACTCCGACAACCTGAAGCCGCCAGCCAAACTGGTGCTGGGTGATTACCCGATGCTGCCAGGCGCAACGGATGCGGGCCTGTTCTTCAAACCGGCGCAGATGCTGTCGATTGGTAAATCCACCAAACATCCGAAAGAAGCGGCAGAAGTGATCAACTTCCTGCTCAACAGCAAAGAGGGTGCGGAAACGCTGGGGCTGGAGCGTGGCGTGCCGCTGAGCAAAGCCGCAGTACAAACGCTGACCGCCAACGGTGCGATCAAAGAGAACGATCCCTCGGTGGCGGGTCTGCGCCTGGCGCAGTCTCTGCCGACCAAACTCTCTGTGTCGCCGTACTTTGACGATCCGCAAATTGTTGCCCAGTTCGGCACGGCGATTCAGTACATCGATTATGGTCAGAAATCCGTGGAAGAAACGGCCGCTGATTTCCAGCGCCAGGCTGAACGTATCCTGAAACGCGCGATGCGCTAACGTTTTTCCGTCACGACATACCCTGCCCGCCCGCGGCAGGGTATTTTTTTATCTAAGGAGCCGCAGATGGCAAAGGGGAAAATTGTTCAACTCACCTACCGTCGCCAGCACGATGAAAAAACGGGGCACGAGGTTATCCGCCTGACGCCGCCGCACATTATTTGTCACCGTAATTACTTCTACCAAAAATGCTTTACCCGCGACGGCGGGAAACTCCTTTTCGGCGGCGCGTTTGAAGGCCACTGGAACTACTATTTACTGGATCTCGCCCGTCACGAAGCAACACAGTTAACCGAAGGCGCCGGGGATAATACTTTCGGCGGCTTTTTATCGGCGGACGATCGTTCGCTGTGGTATGTGAAAAACAGCCGCGAATTGCGGCGCGTTGATCTGCTCACCCTGGAAGAGCGCATCGTTTATCAGGTGGATGACGACTGGGTGGCTTACGGCACCTGGGTGGCGAATTCCGCCTGCACAAAACTGGTGGCTATCGAAATCAAGAAAAGCGACTGGCAACCGCTAACCGACTGGCAAAAATTCCGCGACTTCTACTTTACGCAGCCGGAATGCCGGTTGATCCGCATCGATTTACACAGCGGCGAACGCGACACGTTGTTGCAGGAAAAACGCTGGCTCGGGCATCCGATCTACCGTCCATTTGATGATTCAACCGTGGCATTTTGTCATGAAGGGCCGCGCGATGTGATTGATGCGCGCATGTGGCTGATTAATGAAGATGGCAGCAACCTGCGTAAAGTGCGCCAGCACCAGCCGGGAGAGAGCTTTACCCATGAATTCTGGGTACCGGACGGCTCCGCGCTCTATTACGTGGCGCATCAGGAGAACGATCCGCAGCGCTACCTGTTCAGCGCCGATCCGCAGACGCTGGAAAACCGTCAGTTAATGGCGATCCCGCCCTGCTCACACTTGATGAGTAACGAGGATGGCAGCTTAGTGGTGGGCGATGGCGCGCCGCACCATACCGGCGATATTCATCTTAACGATCCGTTTATCTGGGTTTTCAATATCAACAGCGGCGAGCAGACCGCAATTTGCCAGCATAACAGTAGCTGGAAAGTGCTGGACGGCGACCGCCAGGTGACGCATCCGCATCCGTCGTTTACGCCGGATAATCAATGGGTGCTCTACACCTCGGATGCCGAAGGAATGCCCGCGCTCTATCTGGCGCGGGTGTAATGGTTATTGCGGGTGCGATCGTTATTGCCCGGTAGCATCGTTATTGCCCGGTAGCATCGTTATTGCCCGGTGGCGCTGCGCTTACCGGGCCTACGAGTTTGGTTTCGGATTCGGATTCGGGTTCGGGTTCGGGTTCGGTTTCGGGTTCGGTTTCGGTTTCGGTTTCGGTTTCGGGTTCGGTTTCGGTTTCGGTTTCGGATTCGATCGTGTAGGCCGGATAAGCGCAGCGCCATCCGGCAATTTCAAACCGTTAAACCCCAATATCCCGCAGCTTCTCGCCGGACATCAGACGACGCTCGATATGCTCCAGCGTGACGTTTTTGGTTTCCGGCACCAGCCAGAACGTGACGCCGACAAACACCAGATTCAGCGCCGTATAGAGCCAGAACGTCCCGGCCGCGCCAATCGCATCCAGCAACGTCAGGAAACTCGCGCCAATAATCATGTTCGACACCCAGTTAGTGGTGGTGGAACAGGTGATACCAAAGTCACGGCATTTCAGCGGCTGGATCTCCGAGCAGAGGATCCACACGACCGGCGCGGCGCTCATCGCATACCCGGCAATGCACATCATCGTCATACCGACCGACAGCCAGGACAAGCTGCTGGACGCCGTGCCGTTATCAAACTGCATCAGGCAGTAACCGAGGATCAGCGTGCCAATCGCCATCACGCTAAAACCAATTTTCAGCGCCGGTTTCCGCCCCGCTTTATCCACCGTAAACACCGCGATAAAGGTGGCGAACATAAAGGTCAGCCCGACCACCAGCGTGGCGATCATCTGCTCCTCAGTGGTCGTAAAACCGGCCATTTTAAAGATGCGCGGCGCGTAATACATGATGATGTTCATCCCGGTAAACTGCTGCATCGCCTGCAACAACATGCCGAGGAACACCGCGCGGCGCACATTGCGGTTGGTTTTAAATAACTGAAAACCGCCCTGTTTCAGTTTCAGGCTTTCGCGGATCTCGTTCAGCTCCTCGCGGGCTTTTTCCGAGGTATCGCGCAGCATCCGCAGCACCTCTTCCGCTTCGATATGCCGCCCTTTCTGCGCCAGCCAGCGCGGGCTGTTGGGGAGGAAAATCACCAGAATAATCAAAAGCACCGCTGGCAACGCCAGCACGCCGAGCATCGCCCGCCAGTTGCCGCTGTAGCTGAACGCCGTATCGGAGAGGAACGCCAGCACAATCCCCAGCGTGACCATCAACTGGTACATGCTGATCATCTTGCCGCGCACGTTTTCGCTTGCCATTTCAGAGAGATAAAGCGGTGCAGTGTAAGAGGCGATCCCCACCGCAATGCCCAACAGCACGCGAGAAAGGAGCAGCATTTCCACACTACCGGCAAACGCCGAACCGAGTGAACCGGCCACAAACAGCACCGCACCAACCATCAGGCTGTATTTACGCCCCAGGCGGAACGAGAGCCAGCCGTTAAACAGCGCGCCCAGCGCCGCGCCGAGCATCATGCTGCTCACCACCCACTCTTGCAGGCGGCTGCTCAACGTAAAATGATCGGTAATAAACGGCAGCGCACCGGCGATTACGCCAATATCAAGGCCAAACAACAGCCCGGCGACCGCTGCCGAAACAGAAACAAACAGGTTCATCCGCCGGGTATCACGCAACGCGCGCGGAAGTATTACAGAGTCATTACTGATAGAAGCCATTTTTTCCCTGCCTGTACAAAGTAAGGTGTTCTATGAAAGTAAGCCAGCAATCGCAGGAAGCGTCAGTGAGGAACTCGCGAAGATATGGATAAAATCGCTGTGGCACTGTGTTTTGTGATGGAGTTTACAATTTTGAAAATATAGTTTAAGCACTAAACTAATTTTAACAATATGATTTATATGATATTTATAAACAAGAATGTGATTTCAGAATAAATTGATATGGATTTTTCAATCAGACACATATGGACAAACTTTATGCAGGTATAAAAAAACCTGCCCGCAGGCAGGTTTTATCAGGCTCCGGCAGGTGAATTAACGAGCCAGCCAGCCGCCATCAACGGCCACGGTGTAACCGTTGATATAGTCAGATGCTTTCGATGCGAGGAACACCACCGGCCCTTTCAGATCGCTCGGCAGACCCCAACGCGCAGCCGGGATACGATCGAGGATCTCGGCGCTGCGCTGCTCGTCGGCGCGCAGTTGCTGGGTGTTATTGGTCGCCATGTAGCCCGGCGCAATCGCGTTGACGTTGATATTGTGCTTCGCCCATTCGTTAGCCAGCAGACGGGTTACGCCCATCACGCCGCTTTTTGACGCGGTGTAAGACGGAACGCGGATGCCGCCCTGGAAGGAGAGCATGGAAGCGATGTTGATGATCTTGCCGCCGTTGCCCTGAGCGATAAAGTGTTTCGCCGCCGCCTGAGACATAAAGAACACGCTCTTGATGTTCAGGTTCATGACGTCGTCCCAGTCCCGCTCGCTGAAGTTGATCGCGTCTTCACGGCGGATCAAACCGGCGTTATTCACCAGAATGTCGATCTTGCCGAATTCAGCGACCGCACGTTCCAGCAGTGCCGGAATGCCGTCGATCTTACGCAGATCGGCGGTCAGGCTGAGAAAACGACGGCCCAGCGCGGTCACGCGCTCGATGGTTTCTGTCGGTTCAACGATGTTGATGCCAACGATGTCGCAGCCTGCTTCCGCCAGACCCAGCGCCATCCCCTGACCGAGACCGGTATCGCAACCGCTCACCACCGCAACCTTACCTTGAAGAGAAAATGCATCCAGAATCATGTTAGTTCCTTAATCTATCAGCGCCTGTACCGGACAGGCATGGTTTTATGCTGCCCGCAATTAGCGCAGATCTTTTACAGCGACGTGATCCATGTCATCAAAGACCTGGTTCTCACCCACCATTCCCCAGATGAAGGTGTACGCACGCGTACCAACACCCGAGTGAATGGACCAGCTTGGAGAAATGACGGCTTGCTCGTTGTGCATCACGATATGACGCGTTTGCTGTGGTTCTCCCATCATGTGGAAGACGCAGGCATCTTCTTCCATGTTGAAGTAGAAATAGACTTCCATGCGGCGTTCATGGGTGTGGCACGGCATGGTGTTCCACAGGTTGCCCGGCGCAAGCTCGGTCAGCCCCATGCTTAACTGGCAGGTTTCCAGCACGTCCGGCACGAAATATTTATTGATGGTGCGGCGGTTACTGGTGAGCGGATCGCCAAGGGTGACCGGCGCGACATCCGCAGGGGTCACTTTTTTCGTTGGGAAGGTCATGTGCGCAGGCGCGCAGTTGTAGTAAAACTTGGCCGGTTTTGCGCTATCGACGCTGGCGAAAACCACCTCTTTCGCGCTTTTGCCAACGTATAGCGCATCGCGGTGACCAATTTCATAGCACTGGCCGTCAACGGTAATCGTACCTGGCCCGCCAATGTTGATGACGCCCAGCTCACGGCGTTCGAGGAAATAGGTCACGCCGAGTTGCTTGCCCACTTCGCCGCCGACAGAGACGCTTTTCTGTACCGGCTTAATGCCGCCAACAATGATGCGGTCGATGTGGCTGTAGACCATGGTGTATTCGTCATCAACGAACACTTTTTCAACTAAAAACTCATTGCGCAGGCCCTGGGTATCCAGCGTTTTGGCGTGCGCACTGTGGATGCTTTGTCTGACTTCCACAATAACCTCCGACGTAAATTTTGACCGAAACGGCACCAAACGGAACTGGAAACGTCGTTCCGTTTCTTCTTTAGATGCATCTTATCCCGGCTAAAACATGTTTTCAATTATGAATAAAACAACGTTTCAATTTTTCTGCCGGTTATTATGAAATCTGTAAGTGCGATCACGATTGTTTGGCGTTGACAGCGCCAACGGAGGGTTTTCTTTACATCTTTAGCTTGAAATTAATAATACCAAACAAGAAGTTAAGCTGACCTTTGAATTCCGGCAGCCGATTGGCACTTTTCCTGTTTAAAATCAAAGTTCGCCTTCGCCCGGCGTTTTCTTGTCTCCCTGGCCTGCGCAAGAGCTGGAATTTTCTTATAAAGTGCGTCAGCAATCACACATGTTGAAACAATGTTTTGATAATTTAATACCCTATTTTTAAACTTATGAGAATCAGTGGTCATCATTGGGACGCACGCTTTCCCAGCAGACCCGAAAAAGGAGCGAAATAATGGCGAAAGGCATGCGGGTAAAACTCAATTATGCAGTCAGCCGCGATCCGGATACCGGCGCGGAAGTCACCCGCTTAACCCCACCGGAAGTGACCTGTCACCGGAATTACTTTTATCAAAAGTGTTTCTTTAATGATGGCAGCCATCTGCTATTCGCCGGTGAATTTGACGGACACTGGAACTACTACCTGCTGGATATCGCCAAAGCCGAAGCCATTCAGTTAACGGAAGGCGCGGGCGACAACACCTTCGGTGGTTTTCTCTCTCCGGATGACAGCGCGCTCTACTATGTGAAAAACGATCGTACCCTGCGCGAAGTGAATTTGCAGACGCTGGCGGAGCGTGAAGTTTATCGCGTGCCGGATGAGTGGGTCGGTTACGGCACCTGGGTTGCCAATAGCGATTGCAGCAAACTGGTGGGGATCGAGATTGCCGCCAGCGACTGGACGCCGCTGAATGACTGGAAACTGTTCCATGATTTCTTCCATAAAGGGCCGCACTGCCGCCTGCTGCGTGTCGATCTGCAAAGCGGTGCAAGCAGCGTGATCCATGAAGAGAAAAGCTGGCTCGGTCATCCCATCTACCGTCCGTTCGACGACAATACCGTCGCGTTCTGCCATGAAGGTCCGCACGATCTGGTGGACGCTCGGATGTGGCTGGTGAACGAAGACGGCAGCAACGTGCGCAAAGTGAAAGATCACGCGGAAGGCGAAAGCTGCACGCACGAATTCTGGGTGCCGAACGGTTCCGCGCTGGTCTATGTCTCGTATCTGAAGGGAGAACAGGGCCGCATGATTTACCGTTTCAACCCGGATACCAGCGTCAATGAAGCTGTTATGCCGATGCCTGCCTGCTCGCATCTGATGAGTAATTTTGACGGCACGCTGCTGGTTGGCGATGGTTCCGGTACGCCGGTGGATGTAAAAGATACCAGCGGTTACACCATCGACAACGATCCTTATTTGTACGTTTTCGACGTGGCGCAAAAAGGCTATTTCCGCGTGGCGCGCCACGACACCTCATGGGCGACTTTTGCCAACAGCCGCCAGGTGACTCATCCACATCCGTCGTTCACACCGGACGACAGCGCGATTCTGTTTAGTTCAGATAAAGACGGCAAACCGGCGCTCTATATCGCGAAACTTCCGGAACAACGCACTTTATTGCAAGCATAGATTTTGAGTAAGTGTTTCTGTAACTGGCCTTGCCCTCTTCGGAGGGCTTTTTTTTATGCCTGTAACATCGAACCTGAGCTTCTCCGTAGGCCGGATAAGGCGCAGCCGCCATCCGGCAAATCCCCTTCCGTGCGCATTACACGCCGGATGGCGCTAACGCTTATCCGACCTACAACAAGACGGTATTTTTATATTCTCGTGAATGTATGCCCTAAATAATTCGCGTTGCAGGAAGGCGGCGACGCAGCGAATCCCCAGGAGCTTACTGAAGTAAGCGACTGGGGTTCGCGAGGAAAGCCAACGCACCTGCAGCGCGAAGTATGACGGGCATATGACGAACATAAAAATCCCCGGCCAAAAGCTCCGGGGGAATATATTGAGGGTAATGCAGACAATCAGAAAGAGTACGCTACACCGACGCGGAAACGGGTCTGGCGTTCGTCAGTGGTTTTCACGCCGACGTTGCCGACTTCCACATACGGAGACCAGTTTTTATCCAGTTTATAGGCCACTTTGGCGTTGTATTCGTTGGAATAGGTTTTGTTGTTCTCGCGAATAACATCTTCGGTGCTCTTGGCGTAGACATAGTTCAGCTCAACGCGATAATCGCCCATCGCCCAGCCGATCCATGCATCGAATTTGTTGACCTTGTTATCAACGGTGCTGGAATCCGGGTTACGTGTGTATTCATAGCGGTAACGGCCAGCAATATAAACGCCGTTATCGAAGCTGTACTGCGCGTGAATATAGGGTTTATAGATAGAGTTGGTATCTTTACTTTCGATATTAAAACCTGGTGTTAACGCAATATTCTTGGTCGCTGCCCAGCGCCAGTTAATGGATTCTTCGTGACCGTTACCGACGATTTCCGTTAGCGGTTTATCCGCATCGTCGCCGCCCGATTTCCATTTCGCTTCGACACCAAAACCGACGCCATTTTCAAAGCGATGAGAAACCGCAACGCGATCGGCGTTTGAACCGCTATCGATGTATTCATGACGTAAGTCTACAGTGACCGCTTGTGAAGCGAAGGACGCGCCAAGGAGTGAAGCAAGAGCCAGAGATTTTTTAAACATGAGTTACCCCAAGAAATTAAAATTGTGTTCCATTTTTATGGAATTCTATTTTATTTTTACGGGAACTTTATTTTAGTGATCGCGATCGTAAATATTCACCTGCAACTGAACTCTGTATAACGGCGTGATGAATATCAATAAATTCCAGTTAAAAACAGCAACAAACAAGGTCAAGATCACACCATTTTTCTATTAACGGTTGTCTTACATAGTTAAATACAAATAAAAAACACAATGCAAAACATAGATCTACAACCAAAAACCGCTAATAATAAGCCAGCTTATTTTGATCATTTCAAATTGTAACGCGGGGGATAATATAGATATAGAGATTTAAATAAATGCTTTAATTAAATCGAGCGTGTTATTAGTACGAGAAAGAGAGGTTTTATTTTAATTGAAACAACTCATGCGATGAGCGTCACAAACAATAAAGCCTTCCGGGCGGAAGGCTTTATTCGCAATAAGGAAGAGATTAATCGCGTTCAACGGCCAACGCCACGCCCTGCCCGCCACCAATACAGAGTGTCGCCAGCCCTTTACGGGCATTGCGCTTTTGCATCTCATGCACTAACGACACCAGGATTCGGCAACCGGAAGCGCCAATCGGATGGCCCAGCGCAATAGCGCCACCGTTGACGTTTACGCGCTTCTCATCCCATTCGAGGATTTTCCCCACCGACAGCGCCTGCGCGGCATACGCTTCGTTGGCTTCGATCAGATCGACATCGTCAAGCTGCCAGCCAGCGCGCTCCAGACAGCGGCGCATGGCATAAACCGGCGCGATCCCCATCAGCGCCGGATCGACGCCAACGCTGGCAAAGGCGCGAATTCGCGCCAGCACCGGTAAATTCAGTTCGGCCGCTTTGCCTTCGCTCATCATCAGCACGGCAGCAGCGCCATCGTTCAGCGGCGAGGCATTTCCGGCAGTAACTGAGCCTGTCTGTTCAAAGGCGGGCGTCAGTTTCGCCAGCGCTTCCGCAGTAGGATCGGTGCGCGGCTGCTCATCGGTTTCCACCAGCAGCGGCTGCCCGTCTGCGCTCTGCGTCTTCACCGGGACAATTTCGTCACGAAAACGGCCGGCATCAATTGCCGCACGCGCTTTATGCTGCGAGCTTAACGCCCACTCATCCTGCCGCTCGCGGCTGATGCCATACTCGCGCGCCAGATTCTCGGCGGTAACGCCCATATGATAATCATTGAACGCATCCCACAGGCCGTCATGCACCAGGCTGTCAATCAACTGGCTGTTACCCAGTCGCGCCCCGGTACGGCTGTCGGTCAGAACATGCGGCGCGCGGCTCATATTTTCCTGGCCGCCCGCGATCACCAAATCCGCCTCGCCGCACTGAATCGCTTGCGATGCCAGATGCAGCGCCTTCAGCCCGGAACCGCATACGTCGTTAATGGTAATGGCGGAAACGGTATTCGGCAGGCCGCCTTTGATGGCCGACTGGCGGGCAGGGTTTTGCCCGGCCCCGGCGGTCAACACCTGGCCTAAAATCACTTCATCAATATCCTGTGGCTGTACGCCGCTGCGTTCCACCAGCGCCTGCACCACCAGGCTACCCAGTTCTACGGCAGAATGGCGCGACAGCGCTCCCTGAAAACAGCCGATCGGCGTACGCACCGCCGCCACAATCACGACATCTTTCATTGCTGGCTCCCGCAGTCACTGAACCCGGCAATAGTAGTGCATTGTTAATGAGTGTTAACGCAGATGTTTAAAATTGGTGAGATTAATCACAAGGAATAAGAGAAGGGGCAGAAGGAAATGGCGCGCGGCCAGGCAAGACCGCGCGCGAAGGGGATCAGTTATTAACCGGGATCACCGCACCTTTATATTTGGTACGAATCCAGTCCTGAATCTCTTTGGAGTGCAGCACATTCACCAGCGCCACGATATCTTTTTTCTTCTCGTCGCCGCGGTGTACGGTGATGATGTTGGCATACGGGTTGTTTTCACCGCTCTCAACGGCGATCGGATCGTGTACCGGATCCAGGCCCGCATCGATGGCGTAGTTGGCGTTGATCACCACCGCATCGCCTTCGTTGTTGTTATACATCTGCGGCAGCAGCGCCGCTTCCACGTTCGGCAGGAACTTCAGTTTTTTCGGGTTCTCAACGATATCGTCGATGCGCGCCGTCACTTTATCCACGCCCGGTTTCAGCTTGATCACGCCCGCTTTTTCGAAGATCGAGAGAATACGCCCCTCTTCAGAAACGGCATCACGCATGATCACTTTGCCGCCTTCCGGCAGGTCTTTCAGCGATTTGTATTTTTTAGAGTAGATACCAATCGGCTCGATATGGATCGCACCGGCGCTGACGAAATCATAAGATTTGTCGCCCGCATGATCTTTGATAACGCTGTTCAGGTACGGAATGTGCTGGAAGTAGTTGGCATCCAGTTCGCGGCTGGCCAGCGCGGTGTTCGGCAGAATGTAATCCTGGAATGGTTTGATCTCAAGATCGATGCCCTGCTTCGCCAGAATCGGTTTCGCCTGCTCAAGAATTTCCGCGTGCGGCACGTTGGATGCGCCGACGGTCAGTGTATCCGCCCAGGAGGAGAAGCTCAGAACGCTAAGGGTTGCTGCGGCAATCAGTGTCAGTGTTTTTTTCATGATGGTGGTTTCCAATAATTATCGTTTATCTAACAGAGAAGTGATCACGTCGCCGCAGAACTGAATAATGAAGACGATGATAAGGATAGTCACCGTCGCCACCAGCGTGACGTCGTTGTGGTTGCGCTGGAATCCTTCCAGATAAGCAAGATTGCCCAACCCGCCCGCGCCAATAACCCCGGCCATGGCGCTGTAGCTCACCAGCGCGATCAGCGTCACGGTAATACCGGACACCAGCGCAGGCGATGATTCAGGCAGTAATACCCGAAAGACCAGTGTGCTCAGCCACGCGCCCATTGAACGCGTCGCCTCAATCACCCCTTTATCCACCTCGCGCAGCGCAATCTCGACTAAACGCGCGTAAAACGGCGCCGCACCGACAATCAGCGCGGGCAGCGCGGCATTCGCGCCGAGAATGGTCCCGACGATGGTTTTGGTAAAAGGAATCAACAGCACAATCAAAATGATGAACGGGATGGAGCGGAAAACGTTCACCAGAATTGAAATCACGCTATACAGCGTGCGGTTCTGGAACAGCCCGCCGCGCGCCGTCAGAAACAGCGCCAGCCCCAGCAAAATACCCAGTACGAACGTTGCCGCACCGGAGAGCGTCGTCATATATAACGTCTCTTGCGTCGCCGCCCAGAGTTGTTCCCATTTCAGATGCGGGAAGAAAGAGTCAGCCATGTGTTACGACCTCGCTTGCAATATCGGTGTTGCGCAAATCCGCAAGGATATTGTCCAGTTGTTCCGGGGTCGCCTTCACGTGCACCCATAATTGTCCAAAAACACCGTGCGCCGTCTGCGACATCTTGCCGTGCAGAATATTGAACGGCAGACCGTAACGCAGCGTCAGTTCACCGACGATCGGCTGGTGCGTACTGTGGCCGGTAAACGTCAGCTTAATGACCGTACCGTCGAGATCGCTGTTCAACTCCGGGTTGAACGTCTCTTCTTCTTTATACTGGCTTACCTGGCGCACAAACTGGCGGGTAATCGGCTGCTGCGGATGGGTAAAGACGTTCAGCACGTCGCCCTCTTCCACCACTTTGCCGTTCTCCATTACCGCGACCCGATCGCAGATCTTGCGCACCACGTGCATTTCATGGGTGATCAGCACGATGGTCAGTCTGAAGCGGCGATTAATATCCAGCAGCAGATCGAGGATCTGATCGGTGGTTTGCGGATCCAGCGCCGAGGTCGCTTCATCGCACAGCAGCACGTCGGGGTTATTCGCCAGCGCGCGCGCAATGCCAACGCGCTGTTTTTGCCCGCCGCTAAGCTGCGACGGATAAGCATTCTCGCGGCCTTTCAGCCCCACCAGCTCGATAAGCTCCGCCACGCGGGCCTGAATTTTCGCTTTTGGCGCACCGGCAATCTGCATAGAAAAGGCGATGTTTTCGCTGACCGTGCGCGACCACAATAAATTGAAGTGCTGGAAGACCATGCTGATCTTCAGACGCGCCTGGCGCAGGGCTTCTCCCTTTGCCTGTGCAATGTCCTGACCGTTAATCACCACGCTGCCGCTGGTCGGCTTTTCCAGCCCGTTCAGCAAACGGATCAGCGTACTTTTCCCGGCGCCGCTGTAGCCGATAATTCCGTAAATTTGCCCCTGCTCAACCGTCAGATTGACGCTGTCGACGGCGGTAATCAATGCCTTTCCCTGGTCGAAAATTTTGGAAATATTCCTTAGCACGATCATTCGTTGGTGTTTCCGTTTGGCGGTTTAGCAGTATGGATGTCCAGGTGATAATAATCAGCCGCAGTTATATTTCAAATAACTAAATATCACTCTCTTATAACCAAAAGCGCTAAAAGCGGCGGAATGCGCAATTTGGCCATAAGGATTTTTTTCGCAATCTATTACCGAAAAACGCATAACTCCGGCAAAGAAGCGACAAAAAGTGCATGAAATCAGCGCAAAACGGCGTTTTTTAGCTATTAACACGTCCGGACGACTATACGGCTCTCCTTCCTGATGGCTAAACAGAGCTTTATATTTCCGTTTGTTCTAAACACCGAATAAAGATTCTTTAAAAGCGAAAAATGACAGACCTATCATCCGCTCATCAGTTTTTTCCACGGGTGAATACACAATGTCTGTCTTCCATTCAGTAACCGAATTGATCGGCCACACGCCGCTGTTGCAGTTGCATAAACTGGCAAGCGGCCCCTGCGAATTATTTCTCAAACTGGAAAACCAGAACCCCGGCGGTTCGATTAAAGACCGCGTGGCGCTGTCGATGATCAATGAAGCAGAACGGCTGGGTTTGCTGGCGCCTGGCGGCACGATTATTGAAGCCACCGCCGGAAATACCGGGCTGGGGCTGGCGCTGATCGCCGCGCAAAAAGGCTATTCGCTGATCCTGGTGGTGCCGGACAAAATGAGCCGCGAGAAGATTTTCCACCTGCGCGCGCTGGGAGCAAAAGTGGTGCTGACGCGCTCCGACGTCAACAAAGGCCATCCGGCCTATTACCAGGATTACGCCCGCCGTCTGGCGGAGGAAACGCCGGGAGCGTTTTACATCGATCAGTTCAATAACGAAGCCAACCCTCTGGCGCACGCGACCACCACCGCACCGGAAATTTTTGCCCAGCTCGACGGCCGAATCGACGCCATCGTTGTCGGTGTCGGTTCCGGCGGCACGCTTGGCGGTTTACAGGCCTGGTTCGCGCAACACTCGCCGCACACCGAGTTCGTCCTGGCGGATCCGGCAGGATCGATCCTCGCCGATCAGGTTGAAACTGGCCGTTATGGCGAGCCGGGTTCCTGGCTGGTTGAAGGTATCGGTGAGGATTTTATTCCGCCGCTGGCGCAGATCGATGGCGTGCATAAAGCCTTCCGCGTCACCGACCGTGAAGCCTTTGCCACCGCACGCGAATTGCTGCAACAGGAGGGTATTCTGGCGGGATCGTCTACCGGCACCCTGCTCAGCGCCGCACTGCGTTACTGCCAGGCGCAAACCTCGCCAAAACGGGTGGTCACTTTCGCCTGCGATAGCGGCAACAAATACCTGTCGAAAATGTTTAATGACGACTGGATGCGCCAGCAAGGTCTGCTGACGCGCCCGTCAAATGGCGATCTCACGGATTTTATCGCCCTGCGTCACGACGAAGGCGCCACCGTGACCGCCGCGCCGGAAGATAGCCTCGCCGCCGTGCTGGCGCGCATGCGGCTGTATGACATTTCGCAACTGCCGGTACTGGAAAACGGCCAACTGGTCGGCATCGTCGATGAGTGGGATTTGATTAGCCACGTGCAGGGCGACAGCCAGCGCTTCTCCCTGCCGGTTCGCCAGGCGATGACGCGTAACGTAGAAATTCTCGATAAGCATGCGCCGGAAAGCGCACTGCGCAACATTTTCGATCGCGGCCTGGTGGCGGTGATCGCCGATAACGGCCGCTTTGTCGGCCTGATAACCCGCAGCGATGTGCTGACTACCTGGCGCAACCGTCTTGAACAATAAGGAAAATAAAATGAAAAACCTGGCAACGCAAAGCGTCCACAGCGGCGTCTTCAATGACCAACACGGCGCGGTAATGCCGCCGATTTATGCCACCTCCACTTTTGCTCAGCCTGCGCCGGGCCAGCACACCGGCTATGAATATTCGCGCAGCGGCAACCCGACGCGCCACGCGCTGGAAACGGCTATCGCCGAACTGGAAGGCGGCACACGCGGTTATGCTTTTGCCTCCGGTCTCGCCAGTATCTCCACGGTACTGGAACTGCTGGATAAAGACAGCCATCTGGTGGCGATTGATGATGTCTATGGCGGCACGTATCGCCTGATTGAAAACGTGCGCCGCCGCAGCGCCGGGTTGCAGGTAAGCTGGGTGAAACCGGACGATCTGGCCGGGCTGGAAGCCGCCATTCGCCCGGAGACTAAAATGATCTGGGTGGAAACGCCCACCAACCCGCTGTTGAAGCTGGCGGATCTGGCCGCTATCGCCGACATCGCCAAACGCCACAACGTACTGAGCGTGGCGGATAACACCTTCGCATCGCCGGTGATCCATCGCCCGCTGGAGCTGGGTTTCGATATTGTGGTGCACTCCGCCACCAAATACCTGAATGGCCATTCGGATGTGGTTGCCGGTCTGGCGGTCGTCGGTGATAACCCGCAACTGGCGGAAAAACTCGGTTACCTGCAAAACGCCGTCGGCGGCGTGCTCGATCCGTTCAGCAGTTTCCTGACGCTGCGCGGCATTCGCACGCTTTCCCTGCGCGTGGAGCGCCACAGCAGCAACGCGCTGGCGCTTGCCCGCTGGCTGGAGCAGCAACCGCAGGTGGAAAAAGTGTGGTTTCCGTGGCTGGAATCCCACCCGCAGTATCAACTGGCCCGCACGCAGATGGCGCTGCCGGGCGGCATGATTTCCGTGGTGGTGAAAGGCGACGATGCGCGGGCAACGGAGATCATCAACAAATTAACACTGTTTACGCTGGCCGAGAGCCTCGGTGGCGTTGAAAGCCTGGTCAGCCAGCCATTCAGCATGACGCACGCCTCAATCCCGCTGGAACAGCGGCTGGCGAACGGCATTACGCCACAGTTGATTCGCCTGTCGGTGGGTATTGAAGATGAAAAAGATCTGATTGCCGACTGGAAACAGGCGCTGGCCTGAGACGTTAAAAGGGAGCCTGATAACTCCCTTTTAGCTGGAAGAGGTATCCCGCGCGGAAACGACCTGGTTGCGTCCCTGTCTTTTCGCCGCATAGAGTGCGGTATCAGCCCGATGGATCAGGCCGCTGGCAATCATATGCAGCGGTTTATCCTCACACTCCGGCTGCCCGGCCTGCAATGTCGCCACGCCAATGCTGACGGTAATAAAGCCGATGGGGCTGGCGTCATGCGGCATCTGTAGCGCGCTGACACGACTGCGCACGCCTTCAGCCATCCCCATCGCCTGCGCCAAATCGGTGCCAGGTAAGATAATCAGAAACTCTTCGCCGCCATAGCGGCTGACATTATCGAGGCTGCGCAGTTGCGATGAGGTCAGGGTTCTGGCAACGATGCGCAGGCAGTCATCTCCGGCCTGATGTCCCTGGCTATCGTTATAGTTTTTGAAGTAATCGATATCCGCCAGACAAACCGACAGCGGAAAATCCTCCTGCAACGCGCGGGCGATCTCCGCCAGCAGACACTCATCCATATAGCGACGGTTAAACAAGCCGGTCAGATGGTCGATCTGGGCGTATTGTTGCAGCACTTTATTCGCGCTGGCGAGCTTATGCTCTGCATGACGACGCTCGGTGATATCCACCCAGGTCACCGATAAACCGACGACCGCATCCATCGCATCGCGTACCGGAACCGACTGAATATCGTAGCAGCGATCGCGCCAGCCGAGTTCGCGCGAAGGCAGCTCTTCGCCCTGGTCCGCAAGGGTAAAATCGGTGAGAAAAAAGGGCCAGTAATCAGGCATCAACTGCTGAACATGGCTTTCAAAACCCTGCGGCACCGTGTCCCCTAACAGCTTCGCCATCGCTTTGTTGGACATCACCATTCGCCCCTGGCGATCGATCATGCACAGCGCCACCGGCGTGGTTTCGTAGATGGTTTCCAGTTGCAGAACCCGCTCGCCAAGGTTGGAGATATTGCGATCGATGCCGCGATAACCGCGCAGTTCGCCCTGCTCATCAAACAGCGGAACGCCGCTGGTCTCAAGCACCACAATGCTGCCATCTGCACGCTGGTTACGGTTTACCAGGCCGGAAAAAGCCCGCTTTTCCATTACGATCGCACCAAACGCGCCTGCCACGCGTTCGGCTTCCCCCGGCGGCATAAAATCGAAGGGCGTTTTGCCAATGACCTCTTTCGGCGACACGCCAAGCAGCTCCGTGACCACCTCGGAAGACCAGGTATAACGTCCCTGCGCATCCACTTCCCAAACCCAGTCTGAATTATTGTTCAGCAGTTCGAAGAGGTGTCCGGTATCTTCATCCTGGTGATCAACTTTTTTTTCATTATTCATGATCTTGTTCCGCATGACCCGCTATGCGCTTAACGATTCTTTGGTGAGCGAGATAGCGTTTCTCGCCGATCCCTGCGTCCTGATATTCACCCTGCCAGAATGCGCACAGGTCGCAAGAGAGCCACCATAATATAACTACCTGTAATACATAAACTGCCGACTATGCATAAGAAAGTGAATCAGATTCGCACGTATTTGCGTAATGGCTGGCGGCGCACCCCGATCCTGCGGGTCTATTGCGACCGTACCTGCGCCGTCATCCATCAAGAGCAGCCATCATAGCTTCGTTGCGCAACATTGCGTCAGGCTTTTTCGTTATCGCCGCTCCGTATTCGCCGCAGGCGGTATTTATTTATGCAATCACCGTTATTAACGCTGAATAATAGAAAGTAGCTATCACTATAAATTAATTATCCCAAAGCTAAATTTACGCGTGGAATTTTCATTTTTTACAGGTAAGATAATTTTTCTTCACTTATTAAGTATAGTCGCCAAAGAAATATCAGTGAATGGTATTTCTATATATACAAGTGAATTAATAAACATCATCTATAAAACAAAAAATGACGCCCAGCCTGCTGGCGCGCCATCGTTCATCGTTTTTCATACATGCCCGCCCGGTAAGGGCTGGCATCGGTTTATTATCGACCTGGGTAATATTTCATTATGGACATCGACACGAGCAAAAATAAAACCACCAGTACCAATCCTGCACGGCAAGCGCATCGTCAAATGTCATGGGGAATGTTATTTTTCTGCTTATTTCTGGTGGCACTGAAATTCTTCAGCTAGGCGGCAGGATAATATTATCAAGAAAAGAAATAAAATAATCCCCCGGCACTGGACGCGCACCGGGGGTTATTCCGGCCTGATATTCCTTTCAGGCCTGGGCCACTGCTACCTTGCGATTTCACTCATAACGCATTTCGGGCTGTAACCGGCTTTGCACCCACCCCGCCAGCGCAGAAGCATTCAGGGCGCGGGAGTAGAGATAGCCCTGGGCAATGTCACACTGCAAATCGCGCAGTTGATTACGCTGCTGCTCGGTTTCCACCCCTTCGGCAACCACGGTCTGATGCAGACTTTGGCCGATTTTCACCACCGTAGTGGCGATGGCTTTCATTTTGCTGCCTTCGCTGAGATCGCGCATAAAACTCTGGTCGATTTTCAGCTCCGTCATCGGTAAATGCGCCAGACGCGACAGGCAGGAGAAGCCGGTGCCAAAATCGTCCATCGACAGCCCGACGCCCAGCTCGCGCACCGCGCAGATCACTTCCATCGTTTCCGGGCGTTTGTCCATCATAACCCCTTCGGTGATCTCAATGGTCAGGCAGCTTGACGGAATGCGGTATTGCCGGAGCAGATAAGAGATGTAATGCGGCAGGCTGCTGTTATAAAAGTTGATCGGCGAAAGATTTACCGATACCACCGGCACATGAATGCCGTTACTGCGCCATTCCGCCATCTGGCGGCAAGCTTCATGGAGTGTCCAGCGACCAATGGCTTCAATCTCGCCGGTCTCTTCGGCCAGGGTGATGAATTTTCCTGGGGGAACATCACCCAGTACCGGATCGGTCCAGCGCGCCAGCGCTTCCACACCATAAAGCTCACCATTCTTCAGCCATATTTGCGGTTGATAGTGCAAATGCAGCAAATTGCTGGCGATGGCGAGCTTCAGTGCCGCCGCCAGTTTTAAACGTTCCTGATCGACCTGATTCATCTCGGTGCTGAAGAACAGGTAACCGCCGGACGCCGCCGCCTTCGCCAGATGCGAAGCGTGGTTGGCATGTTTGATCAAGCCATCGCGCGAAACGCCGTGATCCGGGTACAGGCTGATACCGGTGCTGACCGTCACATTCAGCGCCAGATCGGCAACATTAAACGGCATACGGAACAGCGCCTGGATCTTCTGCGCAATGCTGGTGGCGCGGGTGTAATCGCAATCCGGGATCACCAGCACAAATGCATCGCTGTCGGCGTGGCTGACAAACCCCTGGCGGGAGAACTCCGTCATCAGACGTTGCGCAATCGCCACCAGCACGTTATCCCCTGCGGCGTAGCCCAGCGCATCATTGACGTCTTTAAAATGATCGAGATCGAGGAAGAAAAACGCCGCGCGATCGCACACGCTGCTGGCCAGCGTCTGATCAATATACTGGTGCAGCGCGCCACGATTCGGCAGCCCGGTAAGCCGGTCAAATGTCGAGAGCTTTGTGACGCGTTCCTGATCGATGTGCACGACAATGCGGCAGGGAGAACCGATGTTGCCGCTACCTTCATAGCTAATGGTCGCGGCCAGCGATGTCTCTTCACCGGTAGCGGAGATCACCGTTAACGCACGCTCACTTTCGGTGCCCGTCGGCATCACATCGAGTGAGCCGAACAACGGAATCGCGGAGGCTTTACACCCCAGCACAGAAATTCGCGGATAGCCCCATAATTTCTCCGCCGCATGATTAAAGAAAAACACGGTTTCCATACTATCCAGTAGTACGACAGCATCGTGAACATTTTCGAGTGCGGCAAGCATATTATCAGAGCCGAAAATATCATTTTCAGAATGCATAATCTTTTTTCTTAAAGAAGAGTTCGTCGACATCCTAATTGAAAAAATAACCAGGTTCAATATCAACCAACCGCAATATTAATAGAGAACGTTATTTATAGACAAACTCAATATATACAATGCAATTTATCGTTAAAGAAAAAACGCATACGGACGATAAATAACAAATGATTAAAAAAAGGAGGATTATGGATAAATAATGAAGATTGCAACTTTTCGTAATTATTAATTAAAAGACTGACTCTCCGCACAGCGATAATTTTTTCCTCTATGCTGGCGATAATGCCCATGCAGACTGGGTTTGCTTCACGATGCAGTTATAAATAAAGGTGTTATTTATAGATGCATTAAATAAGTTCATTGCCATTTATCGATAACGTCACTTGACCTTAACTGACCGCCGCCGACAGTATATAAGGAAATTCTCATTTAAAGCGCAAGACGGGAGTTTTTATTGACGCCGTCTATTTAGCTTTAGCGCCCTGCACAATCGCACGGTAATAGAGAAGGCGTATTGCTTATTATAGTTCGTATTCAACACATCGGGGTCAGGCAAACACTATGTACGATGATTTAGGTTCTTTGGCTGAAAAACTGAAAATGTCCGGTGTTTCTTTCCAGGAAATGACTGAAGATGGTGAAACAATGCAAGCAGTAACCACAACAGCAGTAGCCCCCGGCATCAGCAATGAAGTGCAGGAACCGACGGTTGCCGTCAGCCCGGCTGCAAACCGTAAGGATACCAGCCATGTCAGCGCTCCGGCGGGCATTCCGGCTAACACCCTCTCCTGGCCGAAAAGCAAACCGGTACCCGTTGCCGCGCCGGAAGCCTTCGCGACACCGGCTGGCGGTATTCTGGACAGCGTTGCGGCCATCAGTCGCCCGGCTGAAGTTGAAATTCGCGAACGCAATCCTGTTCGTCTGGATATGTTATTTACGGTCATTGGTAAATAAATGCCAACAGGTGAAATCGCCGTGTGGCAATAATAAAGCACGATTTATCATCGTCCTGCCAGCCAATAATGGCGCTATTTTTCGCGCAACAAAGGTGAGTCGGCCAGGTTGTGAATTTTAACAGGTCACCGGAACAGTTTTGTGCCGGTCTGCCTTTATTCTATTCTGTGCAAGATTATAAACATGAAAAAAATCATCAGATTTATTTTCACGCTGGTACTACTTTTATTATCGCTGCTGGTGGTCATCACGCCGATGAACAGCGATAAACAATACCTCTTTGGCCTGAGCGTGATGGCTGCCGTATTAATTCTTGGGCGGGTGAAAGGAAAAAAAGCAGTGTTAGCGATGCTGACACTCTCGGTACTGATGTCCACGCGCTATATCTGGTGGCGTGCCACCACAACGTTGCATTTCGATTCAACGCTGGAAATGTTGCTCGGCAGCTTGCTGTTCGCGGCAGAAATATATTCGTGGACGATTCTGTTGCTCGGTTATATTCAAATGGCCTGGCCATTAGAACGCCCTATTGCGCCATTACCGCCGGATAAATCGACCTGGCCGACGGTTGATATTTATGTGCCGTCATATAATGAAAGTCTCGATGTCGTGCGCGATACCGTGCTGGCGGCGCAGTGTATTGAATATCCGCAGGACAAAGTCAAAGTCTATATTCTTGACGATGGCAAACGCGATGAATTCCGCGATTTCGCCGCCGAAGCGGGCGTCCATTACATCATCCGCCCGGATAACAGCCACGCGAAGGCGGGCAACCTGAACCACGCCATGACCCTCACCCAGGGTGAGCTGATTTGCGTGTTCGACTGCGACCACGTTGCCACCCGCGTCTTTTTGCAGGCCACCGTCGGCGAGTTTTTCCGCGATGAAAAACTGGCGCTAATCCAGACGCCGCACCACTTCTACTCGCTCGATCCGTTTGAACGCAACCTGACGGCAGCAAAACGCGTTCCGCACGAAGGGGCGCTGTTCTACGGCCCGGTACAACAAGGCAACGACAACTGGAATGCCACCTTCTTCTGCGGCTCCTGCGCGGTGATCCGTCGCAGCGCGTTAAATGAAGTGGGCGGTTTTGCGGTAGAAACGGTGACCGAAGATGCCCACACCGCGCTGAAATTACAGCGTCGCGGCTGGAACACGGCATTCCTCGATATTCCGCTGGCGGCCGGGCTGGCAACCGAACGGCTGGCGCTGCATGTGAACCAGCGTATTCGCTGGGCGCGCGGCATGACGCAGATTTTCCGTATTGATAACCCGCTGCTCGGGCGCGGCCTGAAGCTGACCCAGCGCATTTGTTATCTCAATGCGATGCTGCACTTCCAGTATGGCCTGCCGCGCGTGGTGTTCCTCACCTCGCCGCTGGTGTTTATGTTGTTCAACCTCAACATTATCTCGTCATCTGCGACGCTGATTTTCGCCTACGTGCTGCCGCACCTGGTGCTCTCCACCATGGTGAACTCGCGCATCACCGGGCGTTATCGTTACGCGTTCTGGGGCGAAATCTACGAAACGGTGATGGCATTCCACCTGATCCTGCCGACGCTGCTAAGCCTGATTTCACCGCGGCTGGGGAAATTCAACGTAACCGACAAAGGCGATCTGACGGACCGCGACTACTTCGACGCGCACACCGTGCGCCCGCTGATCATCACCACGCTGCTGATGGTCGGCAGCATGATCTGGGTAGGCGTGCGCTACTTTATGCACGACTACGCCGGGATCGACCCGCGCGTCATTCTGTTCAATATTGCGTGGGGCACTTTCAGTACCATCATTTTGCTGGCCTCGATTGCCGTGGCGAAAGAGACCAAGCAGATCCGCAAAACCATCCGTATTTACGCCCGCCTGCCGGTGACCGTGCTCTTTTCCGACGGCTCGCAAATGCAGACCCGCACCTTTGATATCTCGATGGGCGGCGCGCGCGTGGCGCTGGTGAAAGGGGAAGATCTGAGCAGCAAAACCCCGGTCCATATCGAACTGGGTCTGGGCGGTGAGATTGCCCATGTGCCTATTCTCTCAGCGGGTACCGGCGTCGGCGATATTCGTCTGGAGTTTGACACGCTGCCGCTGAGCGAGCGCCGCAAGCTGGTACGCGTGGTGCTGTCCCGCGCCGATGCCTGGTATCGTCCGCCGCATGCGCCGGATCGCCCACTCGCTTCCTTTCTGGGGATTTTGCAGTGCGTGTTTGAGCTGTTTTTCGGCCGCAAAAAAATGGCGGGCGGTTTTAACAGCCAGATGAAGGTCGTCGCGAAAAAGCAGGAAGAGGTTAACAATGCGTTGTAAGCCTATCGCACTTGCCACCCTGCTTGCCTGTTCGGTGAATACCCCGGCGTTTGCGCTCTCAAGCGATAACGACGCGCCGCCAACACTGCCAACACCGCTTTCGCTGCAAGGAACAACGCCTGCGCTGGCGCAGGTGGCTGTGGCGAATACCAGCAACCAGAATATCGCCAGCACCCTGAGCTTTGGCGATATGGGCGCAACCGGCGGGCTGACGCTCTCCGGCCAGCAGTTGCAAAACGGCGTATCGTTCAACCTGCCGGGCGATCTGGTGATCACCGACGCACACATCAGCCTGAATGTGCAGGTCAACCGCAGCGATGTCAGCGGCGAAAACCTGCAACTGATGCTGAATGGTCAGCCGCTGGGCGCGATCCCGCTCGATCAGTTGCAGCAGGATAAAGGCTACTGGCAACTGGATGTCCCGGCCTCGATGGTCGCCTCCAGCAACAACCTCAGCTTCCAGCTGAAAACCGGCGACGACATTATTAATAATGTCTGGAGCTGCCAGCGCCCGCTGCCCGCAGATTATAAAGTGACGTTACAGCCGGAATCATCGCTGAACTATCAGGGATTGTGGCTGAACGTCCGCAAAACGCTGGGCACATTCCCACGCCCCTTCGTCGATATCAAACAGACCAAAGATCAGGCGATCAGCATTGCTTACCCGGCGACGCCGGATGCAGATGTGCTGACCGCGTCAGCGATTGTCGCCTCGCAGTTTGGCGCATTAAGCAACGGCAAACCCAGCCGCTTTGACGTGCAGTACGATGTCCTGCCCGTCGGCAACGGCATTCTGATTGGCAAACCGGGCCAGACCATTGGCGGCGTCACCCTGCCGGAAACCAACGGTGCGGCGTTGCAGGTGATTGATAACCCACAAAACCCGGCCTGGAAACTGCTGATCATCAGCGGCCACAACGAAATGCAGCTACGCCAGGCGGCGTGGCGTCTGACATTACCGGCGCTGCCGGACAGCGACACGCTGGATGTGCCGACGCTGAAAATCCCCCAGCGAGCCGCCTATGATGCGCCGCGCTGGATCAACACTGAACACCCGGTTGCCGTGCGCTCGCTGCTGACGGATGAGGGCGCGCTGATTGCCCACGGCGTCTGGCACGGCGAGAACCGTCTGCCGTTTCGTACTGCGCCGGATCTGTTCCTGTGGGATGGCTCCTCCGTACCGCTACACCTCAACTACAGTTTTGCGCAGAAAAACTGGATTGACGATCAGGACTCCTTCCTCAACGTCAGCCTGAACGGCGAGTTCCTTAAACGTCTGCCGGTCAGCAAAGAGGGGATGCTGGCACCGGTGCTGTCGATGCTCGGTTTATCGCAGCGCCAGCAGAGCGCGGTGGTCAATATCGATCCGCGCGCCATTCTCGGCAGCAATCAACTCGGTTTCTGGTTCGGCCTGAAAGCGCAGAAAAACGCCCCCTGCAACGCCATGGCGGATGAGAACATCCAGAGTCGGATTGACGGTGATTCAACCCTCGATTTCAGCCGCGCCTGGCACTTTGGCAAGTTGCCGAACCTGGCGTGGTTCAGCGGCGCGATGTTCCCGTTCACGCGCCAGGCTGACCTCGCGCAAACCACGGTGCTGATGCCTGCGCATCCCACGGTTGATGACGCCACCGTACTGCTCAACCTGATGGCGCAATCCGGGCGCGACACGGGCGTTACCGCCAACTATCTGCACCTCTATACCGGCCTGCCCGCTCAGGAAGAGGCGCAACAGCAGTTGGCCGACAGCGATGTGCTGGCGATTGGCAGCCTGAGCAACGGCGAGATGCTGAATCCGCTGCTGCAAAACAGCGCCTTTGCGTTGAACGAAAATACGCTGGAAGTGAAAATCGCCAGTGCCGTAAGCCGCGTGTTATCGCTACTGCGCGGCGACCAGGCGCGCACGGATATGGATGCGGCTGAGTACCTCAGCGACAACAATCAGTGGCGCGGCCTGCTGAGCCTGCGCTCGCCGTGGAACGCACAGCGCGTGGTGGTGGTCGCGACAGCAACCGACAACCACCAGTTGGCGCAACTGGCGGAAGACATGAACAAACCGGCCTTTCTCTCCACCGCCGGGGGTGATTTCACTGCCGTCAACAGCGCCGGGGAGATCAAAAGCTGGCGGGTGGGCGAGCAGTTCACCAGCGGCAACCTGCCCGGTTATATGAAAATTTTGTGGTTCGCCAGCGAGCATATTTTCTGGCTGGTCGCCCTTGCCTGCCTGATTGCTGCGGTTTCCGGCCCGATGCTGTTCAACCTACTTCAGCGCCACGCCCAACAACGCCTGCAGGATAAGACGAAACAATGAAGACGCGTAAACAACTGACGCAGGCTTTTTACCTGCTGTGCCTGGTGGGCGCCAGCCATCCTGCCGTCGCTGCCGATACCGCTGACGCCAGCGCGAATGCGGCCGCAGTGAAAAAACTGCTGGCGCAGGCCAGCTACTGGCACAGCAAAGCGCACGACGATATGGCCATCGATGCGCTGCAAAAAGTGCTGGCTGCGGATGATAAGAATATCGACGCCATGTATCTGATGGCGCTCTATCAACTGCAACAAGGCAACGTGCAGCAATCGGAAGTGTGGCGCAAAAAAATCGCCGATATTTCGCCGCAGGATCCGCGTCTGAGCGCGCTGACCAGCGCCAATACGCTGCGCAATATTCCGCAGGATAAACTCAACGCGGCACGCCAGTTGGCGAGCCGTGGGCAGATTAAAGAGTCTATTGCCGCCTGGCGCACGCTGTTTAACGGCAATCCGCCACCGGATGACGTAGCGCTGGAGTATTACCAGACCATGGCCGGTGACAGCGCCAGTTGGGGCGAGGCGGTCGCCGCCATGCGTCAGCGTGCCAGCGTGATGCCGGACGATGAACCCACGAAAAAGGCGCTGGCGATGGCGCTCACGTATCAGGAATCCACGCGCCGGGAAGGGATCGCCCTGCTCAGCACGCTTGCTGCCGATGATAAAAGCGCCGACAAAGCCTTGCAGCAGGCGTTGATATGGCTGGATGCCAAAGCCAGCGATCTGCCGGCGTATACCGCCTGGGCGCAGCGCCATCCGGAAGACAGCGCGCCGATGGATCACTACCGTAAAAGCGTGGAAGGCGATGCCACTAAAGCGGGCTTTGATGCATTGAACGGCGGCGATCTCGGCAACGCCAAAGATCGCTTCTCCGAAGCGCTGCAAACCCGCGCCAATAACGGCAACGCACTGGCCGGGATGGGCTATGTCGCGCTGCGGCAGAACAACTTTGCCGATGCCGAGAAATTCCTGCGTCGCGCGGCGCAAGAAGATGCCAGCAACCAGAACAGCGCGCAGTGGATAAAAGATGCCGATAACGCCCGTTTCTACGCCGCGCTGGGCCAGGCCCGTAGCCTGAGCCAGAAAGGCAGTTACGACCAGGCGCTGGCAAGTTTGCAGAGCGGCGACAGTAGCGATGAAAACCAGCAGCAGGCGGCGGGCATGTTGCGGGCCGATATCCTGCGGCGTCAGGGCAAGCTGTCGCAATCCGAAGAGGTATACCGCCAGTTGCTGGCGCAGCGTCCACAGAATACCGATATCCGCACCGGTTTGTGGTGGGTGCTGAAACAGCAGAATAAACAGGCAGAAGCAGACGCCATGCTGCAAACCCTGCCCGCCAGTCTGCGTATCCGTTATGCCGCCGTGGGCGATAACGGCGACAACGAACGCAAAGCCGCGCAGGCCGCGTTGCAGGCCGGAAACAGCTCACGGGCGATGCAGATCCTGCAAAATGCCTCCGGCAAATACCCGCGCAATGTCTGGCTGCAACTCGATTACGCCCGCGCACTGCGCAAAGCGGGCCAGAAACAGCAGGCCTCGGCGTTGATGTCTGGCGTGGCGCAACGCGACAGCAGCAACAAAGAAGCGCTGTATGCCGCTGCGGTCTATGCCGCCGAAGAGAGCGACTGGTCGCGCGCGCAGAGCCTGCTCGCCCACGTACCGCGCAGCAGTTACAGCGCCGATATGAGCGCACTGAACACGCGCGTGCAGATCAACCAACAACTGGATATTGCCCGCAACTATCTGCGTCTGGGCAATGCGACAGCGGCGCGCAATTCGTTACTGGCGCTGCAACGTAATCCGCCGCAATCACCGGTCGATGCGGGCCGCCTTGCTGAGTTACTGATGCAGAGCGGCGACAGCACTGGCGCGCTGCAACTGGTACGCGATAACCAGGCGCAGGGGTTACACGGATCGGTACTGGATTATGCCGGGCAGATCCGCGTCCTGAACCAGGCCGGGCAGTTTGCCGAAGCTGAAAGCATCCTCAACGCGCCCGCCCTGCAAAACGGTGCCAGCGAGCAGGAGATGAGCGCGATCCGCTTAGGCGGCTTGATCGTTCGCGCCGATCGTCTGCGGGAAAAGGGGCAAATCGGCAAAGCCTGGTCGCTGTTGATGCCGGAACTGCAAAACAATCCGACCAATACCGATCTGCTGCTGGCCGTGGCGCGCGTCTACCAGGCCGATCATATGGATGACAAAGCCACGGAAATCTATCAGTACGTACTGCGTAAGTCGCCACGGGATAAACAGTCGCTGACCGGAATGGTGAATATGGCGCTGGCCCGCGGCGATAACGACGAAGCGCGGCGAACCTTTGCCGGGCTGGAGCCGAGCCAGGATGCCGATTATATGCTGCTGGCCGCGCGCGTGGCGGCGGCCAACGGTGAAAACCAGCGGGCGATGTCGCTGCTGCGCACTGCCCAGTGGCGTCTGCAACAGGGCGGTGATGACGATAGCGATGAACTGAGTTCGGTGATGTCGCTGCCGTCGCCAACGCGCCAGGCGCAGCTCACGGCAATGAGCGGTATCAACACCATGATGCGCGATCTGCAAGAGAAGAGCGCCACCTGGACCAGCGGCGGCATTTCATTGCGTAGCCGTAATGGCGAATCGGGTCTTGGCGCGCTGGATGAAGTGCAGGCGCCGCTGATCCTCTCCGGCGCGGTGGGCGACAGCACACGCCTGAGCCTGAACGTCACGCCAACATCGCTTAACGCTGGCGAGATGTCCGGTGAGGCGGCGAACCGCTTCGGTTCCGGGGCGCTGGAACATGCGGAGAAACTGGCGGAAGCGGCGGCCAGCACCAGCACAACGACCACGTCGACCAATGCCTCCAGCCAGGGTTCGCAGCAGGCAAACGGTGTGGCGGCAAGCCTCAGCCTGAGCGGCGACAGCTACAAACTGGATGTCGGCAGCACACCGACCGGCGGCGAGTTCACCCGGCTGGTGGGCGGCGTGGAGTGGAACCCGAAACTGACGCAGAACAGTTCGCTGAACCTGAAAGCGGAACGCCGCGCCGTCACCGACAGCCTGCTGTCGTATGTTGGGGTGAAGGATAAGAGCACCGGCGAAAGCTGGGGCGGCATCACCCGCAACGGCGTTTCGGCGCAGTACGCCTGGGATAACGACCTGATCGGTCTTTATACCCGCCTGGGTTTCGATACCTACGTGGGGACAAACGTGCCGACCAACCATGCGGTCACCGCACAGGCGGGCAGCTATCTGCGGCCCTGGAAAACCAGCGACAGCGAGCTGAAAGTGGGGGTGAACGTCAACTATATGAACTTTGACCGCAACCTGAGCTATTACACCCTCGGCCAGGGCGGTTACTTCAGCCCGCAAGATTTTATGGCGGTATCGCTGCCGGTGACGCTGACGCGCCACATTAACGACTGGGATCTGACGCTCAATGGCGCGGTGGGTTATCAGTCTTATAAACAGGATAAGAGCGATTACTTCCCGGGCCACAGCAGCCTGCAATCGGAATTAAACAGTTACGCCAGCGACGATGACGATGTGGACGCCGTCTACAAAGCCACGTCGAAAAACGGCATTGGCTATACGCTGGGCGTGGATGCGCGTTACCACCTCAGCGACAACCTGGCTCTCGGTGCGAACTTAGGGTACGACACCTTCGGCAGTTATAACGAAGGCAAGGCGTTGGTGTATTTCAAATATTACGTCGATCAAGACAAATAACCCGTGGGATAGATGATGTTTAGCAATCAGGACACTTATTTACAACGCAATTATCAGGCTGGCTGGCATGACCTGGTGTATCTGTTTTTTAACGAATACACCGAAGGCCGGGGTGATAAAGATCCCGATGCCCTGAGACGTATCGGCCAGATGATGGCTCAGTGGTATCCCATCGATGGCGCCTCCACGGTGAACGAACTGGAAGCGAGCATTAATCGGGTGCTGGAGCTGTTCAACTGGGGCTTTGTCAAAATGGCGCCCGCCCAGCGTGAACTGATCCTGCTGCACTGCGCGTGGCCGCATGCACCGGAATACCGTGACGAAGCGGGCTGGCGTCGCGCCAGCGCCTATGTGCTGGAAGGCGCGTATTCGCAGTGGCTGGTGTCACAGGGCGCGGGCAATCAGGTGCCGGTGCGCTGGAAGGATAACGCCACCGAAGACGTGCTGATTTTCCGTTACGCCATTAACGAATGACGTCGCAAAGGCATATCCACCCTATATCAACGATCAGGTGACCATCATGTTTAATGAAATCATGGTTTCAGGCAGGAAACTTGAAATCGAAGCAGTTAATTATATGGAGGATAATGCCTTTGTTTCGCTGGTTCTCGATACCTCCGGCCAGCTTATTCACGCCAGCCCGTTTTTCTATCAATTAACGGGTTTTAGCCGTGATGAGGTGCTGGGCAAAGTATTGTTTCAGTCGACGGATGAAACGGTGGCTGTTTCACTGGCGATGGCGATTGGTATGGCGAAAAAAACCGGCGATAACTGGCAGGGCGAAATATCGCAGCCGAAAAAAAACGGCGAGATGCTTTGGCTTGATACCCGCTTAATGCCGCGTCGCGATGAAAATGGTGAAATATTTGCCTTTATCCTGCTGGGATTTGATATTACCCGGCATATGGCGATCCGCGAGAAATTACATTTTCGCGCGCACAATGATGCATTAACCAAAACCCTGAATCGCCAGGGTTACTATATTCGCAGCCGCAAAAAAATCCGTGCCGCTAACGCGCGCGGCGCGCAGATTGTGGTGGCGATACTGGATCTCGATAACTTTAAAAATATTAACGACGATCTGGGGCATGCGGCAGGCGATGAAGTGCTGCGCTGCTTTATCAGCCGGGTAAAACAGTGTATTTCCCGCACCACACTGCTCGGCCGGCTCGGCGGTGACGAATTCGCCCTCACCTATATTGATGGCGTTGACGAACCGGCCGGTCGCGGCGTGCTGCAATTAATTGTCGAAGCCACGCGCCAACCGATGTATTTGCATTACCTGCAACAAACCGTGGAATTATCGGTGAGTATTGGTGTTGCCAGTTATCCGGAACACGGGCCGAATTTTTCCTCTATTTTAAAAGCCGCTGATACCGCCCTTTATAAAGTGAAGGCGCAAGGCGGTGATGATTTTATTAACTACCAGGTTCCAGGCGTAAATGAATCGGGTGGCATCATCAACAGCGTTGTGTGTTGATTTTTAAACAGCAAAAATAAATAACAGGAAACAATTATGTTAAAGGCTGTAATCCCAGTGGCAGGGCTCGGTACGCGTATGCTTCCGGCAACCAAGGCTATCCCGAAAGAGATGTTACCGATCGTGGATAAGCCGCTTATTCAGTATATCGTGCAGGAGTGCTACGCCTGTGGGATCCGGGAAATCGTACTGGTGACGCACTCGTCCAAAAACGCCATCGAAAACCATTTCGATACCTCCTTTGAACTGGAGTCGCTGCTGGAATCGCGCGTGAAAAATCAGCTGCTGGAAGAGGTGCGTACTATCTGCCCGGCGGGCATGAACATTATGCATGTGCGCCAGGGCCACTCGAAAGGTCTGGGCCACGCGGTGCTGTGCGCGCAACCGCTGATTGGCGATAACGACTTCGTGGTGGTGCTGCCGGATGTGTTGATCGACGACAGCCATTGCGATCTGTCGCAGGATAACCTGGCAGCGATGATCGATCGCTTCACCACGACGGGCGCCAGCCAGTTAATGATTGAAACCGTTAACCACGAAGATGTTTCCCGCTACGGCGTGGTGGATTGCGGCGGCATGAACCTCCCGGCGGGTGGTTTTGGTCTGGTAAAAGGCATGGTGGAAAAACCGGCCGTTGACGAAGCGCCGTCCGACATGGCGGTAGTTGGCCGCTATGTGCTGTCGAAAGAAATTTGGCCGCTGCTGCGTAAAACGCCGATCGGCGCAGGCGGCGAGATCCAGTTGACCGATGCTATAGCCATGCTGCTGGAGAACGCGCCGGTGGAGGCTTACGCCCTGACCGGCAAATCTCACGACTGCGGCGACAAGATTGGCTATATGAAAGCCTTTGTGGAGTACGGCTTACGTCACGGCGCGACCGGCCCGGCTTTCCGCCAGTGGTTGCAGAATGAATTGACGTTAAAACCCGTGGCTGACGCCGTTGAACGCATCGCCGAAGCGGTATAACGACTGAGCCGGTAACAGCCCTATTTTCACCACAGGATGTCTCATGTTAAGAACCACCTGGCTCATGCCGTGCCTGCTATTGTCGCTGGCTATGACCGCTTTTTCAGCCCGCTGTCAGGACAGCAACTGGGGGCTGTTTAAACAGAACTACCTGAGTCAGGATGGCCGCATTATCGACCATGAAAATGGCGATATCAGCCATTCGGAAGGTCAGGGATATGGCATGTTACTGGCCGTCGTTAACGACGATCCCGCCACATTTGAAAAAGTGTGGCGCTGGACGCGCAACACCTTATTACGTCCGTCGCTGTGGCTGTTTGCCTGGCGCTACGATCCACACGAACGCAAAGTGACGGACGATAATAACGCCAGCGACGGCGACACATTGATCGCCTGGGCGTTATTACTGGCTGGCAATAAATGGCACGATGAGAGTTATCTCACCGCCTCGGAAAATATCCAGGATGCAATTATCAACTGCCTGGTGATTGAACAGGATTCCCGGACACTACTCCTGCCGGGCCTCACTGGGTTTACCAAAGACGACGGGTATATTATCAACCCGTCCTATTTTGTCTTTCCGGCCTGGGAGAGTTTCTGGCGGCAACGGCATAACGATATTTGGTTAAAACTGAAAAGATCGAGCCTCGAATTACTCACTAAAGCCCGTTTTGGTAAGAGCCAACTGCCCAGCGACTGGATTTTTGTTAAGAATAGTGGTGAAGTCATGCCTGCCGCGAACTGGCCGGCAAGATTCAGTTACGATGCGATTCGCATTCCGCTTTATTTAAGCCTCAGCGATGCGCAGCAGCATTCGATGGAGAATTTTCGTCATTTTTGGGCGGGCTACACTCGCAATGACACGCCCGCGTGGGTGGATGTCTCAGACAACGAACGGGCAAGTTATCCGATGTCTGGCGGCATTCTGGCGGTGCGTGATTTAACCATGGGCGACTATCCACAAATGGAAACGTCTTTGCGTTCGGGTGAAGGTTATTATTTGTCTGCATTACATATGTTGTCGTTATTTGCGGCTTCGTTAAAGACGCATTAGTGGTATTACACGCAATGCCCGGCGCGGGAGTGCGCTGGAGTCGGGCAGGATGCCGCTGAAAGTGAAAGCAATAATAAAAACCATCAAATCTCATGTACAGGCATGAGGGGGAAACCTGATGACCGAGTTGAAAATAATAAGAAGTCATTTACACAGCACGTTGCTACAGGTGGGCTCTCAACGACGCGGAAATTTGCGCCCCGGGGACCATAATGAACATCCGTAATCTTGAGTATCTTGTCGCGCTGGCGAAGCACCGACATTTTCAGCGCGCCGCTGAAGCCTGCAACGTCAGCCAACCGACGTTAAGCGCTCAGTTGCGTAAACTGGAAAACGAACTCGGTTTACAACTGCTGGAACGTACGACGCGCAAGATCCGCTTTACGCAAACCGGGTTGCGGCTGGTTGAGCAAACCCAGGTGGTGCTGCGGGAGATTGAAGCGCTGAAAAATATGGCCAGCAGCAGCCACTATCAGAGCCTGATGCAGACGCTGGATGTCGGCATTATTCCGACGCTGGCACCCTATATTTTTTCCCATCTGAATGCCGTTTGTCGCGAGAATTTCCCGGAAATTGAGCTGGAGATCCACGAAGCGCAGACCAACCAGTTGCTGCATATGCTGGAGTCCGACACCATCAAATGCGCAATCATGACCTCCAATAAAGACACCAGTAAATACGTTGAACTGCCGCTGTTCGACGAGCCGCTGGTGCTGGGCGTCAGCCATCAACACCCCTACTCGCGCATGAACGAAATCGATATGGGGCATTTGAAAAATAATAAGATTCTGATGATTGATGACGGTAACTGTCTGCACAGCCAAGTGCTGCGCTACTGCTATCAGTTTGAGTTGGAGCCAGATTCACGTTTTGTGGCGATGCACCTGGAAACCCTGCGGCGCGGCGTGGCGTTTAATCGCGGCGTATCGTTCTTCCCGCTGCTCTCCACCCAGCAAGGGAGTAACGAAAATGTTCGTTATATCCGCTGTGTCAGCCCGGAGCCGAAACGTAAAGTGGTGTTGATATTTCATCGCAGCGATCCGATGCGGAAGAAATATGAAATTCTGCGTAACGCGATCGCGCGCTATATGGAGCGCTACCTGGTCGACTATAACGCGATGGCGTAATGCTAACGACGCGGCGCTGAAGCTGCGGCGGAATCATGATTATGACGGCAATCTTGCGCCTGCGAGGTTGCCGATTTTTTTATCAGCCCCTGCAGTAATTCTTCCGGTAATAACGTGCCCCGGTGGTACATCTCTTCGATATTCAGCCACAGGCTCACCAGCATAATGGTGTAATCCGCCACTGAGGCGGGCGCATGCAGAGGGGCCATAAAAGGAAAATGAACCAGCAGTTGCTGTTTATCCTCTTCCGTCACCACACCGTGATGCCAGGGCGCAGAGAGTTGGCGATAAACGTCGGCTTCCTCCAGCGAACAGGCCCAGCTCAGGCGCACGGCAATGGTTTTCACGAACGGCGGGATCAAAGCGTTTTGCTCCGCAAGCGGAGCCAGACCCGGCGTAAGACCGTGACAGTGCGATTCAGCGTTCATTTTTTTCCTCAATGCCTGGCGGGTAGTAAACTATATTCATCGACCCGTGCGGAAAATACTTTAGGCTTATTATTTAAAATAGAGAATAAAATGAAAATGATCCATACGGATTGTCTGAAATCTTAAAAAAAATCATATAAAGCAATGGGTTATTTTACAACCAATTATTGATAGCATCGATCTAAAATAGCCTTTTTGATTTATTCTATAAATTAAACCAGGCCATTAATCGATTCATCCTCAGGATTATTGCGCTTATTTCATTATTTACGTGAAAATCTTTCCCCTGCCATCTGCAGGTTTAATGACGTTATCAGCGAACGGATTCCGCACGAGGCGTTTTTTACCGACAAATACCGCGCTTTATTCCATCTATTTGCTGCATCAATGGATGAGATCCTGTGCTCTGATAACCTGATATTTTTCCCTTTGCCGCTCACAACAGGAACAGTGACTCATGGATCCGTTTCAGAAAATTTTGCAGTCTACGCTCGCCCGCACAGAGAGCGTGCCGCAGACCACCACGCCGCCGACGTTGCCGGAAACGGAGCGCGCTCCCTGGACTGCCACCGTCACGGCGGAAGATTTTCTGGCGCTGGCTAAAGCACGGCGCACCATTTATACGCTGGGCAAAGATCTGCCGGTCGCCGAAGAGACGGTGATCGATACCATTAAAGAGGCGATTCGCCAGGCGCCCTCGGCGTTCAATTCACAAAGTTCGCGCGCGCTGATCCTGTTAGGCAAAGAGCACGATCGCTTCTGGGGGCTGGTGCGCGAGCAACTGCGTAAAGTGATCCCGGCGGAAAGTTTCCACGCCACTTCTGACAAACTCGACGGCTTTACCGCCGCTGCCGGTTCGGTGCTGTTTTTTGAAGATCAGGAAGTGGTGACCGCGCTGCAACGCCAGTACATCGCCTATGCGGATAACTTCCCGATCTGGTCAGAACAGAGCAGCGGTATTGCCCAGTATGCTGTCTGGCTGGCGCTGACCGAGAAAAGCATTGGCGCGAACCTGCAACACTACAACCCGCTGATCGATCAGGACGTGCGCGAGACATGGAATATTCCGCCGAGCTGGAAACTGCGCGCGGAGATGAACTTCGGCAGCATTACTGCACCTGCCGATGAGAAAACGTGGATTGATGATGACCGGCGTTTTATCGTCGCCAGATAATGCACTGTAAATAGCTGCCTGCGGGCAGCTATTTGTTTTTAGGGGAAATCTGTCGCGCAAAGGAGATGGCCTTTTTCCTGCGTGAAGATCTGGAGATGTACCACATCAAGAACGACCATCTGGTCTGCTCCGGAGAAAGCGCCTGACAGGAAACCCTCCGCGCGATTGTGCGGCGCGGAGGGCGGAGCTTACTCGTCGAAGAACCAGTAGCCCTGATTTACCAGCCAGGCCAGCTCTTCGGCAAAGTCCGGGTTGTCCAGCGCGTTACCCAGTTCTTTCTGCCCGATCACCGTATAACGGCACAGCGCGTCGGCGGCCTGCGGCTCGGTCGTTTCCAGGCATTCGCTGTTCACAAAGAAGCTGTCGCCGATGTGCAGCACGCGCAGCCCGCTCAGGCGAGTCAGCACCTGCCCTTCCTGCAACGCCGCAACAATCTCTTCGCCGCTGTAGTCGTCCGGCTCCGGCGATACATCCAGTTCGTGGCGCGGCGTGGTAATAAAGCTGCCAAACCACTGCTTGAAATGTACTGGATCGTTGATCATGTCGATCATCATGCCGCGCAGGCGAGCGAGTTCATACTCTTCCACCCGTCCCGGATGTTCACGACAGGTTAAATCCGGATCGCTGTAGTGCTCGTTACCGAGATCGTTTTCCAGCGCGTAGTCGGCAAAGCTGCTGATCAGATCGCGACCGTTCGGCCCACGAAAACCGATCGAGTAGTTGAACGCCGTTTCGTGAGTGAAACCATCGTGCGGGAATCCAGGCGGAATGTAGAGGATATCGCCCGGCTCCAGATCTTCATCAATGATCGGTTCGAAAGGATCGACGTGCAGCAGCGCCGGATGCGGGCAGAACTGACGCATCGGCAGCTTATCGCCCACGCGCCAGCGGCGGCTGCCCATCCCCTGAATAATAAACACATCGTACTGGTCGATATGCGGCCCAACGCCGCCGCCCGGTACGGAATAAGAGATCATCAGATCATCAAAGCGCCACTCCGGCAATACGCGAAACGGCTTCACCAGTTCGGCGGACGGCGCGTGCCAGTGGTTTACCGCCTGCGCCAGCAGCGACCAGTCGGTTTCGCCCAGATGATCAAACGCCTCGAAGGGGCCATGCCACGCCTGCCATTGCCCATTTTTGTGACTGACAATGCGGCTGTCGATTTCCGGTTCCATCGCCAGACCAGCCAGTTCATCAGGCGTGATCGGGTCAACGAAGTCCTGAAAGGCGCGCTTCAGAACGACAGGTTTCTTTTGCCAGTATTTTTCAAGAAATTCCGGCCAGTTCAGGTTGAGTTGGTAAGCCATGGATTCACACCAGTAAGAATGGACACCGGTAGATTATAAAGAGCGCGACGGGTTGCCCGCCTTGTCATTGGTCAAGCGCATGCGGGACTTATGACGGCGCAATATCCAGCTGGCTCAATACTGCAAGCAACGCATCCACCTTCGGCAGTAGCTGTTTGCGTCGCGGCCACACCAGAGTCAGCGCCAGCCCTTCCGGTTGATGCTGGGGCAGAATCGCCACCAGCTCGCCGCGCTGCAATTGCGTATGCACCAGCCAGGTGGGTAACTGACCGACGCCCAGCCCGGCGCAAATCGCCTGTACCTGTGCATCGACATCACCCAACGCCATGCGCCAGGGCACCGTGCGCCACTCCGGGTAACCATCGGCGGTGGTGAAGATCCAGGGTTTGCTGCTGCCATCGACCCGCTCGTAGAGGATCGCTTTATGCCGCAACAGTTGCGCCTCATCCTGCGGCGTGCCTTCACGTTGCAGGTAATCGGGCGATGCGCAAAACACCATCTTTTCGCGCCCAATGTGCCGACAACCCAGCGAGGCGGGCAGTTCAGAGGTTTGGCCAATACGCACGGCAACATCGATTCCCTCTTCAAACAGATCGACGAAGCGATCGGAAAAGGTCAGGCTGAGTTCAATCTCCGGGTGCTGCTGGCAAAAAGGGATCAGCAGTGGCATCACGCCCAGCCGTCCATAAGTGTTCGGTACCGCCAGCCGCAAACGACCGGAAGGGATGGTGCGGTGCGCCGCCAGCACCGATTCTGCTTCCGCTAAATCTTCCAGAATGCGCAGGCAAGTCTGGTAATAAGCCTGCCCGGCGTCGGTTAACTCCAGCCGCCGGGTGGTACGCTCCAGCAGCCGCGAACCCAGCCGGGCCTCCAGACGAGCGACGCTTTTACTGATCGCCGACCCCGTCAGATGCAGCCGTTCGGCGGCAGCGGTAAAGCTCCCTGCTTCGATGCAGGCGACAAAGGGGATGATATCTTTAAGACGTTGGTCGCGCATAGATTGGTGAATTCAGTTCAGTAATAGCGTGAATTAATACCAGAGATAAGAAATAAATTCTTCATTAGTCTGTGCTCATCACTATAGAGGAGAACATGCATATGCAGAAGAAAGCATTAATTGTCGGCATCAGCGGCGTTATTGGCCGCGCACTGGCCGAACAATTGCTCGGCGAAGGGTGGCAGGTTTCCGGATTGTCACGCGGGCGCGGCGATGTTCCCGCAGGCTGCACCAGCCTGACAGCGGATCTGACCGACGCGGCAGCCGTGGCTGCGGCGCTGCAAACGCAGCAACCGGATGCGCTGTTTTTCAGTGTCTGGGCGCGCCAGGAAAACGAAAAAGCCAATATTCGCGTCAATGGCGCGATGGTGAAAAATGTTATTGAAGCGCTGGGTGAACGGCTGGCCGGGAAACACGTGGCGCTGGTCACCGGCATGAAGCACTACCTTGGCCCGTTCGAGGCCTATGGCAAAGGCAATGTTCCGGTCACGCCGTTTCGCGAGGAACAGGGCCGCCAGGGGGTGGAGAATTTCTATTATGCCCAGGAGGATGAAGTGTTCGCCGGGGCGCAAAAATATGGCTATCGCTGGGGTGTTCATCGCCCGCACAGCATCATTGGCTATGCCGTCGGCAATGCCATGAATATGGGGCTGACGCTGGCGGTTTACGCCACGCTTTGCCGGGAAAAAGGCTGGCCGTTTATCTTCCCCGGCTCGCCGGAGCAGTGGAACGGCGTGTCGGACGTGACGGATGCAGGCCTGCTGGCAGAACAACTGAGCTGGGCGGCACAAAGCGAAAACGCGGCAAATGAAGACTTTAACGCCGTCAACGGCGATGTTTTCCGCTGGAACTGGCTCTGGCCACGGCTGGCTGCTTATTTTGCCATTGAAGCTGCGCCCTACCCGGAAAGCATGCAACCGCTGGAAGGAAGAATGCAGGATGCGCAAGCCGCGTGGACAGAGATTGCGGCGAAGCACCATTTGCGCGAGGCGGATATCAGCAAACTTGCCTCCTGGTGGCATACCGATGCCGATCTTGGTCGTCCAATGGAAGCGTTCGCCGATATGAGCAAAAGCCGCAAAGCGGGCTTTACCGGCTATCGCAGCACGCTGGATGCGTTCACCGCGCTGTTCGATCGCCTGAAAGCGGAAAATATTATTCCGCGCTAAGACAGAATGCCCGGAGGGCGCAACGCGTTCCGGGCGCAGTGTTAGTTAAGTTTAGCGCGAAAACGGGCTACTTTCGCCCGATTACCGCACAGCGCCATGCTGCACCAGCGGCGGCGATGTGCCTTGGTGCGGTCGTAAAACCAGAGTATGCACTCCGGATGCTCGCACTGGCGAACATACTCAAATTGTCCGTGGGTGATTAGCTCTGCCGCCTGCTCGGCCACCGGTGCCAGCGCCCGTAGCGACGTATCCCGTTGATACAGACGCTGGATCTGTAACGCGCCTTCGGCGTCAGTATTCACCTGCAAATAGCTCTGCGCCTGCGCCAGATAACCATTAAGCTGCGCCAGCGACGGCGTATGGCCGCTTTTTTTCTCTTCTACCAGTTGCAGGATCAACGCACGCAACTTACGCGCTTCAGCCAGCAGCTCTCCCGGTTTCGCGACAAAGGTCTCTGGCAGTTTTCCCTGCCCGCTCTGTTGCAGCCAGTTTTTGACATCCTCATCGGACTGCCAAAAGTCGTGCGTGCCTTGCTCCGCCCAGGCCTGCGTATTGATAAAGTCCAGCGCGCCTTGCTCGGCGATAAACCACGGGCCTTCGGCGCCTGTTGTTGAGGGTGCTGCCATTTTGCGACTCCGGTGAGGTATTCTTCTCGTCATTGTAACCGATAAAATTAATTTTACACAGTTACATTAATCCACCATACTCAATCCCGACGTAACCACTTAAATATTACTTTAACGGTTTCAAATGAGGTATTGATATGGCTGGCAACACGCATTTCCCTGTTCGTTATCAGTTCGTTGACGCCGATGGCGTCCGGGTTTTCTACCGTGAAGCAGGTACGCCGGGTAACCCGGTACTTTTGCTGCTGCATGGTTTTCCCAGCTCATCACACCAGTATCGAGAGCTGATCCCGCTGCTGGCGGATCGGTTCCACATCATCGCTCCGGATCTGCCGGGGTTCGGTTTTACGGAAGTGCCTGCTGAACGGAATTATGTTTACCGTTTTGATGCGCTGGCGGCGACGATGGTGGCTTTTGTCGATGCGCTGGATCTGCAACGTTTTGCGATGTATGTCTTTGATTACGGCGCGCCGACCGGTCTGCGTCTGGCGCTGCATTACCCTGAACGCATCAGCGGGCTCATTTCGCAAAACGGTAACGCCTATCTGGAAGGATTAGGGGATGCATGGGCGCCAGTACGCGCTTACTGGGATGCGCCCAGCGCCGAAAACCGCCAGGCGGTGAATGATGCGATTTTGCATTTAGAAGGCACGAAATGGCAGTATCTGCATGGCGTTAGCGACCCTGCGCGGGTTGCGCCGGAAGGTTATCAACTGGATGCCCTGTTGATGGAGCGGCCCGGCAATAAGGCGATCCAACTGGATCTGTTTCTGGATTACGCCAATAACCTGAAACGTTACCCGGAATTTCAGGCTTTCTTCCGCGCCTGGCAGCCACCAGCGCTGATCATCTGGGGCAAACACGATCCGTTCTTTATTCCGCCGGGGGCTGAAGCCTGGAAACGCGATAACCCCAATGCGGTGGTCGAACTGCTCGATACCGGCCACTTCGCGCTGGAAACCCATGCCGGTTATATCGCGCAACGCATTCGCGTAGTTATCGGCGAAGCGCTGGGCTAAAGAAAGTGTGCGCCCACTTACCGTGGGCGCGGATTGTCAGGCCTGAGTCTGAAACATGATGGTGTCCGAAGTAAACGAGCCATCTTCGCCGATCAGGAAGTGCTGCTTCACCTCTTCTGACGTTTGCTGTTGCAGAAAGCGAATTGCCGCACGCAATACTTCCGGCGTTTTCATGCGTTCAACCCACGAACTGTATTCCAGCGTCAGGCGATCGGTTAACAGCTTATCGACCGTCATCCCGCTCTGCTGCGTCATTTGCAGCCACTCCGCCGCCGAGTAATTGCGCACGTGAGATGGATCGCGCAGCACTTCGATGGTTTGCAGCCAGATATCCAGCACCGGACGGCCCGGCGAGGCAATATCCATTAAGATAAATTTACCGCCCGGCTTCAGCACACGTTTCACCTCACGCAGCGCCAGCGCAACATCGTGCCAGTGATGGGCAGAGTAACGGCTGATCACCACATCAAACGCGCCATCGGCAAAGGGCAATTGTTCGGCCGCGCCATGCACCGTGCTGATATTGCTCAGTTGACGATCGCGGGCCGCCTGACGTACCACGTCGAGCATTTTTTCCGACAGATCGTAAGCTGTCACTTCACGGACGACGCCCGCCGCGACAAAACTGGCGTGCCCGGCGCCGCAGCCCAGATCCAGCACCGCGGCAGCAGGATTTTCACTGAGCCACTCTGCCAGCCGCACCAAATCTGCGCCCTGCGCGTGAACCTGGCTGGTGAGGTAGGCCTGCGCCTGGTCACCAAACTGTTGCTTCGTTAATTCATGATGATTGACCGCCATTCTCTTTTTCCTTTTTTCGCACGACAAAAATTTGCTCTTTGCCGACTATACGACCCTCTTTATAGGGGTACAATATGGCTACTTATACTGGTATTAATGAGTACCACCATGGAAAATACGCTCTTTGCCGGGCCAAAAACTCTCGGCGCTTTTTTACGTGCACAGCGGGAAAAAACCGCGCCGGCCGATATTGGCCTGCCTGCGCAAGGTCGGCGGCGCACCCGCGGATTACGCCGGGAAGAAGTGGCGCAGCTCAGCGGTATCAGCACCACCTGGTATACGTGGATTGAACAGGGGCGCGACATTGTCGTGTCGCCGCAAACCTTGTCGAATATTGCCGGCGTATTAAAAATGACGCAGGCGGAGCGGAAGTATCTGTTCCACCTGGCGCTGCAAAACGATCCGCAGGAAGAGCATGTCATTACCGTGGAAGAATCGGTGCTGGCGACGGTGAATCAGGTGCAGTGCCCCTGTTATTTGCTGGATGTCACCTGGAATATGGTGGCGTGGAATACGCCCGCTGAAGCGCTATTTAGCGGCTGGCTGGATAAGGATACCCAGCCGAATATGATGAGTTTTATGTTTCGTCATCCCCTTGCGCAAACGCTGGTGGTTGACTGGGAGACGCGCGCCAGCCGGATTGTCGCGGAATTGCGTGCCGATGCGATGCACTATCCGCACGATCAGGGATTGAATCATTTAGTGCAGAGTCTGAGTAATGACAGCGAACTGTTTCGCACCTTCTGGTCGCGCCAGCAGGTGGTGGTGCGCGAAGGCGGCGAACGCGTTTTTCACCATCCGCAGCAAGGGGAGTTGCATTTCCGGCAGATAACCTGGCAATTAACCAGTAATCGCGCAATCAAAATGATTATGTTAATGGCGGAATAATGCAGAATAAAAAAAGCAGATCAGAAATCTGACCTGCTTTTTTTTATTTACGGAATTCGACAGTATTCGAACCAGACTGGATAAACGCAGCGATATTATCAAATGTGTTCATTGCAGATTTGCAAAAAATACATTTAGCACCGACCGGGTTTTTCTCAGTGACATCAAAACTGGAAATTCGGTATTGCGACCCGTGGCAGCACGGGCAGCGAAAATGGATACGATTCGTAATGGTAAATCCTTAGCGCGGAACCACGTTGGCCGCAGCCGGACCTTTCGGGCCGTTTTCGATAGTAAACTCAACCTCTTGATTTTCTTCAAGAGTACGGTACTCATTGCTCTGGATAGCAGAGAAATGTACGAATACATCTTTGCTGCCATCTTTCGGAGTAATGAAACCGAAGCCTTTCTCAGCGTTGAACCATTTAACGATACCGTTCATTTTAGTAGACATGCTTGTTACCTTCTATTTTGTTCGCCGAATGCGGCAGTAATGGTCTGAGACATTATTTTTATCAGAGTGTAAAGCGAAGACCCAAAAAGAAGTAGCAAGGAGGTACTTAGAGATGAGAAAGACTTTAGTGAACTGCTGGAGATAATGATTTATCAAACCGACGACGCATTAACTCATGGTTGCCCTTATTACGCAAGCGTTAATTTTAAAAAATTTGTCAGCGCCTTATTTCACCCGCATAACCAAACACCTCGGAAACTCTCCTGCCGACAACCGCAAACCAAACGGCTTATGTGTGAAGCCGATCGCAAAAGCAGGTGCAGGCAAACGCTACTATAAATACTAGTATGGCAGTTGAATGTTTTCTTTTAGAGGTGGCAATGAGCATGCAAATGACAATGCGCTGGTTTGGACCAGTTGAAGACAAAATCCCGCTGGAATACATCCGCCAGGTACCGGGCGTCGAAGGGGTGGTAGGTGCATTGTACGATGTGCCGGTAGGTGAAGTATGGCCAAAAGAGAAAATCAACGCGCTGGCCGGGCAAGTCCGTGATGCCGGGCTTAAGATGGAAGTCATTGAAAGTGTTAATATTCACGACGATATTAAGATCGGTCTCCCCAGCCGCGATCGGCTGATTGCCAATTACCAGCAAACCATCCGCAACCTTGCAGAAGTTGGGGTAAAAGTCATCTGCTACAACTTTATGCCGGTTTTTGACTGGATGAAGACCGAGATGAATTACGTGCTGCCGGACGGCTCGCTGACGATGGCGTTCGAAAAGAAAGGCATCGATAAAACGCTGGATGAAGTGGTTAAAGAAGTGCTGGAAAATTCCAATGGCTTTGCGCTTCCGGGTTGGGAACCAGAACGTCTGGCAAAAGTACAGGAGCTGTTTGCCAAATATAAAGATGTCGACGATAAGAAATTACGCGAAAATCTGGTTTACTTCCTTGAGCGCGTTATTCCGGTCTGTGAAGAAGTCGGTATTAAAATGGCGATTCACCCGGACGATCCGCCGTATTCTATTTTTGGCCTGCCGCGCATCGTTAAAAATCGTGACGATCTCGACTGGATTTGTAATGCAGTCGATTCTGAAGCCAACGGTATTACCTTATGTACCGGTTCGATCGCCGAGGATCCGGATAATAACGTGTGCCAAATCCTGGCCGAATTTACACGCCGTAAACGTATTCACTTTGCGCACGTGCGCAATATCAAACTGATTAAAGATAAAGATTTCTATGAATCCGCGCACTTATCCCGCTACGGTTCACTGGATATGTACGAAGTCATGAAAGCCTTGCATGACAACGGGTTCAACGGTTACATCCGTCCGGATCACGGGCGTTTCATCTGGGGCGAAACCGGCCGTCCAGGCTACGGCCTTTACGATCGGGCACTCGGCGTAACCTATTTACACGGGCTTTGGGAAGCACTCGAAAAACAAAACTAATTTTATTCGGGCCGGTGGTTCCACCGGCTTTTCTTGATAGCCAATCCGTAAGGTATTCTCTATGTCCCCGCTGTTAGCCTTATTCTGGGTGCTGGTAGGTATTGCACTTTTGGTTTTGATGAACCTGAAATACAAATTTCATAATATTTTCGCGCTGCTGATTGCCGGTATATTTGTCGCAATCATGGAAGGCATTCCACTCGATAAAATTGTGTCTGTCGTTCAGGACGGTCTGGGCAGTATTCTCGGCCATCTTGCACTCATTATTTTGTTCGGTGCGATTATCGGTAAATTTATGACCGAATCCGGCGCCAGCCAGAGGATTGCCGATAGCGTTATTGAGCACTGCGGCACACGTTTTCTCACCGTCGGTTTAATGTTTATTGGCGTGATTTTCGGCATCGCCATGTTTTATGAAGTCGCCTTCCTGATTGCCATGCCGCTGGTTTTGAACATCGCCAAAAAAGCCCATATTCCCTATATGAAACTGGTCGTGCCAACGGTGGTCGGCGCAACCATGGGGCACAGTTTGTTCCCACCGCAGCCAGGGCCGGTCGCGCTGATCAGCGCGTTTAATGCCGATATTGTGCAGGTCTATCTGTATGGCATTCTGGTCATTATTCCGGCGCTGTTTTGTGCCGGTATTTTATTGCCGAAATATTTACCGGGAATCAAAACGATTCCGCTGAATTCACTGCTAAAACCCGTGGAGGAAAAAACAGACCAGGATTTGCCGCCGTTTAGCATCAGTATTTTAATTCCGCTGATCCCGGCGGTACTGATGATTGTGGCCTCGCTGGTAAAAGGCCTGATGCCCACTGGTTCGGAACTGGTAAAAGTCTGTACCTTTTTCGGCAGCGCGGAAATCAGTATGCTGCTGGCAACGCTCGCGGCAATCTGGTTTCTCGGCATTAAGCGCGGCATGACACCGGACGGAGTGACCAATTGCGTCAGCGACGCGATTGCTAAAATTGCCAACGTCCTGTTTGTTATTAGCGCCGGTGGGATCCTGAAGCAGGTGATTGTGGTTTCCGGCGTTGGCAACCATATCGTGGACATTATGAGTAACGTCCCGCTGTCACCGTTTATCGTGGCGTGGATCATCACGGCCATCATCCGCATTCTGACCGGGCAAGGCGCAGTTGCGGCGATTACCTCTGCAGGGATCGTCGCGCCAATGGTTAGCGCTTTTCATTTAAATCCCGCGTTGATGTGCCTGGCCGTCGCCTGCGGCAGTAATACCATTACGCTGATGTATGATGGCGGCTTCCTGCTGTTTAAAGAAACCTTTGGCATCTCCATGAAAGACACCTTTAAAACCTGGGGGCTGCTGGAACTGATTAACTCGGTTGTCGGGTTAGGCATGGTGCTGCTGCTCAGCCTGTTTATCGCCTGACGTTTGCACTTGGGGAACAGGGAAGTCCCCGCCAAAATAATCCGCCCTTCTCATTCGCCATGCTACGTTTATCAGCAATAACATCCAATCCGGCCAGCCAATGTAACGACATCTCATTGTAAACACACTTTTTTCATCGTGTAGTGCATGCTGCACGCGGAGCTTTGTTTGCCTGAGAATGTTAACAATGAATACGTTATGCATCGCAAAGTGCGCTGGCGCTGGTGATGACCGTACTGATTCGCTACCGACGGTAGCGATGAAGGGTGGGCACCGGCTAACACCGGTGCACATTTTTATGCGCGAATGTCGTCATATTCACGAGTTTTATCAAACTCGTGTTTGGCAAACGGGCACAGTGGAATAATTTTACGGTTCTCGGCCCGCATTTTTTCCACCACGCGCGCCACAAGCTGTTTACCCACGCCTTGCCCTTTCAGGCTGGGATCAACATCAGTGTGTTCAATAATACTGAGATGTTCGCCCGTCGGCACAAATACAATCTCGGCAACCTGCACGCCCTGGGCGTCGTTGACGTAAAATTTGTTGTGACCTTCCAGTATTTCCATCTTTTCTCACTCAGTTATGGCGGTATTTGAGCGCACCGCTTGGGCAGGTATCAATCACGTTGATCACCGTCTCAACATCCACTTCGTCCGGAGTGATCCACGGTTTACGTTTCAGGTTAAAAAGCTTCGCATTACCGCGTACGCAGTTTCCTGAGTGTTTACAAATGGCCGTATTGAAGTAAACATCAATTTTTTCACCGGCATACACGCGATAACCCGCGTCCAGTAGATCTTTATCCACGACATTGCCTCCGCTGTTTTTATCGGGCGTTGAAGACATCATAACCTTGTTACAGGATTGTGAATATCGTGACGCAAGATATGGAATCCCTCATCAGCACCCGGCTCGACAAAATAGCGGGTGATCGCTTCAAACTGTGCATCAGAAGCAGCAAAATCGTGGTTACCCGCCGCATTCCGCCGCCGCAATCGCGCTTTGCACTCCTCATCCGCCAGCGGCAAATAGTGCAGGCAATGCGTCGCGCCTGAAGCGTGAATCAAAGACGTCATCCATTGGCGACTGGCAAGCGTATTCGCGGGAAAATCCAGCACGACGCTGACACCCGCTTTAAGCAACGCCACGGTATGCGGACCGATAGCGTTCCTGAGCTTTTCCGAGTAGTGAACATAGTCCGCCACGCTGCTCATCACATCCTTAAACAGCAACGCCAGCCAGCGATCTTCACTTAAGAGCACGGTGCCCGGTGTTTTTGCCAGTTCAGCGGCAAGCGTCGATTTACCGGACGCAATTTTGCCGCACAGGATATGCAGGGTTGGTGCAGAATGCGCCATTGTTCCTCCTTTATATACGCGACTTTTATCAACCGGGCCCGTCGCTGGCCGCAGCAAGCAACGGCACAATCAGATCGCTTAACGGCGTTGGAATACCCCGCTTACGCCCGTACCGCTGTATAACGCCGTTACGGATATCCCATTCAAGCACTCGTCCGGCCTGGCGATCGGCGAGAATAGAGGTACCCAGATCCGCCGGTGCACGATGAAAAACATCAACGATCTCCTGCGGCACGTCATCACTTAATACCGCACCTTCCGCACGCGCCACCGCAAGACATTCGCACAAATAAGCTAATGCCACATCTGTAATATCGGAACGTGAAAACATTCCGGCGCGACGCCCTGACAGCACCATCAAGCCCGCAACCGCATTCTGCAACAATTTGCGCCATGCAATAGAGGTGAAATCAGCAGCGAGATCGACTTCACAGCGCGTGCCCTGCAATACCTCGACCACACGTTGGGCTGCTGGCGTATCGGGCAATGTCAGACGTGGCTTAGCGCGCAGCCAGACAGAGGCATCGGGTTCACGCTGTGCGGGGAACCACACTACTGATGGCAGAACCGTCGCACCTGCAACATAAGCGGCGAATTGTATTTTCTGCTCAACACCATTTTGTAATACGCAGACCACCGTATGCTCGTCACACAAAACATTCAGCCAGGCCGCTGTGGCGTCCAGTTGCGTTGTTTTCACTGCGACAAACACCAGATCAAACGGCTGTTTGATTTCGGCAGGCTCGGTCAACACCGGGCCCGGTACAATAATGCGCCCCTCGTCAAAACGTAATTCGAGCTGCGGATGCGGTGTACGTCCACAAATTACAGGAGTTCGACCTACTTCGTGCAGGGCCGCGACAACAGTCGTTCCGATGGCCCCCGGCCCAATGAGGGCCACTTTAGGATTTTCAGAAATCATGAACTTCCTCCAGGTGATCTTTCACTGCCCTTGCGTCTCTATAAAAGGATGAAAAACAATACCACCGGCAATCAACACGGTGACAGATGCTCTGCTTATCACGCTCAAATCGGTATCGTCTGGTGGTTATAAATACGCTTAATCTAATACAACTTTTTTACAAGTGTACGCCAGATGCTCTCAGCCGCCCCTTGTTTCGATAAAGCATTAAAAGCCTGCGATCGGCGATGGACTCATGACAGGATGGAGAGAAAAGCGTCAACAACGTATTCGTATTTATTACCTATTCATTTTCTCGGAAAAAAATCTTAATTATTAGTTCTTAAAACATCATCACCAATTACACATAAACAATTAAGAACCATTTAAAAAATCATATTAGTTTATATTTGTAAAATATTCGTAACTATATAAAATCATGATAGAAAAAACGTCACAATAAACATCTGCGCATCATTCAAAACTGTCTGCAAATGCTGTGAATGAGGTTTAATTTAATTGATCTCGTTACTCCGCCTGTAATATCATCCTGGTATTGCAACAGCTAAATTGTTACCTACTCTGTTTTTATGGATGTCGAAAACAGAGCTTGTCCCTATTGACATTTGACAAGGAAGATATTTGTGGGAGTATTCAGTTACAAAGACCACGGAGAAGAAGAAACAGCGCATTATTTTATAACACGCTGATAATGTTAACAAAGCATGACAATAATACTGATGATGGTTTCGCTGACAACCTGGGGTTTTATGTTCCCACGAACAACCTTCGTTACGGATTGATGGAACGCAGAGTGGCTCAATCTTATTGAGTATCGACGCTCACGCTCCCGACCTTGATTCGGAATCTATGTTAATTGAAGCGATGAATAATTCAGACTGGTCAGCAGCATCTGATAAAAATCGAATAACATTACCAGTCTGAATAATACACCTAACATTTACTGAATTTATGAAATAATTAACGCCATGAAACTCTTTTCTCATAAAATGACCGCCATATATTGTATGGCATTGGTTTTTATCACCGGTTGCCGTGATGAAAATAAAAAAAATCTGCAAGGGTATATTGAAGGTGAGTTCGTCTATATCTCGTCTGAAAGTTCCGCGCGGATTTCAAAATTGATGGTTAAGCGTGGCCAGCATGTTACCGCAGGACAAACTTTGATTGTTCTGGATGATGATTATGAAAAAAAACAGGTCGAAATAGCGAATCAAACGCATGCAAGCGAGGTCTCGACTCTGGCCGATCTGGGCAAAGGCGGTCGCGATGCCGAACTGGATATTCTGAAAGCACAGCTCTCACAGGCGCAGCATGACGCCGAAGTGTCCCGCTCGAAATTTGGCCGCTACCAGAAGCTGCAATCCAAAGGCTACGTGTCCGAGCAGGAACTTGAGCAGTCCGAAGCAGATAACAAAATGAAATGGGACAGAGTGCAGGAATTGACCTCACAACTGAAAAATAAATCCCTGCCTTCGCGCGCCGATCAAATTGAGGCTCAAAAGGCCAGAGTGGAAAGTTCTTTATTGCAGGTCAAACAAAGCCAAATCGCGCTGAACAAACGCATTTTACGCAGCGCCGGTAGCGCCAAGGTTTACGACATTATGTATCACACTGGCGAAGTGGCCTCGCCTGGTGCGCCGCTCATCTCATTACTGCCGGAAGAGACCATTAAAATCCGCTTTTTTGTCCGCAACCCGCAGCTTTATAAAATCACGCAGGGTATGCAAATCGCAGTCAAAATCGAAGGCCGTGAAGAGCCAATGGCAGCAAAAGTGACCTATATTTCTCCCAAAGCTGAATTCACGCCACCGGTTATTTTCACCTCTGCGCACAAAGAGCGAATGGTCTTTATGATCGAAGCGATGCCGATCGAACCGGGCGAAAAGCTCCATCCTGGCCAGCCCGTCGAGGTCATATTATGATGGATTATTGCATCAAACTTCAGAACGTGAATAAGTCATTCGGGACCAAGCATGTCGTAAAAGATCTCACGCTGAATATCCCTACCGGTAAAATCACCGGTTTTCTCGGGCCAAATGGCAGCGGGAAAACAACAGCAATGCGCATGATGTGCGGGCTACTGAAGCCGGACAGCGGTTCAGGTAGCTGTTTTGATTTCGATATTTTTAAACAGCGAGAGTCCATTAAACCGATGATCGGTTATATGACGCAGTATTTCTCACTGTGGGAAAATCTTACGGTCCGGGAAAACCTGCTATTTCTGGCCAAAATACGGAATATTCCCCAACCAATAAAACGCGTCGAAGAACTTATCAACGAATTTGCTCTTCAGCGCTTTCGGGATGTTCTGACGCACCATTTATCCGGTGGCTGGAAACAACGCGTCTCGCTCTCGGCCAGCATCTTGCACGATCCGAAGATAATATTGCTGGACGAACCGACGGCGGGTGTCGATCCGTATGCCCGACGGGAATTCTGGAAAATTTTGCATTATCTTTCCAGCAAAGGCATGACGATTCTGGTCAGCACGCACTATATGGACGAGGCTGAACGCTGTAACCATCTGGCGTGGATGTCCTATGGTAATTTGCTGGCTTCTGGTTCTGCCGAAAGCATTATTCAATCCCAGGGGCTGACTACATTCGCTATTAAAGGTCCGAATCTGCACGATCTGGAATACCGCTTCAGCGATATCGACGAGATTGAACAAACAGTGATCTTCAGCAACACGCTGTTTGTTACCAGCAAACAGAGCAACACACTTAATACTATCGTTGGCGCCTTGCCCGATAACTACCACGTTGAAAAAACCGCCACCACACTTGAAGATTCGTTCGCGCATTTGATGAAACAGGCTGTACCAATATGAATAGATTAAAATTGATATACGAGCGCGTCATGGCAATTATCGTGAAAGAGATCTTTGAGCTACGCCGCGACAAGGTCAGCTTGCTGATGATCTTTGCGATTCCTTTGCTCAACCTCTGTATTATTGGTTTTTCGGTAAACACTGACCCTAAATTTGTACGCACTGCGCTGATCGATCACGACGTCTCATCCTTTAGCCGTACGCTGGTAACCGGGATGACCAATACGGATTATTTTGCCATCCAGCGGGTTACCAGTGAGCAAGAGGCCGATAAGCTTTTCCGTGAAGGCGCAGTACAGCTGGTGGTCATTATTCCAGCTGGATTTTCCAGAGATCTCATCGCCGCCAGGAAGCCGCAACTGTTAGTCCAGACCGATGCCAGCGATCCCGCGGCCACGGCAAATGCTACACAGGCACTGACAACACTGCTTAATGATGTGTTCAGACACGATACGAAAAACTTACCGGGCCTGCAAAAAGAGAGCACACAACTGGTCGATGTTATAGTGCATAAGCTCTATAACCCGGAGGGAATAACCCGCCTAAATATCGTACCTGGGCTTGCAGGGGTCATACTTTCCATGATCCTGATTCTGATGACCAGTCTTTCCATCATCCGTGAAAGGGAGAAAGACTCCATCATGCATATCATCAATTCGCCAGTCACCGCATGGGAAATCATGCTGGGTAAGGTTTTCCCCTATTTTTGTGTTGGTCTGTTACAGGCTGCGTTTATCGTTATGATGGCGGTTTACGTCATGGACGTTCCGGTCATGGGATCGTTTATTTCCCTGGCATTTCTGCTAACGATTTTCATCATTCTCTGCCTGGCAATCGGCGTCATATTTTCTACGATCACGAAGAGTCAGCTCCAGGTGATGCAACTGGCTTCGTTTTACTTTTTATTATCGACCATGCTTTCCGGTTTCATGAATACGTTCTATGGCATGCCTTTCTGGTCGCAACTGTTGGGTTCAGTACTTCCGCTCACCTATTTTTTACGCCTTGTCAGAGGGATTATGCTGAAGGGTTACGCTCTGAACGAAATGGCACCTGATTTCATGTCGCTGTTATTTCTTACCGTATTCTTATCGTTACTCTGTTGCATTCTTTTTCATCGCGTGGTTAAAAAGCTGTAGATCATCATTGATAAACGCGTTATCTGTTCTTATTTTTCCCATCCATAATGTGGTTGTGCGTTGCTCGCGTCAGCCAATAATATGGAAAAGAACTCAAGCATCCGTTATGAAAATACTTATCGGATGCTTGCCATTCGTCCAGCCTCCCTTCTATAAAATGTCATCAAGCTAAACCTGTCACTTTTTCAGTTATCGCACGCACGTTATTACCTGCCTTTTTAACAAGCAATGAGCAATCGAAAATCAAAATCCACCAATAGAATAAATTATCTACTGACACACCCTATAACTTGCCACATCAATATTTACTCACCCAACAACTCCATTAATCATAACAAACAAATAAAAAACATTTAGTCCGTAAGCTGTTATTAAATGACCTTAAATAAACATACATAACATACATTAAAATTCCTGCTCGCGCCTGCCACGCCTTAACCTACCCGCTGAAAAATAAGGTCTTTTTTATATAAGAGACAATACAGACAATTATGGCCAAATAATAATTTTCTTAAAAATAGAGCAACTAAGAAAACACATCTTTGCAATATAAAAAACTGCATATAGAATTCTCACTGCAATCACGAGATGATTCTGCGTAATGTAAAAGTCGTAGCTGAAAATCATAATACCGTATAAAAAACTGCGGCAATAAAAATGATAAAACAGCCTGCGATTACCTCTGACGCGCTACACAAATATATCTTTTATATACCTGATGATAATCATTAGATTCGTCATCTTTATTAAACAAGGACTATGTTATGAAAAATCTGAAAACTACCGCACTGGCATCATTTGTCGTACTGGCATTATCTTCTATTTCTTCTGTAAGTGCAGCTGACGGTACAATTAACTTTACCGGTGAAATTACCGATGCAGGCTGCAACACTTCTGTTAACGGTTCCAGCGCTACGACTGGCGACGTTGATATGGGTAAAGTTGTAAAAACTTCCTTTAAAGGTGTTGGTTCAACTGTTGACGGTTCTGCAAGCAGCACCGGTTTCACCATCGAAATGGATGACTGCCCGTCTACCGTAACTTCTGTAACCTTCAAGTTTGACGGCCAGAACGAAAATGGCGACGACACTGTTCTTGCTCTGACCGCAGGCGCTAACTCCGCTACCGGCGTTGGCATCCAGCTGTACGATAAAGATCGTAATGTAATCCAGCTGGCTAAAGCTTCCGCACCGTACACCATTACCAACACTGGCGCAGGCAGCACCAACTCCCTGCCGTTCTACGCCAAATACATCCAGACTCAAAATACGGTAACCACCGGTCCGGCAAACTCTGTTGCGACCTTTACCGTTAACTACTAATCACCTTTGGCCTGTTCCCGCGTGGGGACAGGCCTCTTTTTCAAAAGATGTTAGCCATGTTAAAAATATCTGCATATGCATTTTCCCTTATTTTTTGCTGCGCTTCGGCACAGGCTGGCGTGGTGCTTGGCGGCACGCGCATTATTTATGAAGAAGGGAAAAAAGAAGTCTCCATCGACATCGAAAATAAAGGTTCAGTGCCTTATCTCATTCAATCCTGGGTTGAAAATAAGGACGGAGTGAAAACCGGGGATTTTTTAGTTACTCCGCCATTATTCCGTCTTGATGGTGATAAAAAAAATGCATTACGCATTTTTAAATTGGTAAAAGAACTCCCTGGCGACCAGGAATCACTCTTTTTCCTTAACGCAAAATCTATTCCCGGCGGCATGCCGGACAGTAATACGTTGCAGATTGCAATCCGCAATCGTTTGAAACTTATTTATCGCCCCGCCGCTTTAAAAAAAGAAACGCCAGAGAACCGCACTGAGGAATTAACCTGGAGCAGAACGGGTAATAAATTAAAAGTAACAAATCCCACTCCGTATTATCAAAATTTTATGTTTATCAAAATCAATGATAAAGACATTGAGCTGAAAGATAAAAGCTACGCAGCTCCTTTTACAGATACCTGGTTTGATATTGGTGCCATCAATGGTAATCAAGTTAGCTGGAAAATCATAAATGATTATGGTTCGGCTGGCCCTCTCCACAGGAAAAATTTATAATAATACATGAGGTTATTAAAATGAAAGATGAGTCTTTCAGCGTCAATTATAAGACGGGGTTAAGCCTGTTGATTCGCGTTACTCTTGTGTCATTTTTTTTTTCGGATTGTGTCGCAGCCCAAAGCTTCTTCAACCCTGAATTTTTAAAAAACAGCGATCAGCAAAATGAAGTTGGCGACCTCTCTTATTTTGACATGGGATTACGCCAGAGCCCTGGCACTTACCGTGTTGACATTTGGTTGAATGGTAAAGCAATTGAAACGAGTGATGTTGAATTCAGGGCCCAAAAAGATGAGACAAGCGATACCATTGGGCTGTCGCCTTGCCTTAATCTGCCAAAATTAATTTCATTAGGTTTAAATGAAAATTACATCAAGCAGAATGTCTGGCTGGCAAAAGATCCTCAGCGTTGTGATATTCTTTCACTTATTCCAGAAGCTACGGCACAGTATGATACGGAACACCAACGTCTTAATTTAAGTATACCTCAAGCCGCATTAGTCCGTAAAAATCGGAATATTGTTCCTCCTGAACAATTTGATCAGGGTATTCCGGCATTTCTGCTGAATTATAAATTTCTGGCCAGCCAGACAAGTTCCAATCAAACCTCTGCCAAACAGGATAGTTACCACCTGAACCTGCGGCCGGGCCTGAATATTGGAGCATGGCGTTTACGCCATTATTCCACCTGGTCAAGAACAACCGATAATTATCGAAACGATGATTCGTGGGATAACATTTATACCTACGCGCAGCGCGATATTATTCCGTTACGTAGTTCTCTCGTTTTAGGCCAGAGTACGTCACCGGGAGATATTTTCGACAGCGTTGGTTTTACGGGTATGCAACTGGCGACAGACGAGACAATGTCTCCTGAAAACGTTACCGGCTATGCTCCAATCATCCGGGGTATTGCTAAAAGCAATGCCAAAATCGTTATTCGACAAAACGGTTACCAGATTTATGAAACCTATGTTTCTCCAGGTGCATTTGAAATTGATGATTTGTACCAGACAAACTCTAACGGCGATTTACAAGTTACCGTTCAGGAGTCCGATGGCAGCCAGCAAATCTTTACGGTACCTTACGCCTCGCTCCCCGTCATGCGACGTGAAGGCAGTCTCAAGTACAGCCTGACCTCTGGTGTTTATCGCACCTACGACAACAGCATTGCTAAAACGCCCTTTACGCAGGCCAGCGCCAGCTATGGCTTACCATTTAATGCCACCCTGTACGGCGGGATTCAGGCTGCGTCGAAATATCAGGCGCTGGCTACAGGGATTGGGAAAAATATGGGAAAGATTGGCGCAGTGTCAGTTGACGTGACGCAGGCGTGGTCAAAAAAACAGGATACCGCTAAAAGCGATGGTCAATCCTGGCGTATTCGCTACAGCAAAAATGTTACCCAGACAGGTACCAATTTCGCTATTGCGGGTTATCGATACTCAACCTCTGGTTTCTACACGCTCGCTGATGTGCTGAATACGTATCGCGATGATCACCGCAGATATCAGATGTATCGCGTCAGAAACCGTACTGAAATGAATATCAACCAGAACATTGGCGATCGCCTGGGCTACATTTCCTTAGGCGGAGTCATTGAAGATTATTGGGATAATAACCGGCAAAACAGATCGATCAGTACCAGCTACAGCAATAGCTGGAATAATATCAGCTACAGCCTTAACTATAGCTATGTGCAATCCATACAGAACAGAGGGCGTTTTGAGAAAACGTATAATGATCAGATAATTAGTCTGACGGTAAGTCTTCCTTTCGATCAATGGCTGCACACCAATCATAGCCTATATGCCTTTAATAACATGAATATCGCCAAGCCTGGCGAGACCTCTTTTATGGCTGGCCTGGCCGGTACCGCGCTGGAAGAGAATAACCTCAACTGGAGCGTTCAGCAGGGCTATGGGAATAAATCGAATGCCAGCGGCAACCTGGATCTTTCGTACCAGGGAACCTATGGCGAACTGGTTTCTTCCTATGGCTATAGCCAACAGTCCCGTCGCCTCAGCTATGGCGTTTCAGGGGGAATGGTTGTTCATGAACGCGGCCTGACGTTAAGCCAATCGCTTGGAGAAAGCGTGGCTCTGGTTGAAGCGCCAGGAGCAGCGGGAACCAGCGTGTCAAACCATACCGGCGTGAAGACAGATTTCCGGGGTTATACCGTGGTGCCGTACGTTACCCCGTACCGTCTGAACGATATCGTACTTAACAGCGAAACGCTTCCCGATAACATGGAGCTGAACAGCAACACGGCGACAGTTGTACCAACGCGCGGCGCGGTTGTGCGTTCAAGTTTTGCAGGCAAAGTGGGGATAAAAGGATTTATCAGGCTACTGGATCGTTCAGGAAAAATTCTCCCCTTTGGTGCGACGGTAACGCTGCAGAATGCAGAAAATAACGTGTCCAACTTCGTGGGTGAAGATGGGCAAGTCTATTTAACGGGTCTGAGTGAACAGGGTTCTCTTCTCGCGAAATGGGGTAATGAAGCCAATAAACAGTGCAAAGCTTCTTACGACTTCCGTGATACCCCTATGCCACCAACCGGCATCCAGCAGGTTGAGGCTGTCTGCCAGTAAGATTTCAGGAAAGTTAAGATATGAAGAGATATGTTTTTATCGCATCGGCAGTGATGTTATCACTATTCCATTCAGCTTCGGCCTGGGCTGTTGGATGTAGAGCCACAGCGTCTGGCATGGGAGTGGAAGGTAATAAACTTGAGTACCGTCTGAATAGTCCCTTAATTGCCATTGATCCGAATGCCCCCATCGGGCAAATATTATGGACCCGCAATATGGATACTTCGGGAAGGAAATGGAGTTGTAACTCCACGGCGCAGCGTCCATATACCTCAGCAATGGGCCCGGCGTATTCAACAATTATCGGTAGCAATTCAAGAGGGAATATTTATTCGACGGGTGTCGAGGGGCTTGGTATTCAGATCAGCGATCTCTACCAACCCAACAGAGTTGTTCCCAATAAAGCCTGGCCTACAGCACCACAAACCTCAGACTGGACAAGTAACAGCTACACGCGTATTGATTTTATTAAAGTTGGCAAGATTGGTTCCGGTAGTATGCCCAATGGTCCTATCGCAACATATTCAATGGATGGGGTACCCGTTATGACAGTTTCTGCCTACAGTTCAACATTAAAATTTAAAAGCTGTACTATTGGTGGTGGTTATAATCGCACAATTAATCTGGGAAGACTTAATTTCCGTGATATAAACCCCACATCGAAAGATGTCCCTTTTACATTAACGCTCACCTGCCAGGCGGATTCTGTTCCTGCATATGTCCAGTTTGATGCGCTCAATGGCAGCAGCGGTGACGGTTTATTAAACATTGATTCAAGCGTTGCGAATCCAGCGACGGGTGTTGCGGTAGAAATTGTTGATGCCTATAGCCACGCACCGTTAAAATTTGCACAAGAAACCAAATATCACATGAACAACGAAACAGCAATTTATATCTCACTGGCTGCCCGTTATAAACGTATTGCATCCACGATTACGCCAGGCCAGGCTAATGCAGGGATGACTATTACTATTAACGAGCGTTGACCTTATTTTAAAATCTTAAACAGCACACATACTATTTAGCAATAAGCATTTTCAGGGCCTGAATTAAATATTAAATGACCGGATTTCACAAAATTTAAGTTGTTTTTAAGACATGACATCCTGAAAATAAAAACCATCAGCACGGAACTCATTACCGAAAGCTGAATTTTGTCAGTTGAAAAATTTGCAATACTACAATTATCTGAAAACACAATTAAGGTAAATTTTATGAAAACTTTATCTGTTCAAGACATGAATAATGTCTCCGGAGCTTATTCCTGGAATAGCTGGACATCTATTTTTAGTAACGCTGTTGAAGCCGTTGCAAGCGCAGCCATGGGTGCAGCGATGGGTTTTGCCGGCGGTGCAGTCATCGGTGGTAAACACGGTGGTGATGGCGGCGGTATCCTGGGCGTTGGTTCTATCGGCCAGGGTGTTGGTATGATTGGCGCAGGCGTTATCGGTTGTGTTGCATTCGGTATTGCTGCGACCATTGTTGGCTTTAATAAAACCTGGGAATACAGCCAGAAATTCATGGATGGTATTTTCAGCGGCACATTTGTTCCGTGATTAAGATTTAAGTTTAGATTTCAGGCCCGACATGTTCGGGCCTTTTTTAACTGTCAGGTAATATGCCCATGAGTCAAAAATTATTCAGGCAAGAAGCCGTAGACCACCAGAGAAGCTACTGGAAAGGCAAGGTCATTTTATTTAAAGGCATATCACCTTTTATTATTTCTGCGTGCTGCACCGCTTTTATGGTGATACTTATTGCCATGCTTTGCTTCTTTAAATTCACGCAGCGTATCGATGTCGTTGGCGAAGTGATTACCCTTCCCCATCCATTAAATATTTCATCACCGCAGCCCGGTTTTATATCTCAACAATTTATTCAGGTTGGTGATACTGTAAAAAAAGGTGACATTCTTTTTGAGCTGGATGTATCTAAAAGTACCAATGCGGGTAACGTATCTGATACGAATATCTCGATGATAAAGGCTAAAATTGCCAATGCCGAAGAAATCATCAATAAACTGAAAGTGAACAAAGATGATTTTATCGCTACAACACAACGGCAAATCCAGCGTTATGAGCATTCACTTGCGGAAACTGATGGACTGTTAGCTACCGCGAAACAGGGTTTAACGAAAATGGAAGGCGCGCTTCAGAACTATAATCAGTATCTGAAGAAAGGACTCATTAATAAAGATCAGTATAATAACCAGCATTCCCTTTATGTACAGCAGCAGAATGCCTTTCAGTCATTATCGACGCAGAAGATGCAGCTCGAACTGCAACTCACCCAGTCGCGCAGTGATATCACGGTTAAATCGGCAGAACTGGATAACCAGATTGCATCACAATATAACCAGTTAAGCGATTTCCAGTCTCAGCTTATTGAAACGAATGCCAATGGAAAAATTCTGGTAAAATCGACCATTGCTGGCAGAGTGGAATCCGTTGCGGTTACTCCGGGCCAAATGGTTGATGCAGGAAGCAGTCTGTCCCAGGTCAAACAATTAACAGATGTTAAGTATTATTTATTATTATGGCTTCCCGACAACAGCCTGCCGTATGTGAAAATCGGCGATACTGTGAATATCCGTTATGATGCATTTCCTTCAGATAAATTTGGACAGTTTTCCGGGAAGATAAAGTCAATATCATCCATGCCAGCGACACGAAGAGAGCTATCGGAATATAGCATTGGCCAGACAAATACTAATTCCCAGCTAACGTTATACAAAGCAATTATAGATATCAAAGAAAATGAATTTATTTATAAAAATAAAAAACTAGCATTATCAAATGGCCTTAAAGCCAAAAGTATTGTCTTCATGGAAGAAAGACCACTTTATCAGTGGCTGTTCTCGCCCGTGTATAAAGTTGCACAGAGTTTGACAGGGCCAAATAATGAATAAAGCTATTCTTGATACTATATTTAAAAGAATCAATTTCTCTATTAAAAATAAAGTACCCGTGATTATTCAGTCTGAAGCGGCAGAGTGCGGCAATGCTTGTTTATCCATGATCTGCGGTTACTACGGTAAGGACATTGATCTCTTTAATTTTCGCAATCGCTATGGTTCGCCCGCGCAAGGGGCAACATTAACCGATATTAACCAGGTTGCGCAGACCGCAGGGTTGAAAACACGCGCCCTCTCACTCGACATGGATGAAATAAAAGAGCTGCGCCTTCCTTGTGTCCTGCACTGGTCATTGAATCACTTTGTGGTACTGGTCGCGATAAAAGGCAAACGCTTCGTGATTAACGACCCGGCAATGGGTCGGCGTGTTGTTCATCAGAAAGAGATGTCTGAGAATTTCAGCGGCATCGCCCTCGAAGCGTGGCCCGACAGCCATTTCAAACAGGAAAAACAGCGCTCGCGGCTCAAATTGCTGGATTTAATGCGCAATATTGTCGGCCTGAAATCGGCGCTGAGTAAAATCTTCATGCTTTCCATTGTCATTGAGGCGGTCAACCTTCTCATGCCAATGGGCACGCAGCTGGTCACCGACCATGTTATCACCGCCCATGACAACAACCTGCTGCTGGTGATCTGCGCCGGGCTGCTGTTTTTTACCCTATTCAAGACCGCAGTCAGCATGATAAGGGCATGGGTATCACTGAAGCTAAATACGCTAACCGATATTCAGTGGAAGACCAGCTTTTTTGATCATCTGCTGAGCTTGCCGCTCGCCTTTTTTGAAAAGCGCAATCTGGGCGATATCCAGTCGCGATTTTCTTCTCTGGATACCATCCGCGCCACTTTCACAAATAACATTGTGATGGGAACGATCGACTCCATCATGACCGTGGGCGTGTTGGTTATGATGAGTCTGTACGGTGGTTGGTTGGTCTGGGTCGTGCTCGGCTTTACCCTGTGTTACGCGGCGATGCGAATTATCACTTACAAATTTTACCGTACGATCAGCGAAGAGCTGATCGTTAAACGCGCGCGTTCAGGTTCCCATTTTATGGAGACGCTGTACGGTATCGCGACCATAAAATCGCTGAACCTTAAAAACCGCCGCTCTCAGCACTGGCTCAATACTAATATCGACGTCAGCAACGCCAGCCTGCGGCAGACGCGCTTTGATATGTTATTCGGCGGCATCAACACTTTTATTAACTCTGTCGATCAGGTTGTCATTCTGTGGCTTGGCGCACTGATGGTAATGGATAACACCATGACCATCGGTATGTTTATGGCGTTTAACGCCTATCGTGGCCAGTTTGCCCAGCGCGCCTCGTCGCTTATTGACCTGGCAATGCAGTTCAAGATGCTGTCGCTGCATAACGAACGTATTTCAGAAATTGTCTTCAGCAAACCGGAAGCGGAATCACCGCCGCGGAAAGTTTTTGAGGACAGCGCTGGCGTGCCGCTGCAGGTTCAGGATTTGTCGTATCAATATGACAAACTGACCAAACCGGTGTTTTCCAATGTGAATATTAGCGTTGCTGCGGGCGAATCCGTGGCATTAATTGGTGCCTCCGGAATTGGTAAAACTACTCTGCTGAAAGTGATGTCCGGCCTGCTTACACCCGATCATGGCGATATTTTCGTCGGTGATTTTGACGTCAAAAAAATCGGTGTAAATAATTACCGCGCCTGTACTGCCTGTGTATTGCAGGAAGATCGTCTTTTTTCAGGTTCTATTGCCGATAATATTTCCGGCTTTGAAGATAATGCCGATCAGCAACTGATTGTTGAATGTGCCGTAAAGTGCAATATCCATGAAGAGATCATGCGCATGCCTATGGGTTACGAGACGATTATCGGTGAATTAGGCAGCGGCATCTCGGGTGGTCAGAAACAACGCTTATTGATCGCTCGCGCACTTTATCAGAAACCCAATATTTTATTTATGGATGAGGCCACCAGCCATCTTGATGCAAATAATGAAAGAATGATTAACAACGCGATTGAGTCATTAAATATTACGCGCATTATTGTGGCTCACCGTCCGTCCACTATTGCCTGCGCAGACAGGGTTATTGATCTTTCCAAAATATCATCGCTATAAAGGAGAATGATAAATGAATATGTTAAAGGGAATAAACGCGGGAGTTATTAACTCGGCAGATGGTATACCTGTAATTGCGCTGAAGATGATTGATTCTGGCGATAGCGAGCAGTTACTTTTATTGCCACCTAACCTATTGCAGGAGGTGATGTTTGCTCTGTTTAGCTGCTATCGCTCTTTACATCGGATCTACCAGCAATCGCCTGACCAGATCCGCGAGCAGGTGAACACTCACTCACAGACGTTGAGTACCAATGTTCCGGCCATTTCTCTCGATGAGGTACAAAGTATCAGCGCAGAACGTTGCGTAGCGAACTTTGTGCTCAAGCAGCGGCAGGACAGAATTAATTTCTTGTTCTTATTACAGAACGGTGAAAATCTGTTACTGGCCTTAGACTATACGCAAACAGAATATGTTCTCAGCCTGCTGGCAAACACCATCAAGAGCACGGGTAACGAGCAATTAATGGCGCTGTGTTTGACTATGAATGACTTTATTCCTTTTTATGTCACCACCTTTAATAAGGGTGAAAATAAAGGGATCGATTACAATCAATTTTCGGTGCCAGACTGGAAATCAGAGACCTTCGACACATTTCATTCCATTTTATTTATCCAGCCGGATGGCACAATTGCCTGTGGTGCGATCATTAAAGCAGAACCGGCATTCCCGGCAGGTCGTATTGAATTCATTGCGCAAATCTTATTGCAGAATAATAAAATGCTCGTGCCCTATAAGAATCACACTATGATTATCGATCATAACCGGCTGGATATACCTGCGGGCAATGAGAGTATGGAAACGTTATTACGCGCGCACATAGCTCATCGGACAACGAAACTGGGATAACCGGCTAACAGTGGAATATGGAGCGGTGAAGAGACATCGCCGCTCCAGAAATTTGCCAGCCCAATAAGTTTATAAACGACAACGGGATGTTGCGTTTAATGACGCTCTAATACCCTTCTCTTCTTCGTTCCATTCGCAAACGCGTCAATTCAGGAATATCTTCACATGATGAGCGCTTCAGCATAGCCTTGATGTGGTCTTTCGCTTAGGCTGTTTCCTTCCGTGGACAAACAGGGACAGCTTCCTCATCGTGGATAACATCCTGGTTTTGAAAGCAATCGTTGTGGCAATTCTTGCCCTGTGGGCAATTGATGTACTCAGAACAAAGCGAAGAAAACAGCACAGCGACCCCGCGATTGCCGAGGCTAACGCCAGAGAACGCCATGACTGGCGCTATTTCAGATGGGGTTTCCGGATAATGCAGATCGCATGTGCGCTCTATTTCATCTTGTCAGCGATAAAATTCATACTGGCGTAGTCAAGGTCGCCCGGTTCAGAACATCGATTACGCGCCATTTTTTAGAGCGCGATAACGAGACGGAACAGTTAACCGCAGAACGTTGTTCCTGACGACATATCATCAACAGCATCGCTTCGCAGCCAGCAATAATCATGTTTCAGGGAAAGTTTGTGGGGAAATACAGCAGGAGATTCTGGAGCGGGCGAAGGGAATCGAACCCTCGTATAGAGCTTGGGAAGCTCTCGTTCTACCATTGAACTACGCCCGCGTCGAAGTGCGTAACGCATTATAGTCTTTACGCACCGTCTGGCAAGATACACCTGCGCTAACAGGTTAATTTATCGTCTGTTAGGCGCATTTTTAACATTTAGGGGCGCTGCCCTGCGGCGGTAAATAACGCAGCGGATCAATCGCCGTTGCCCGGTAGCGCAGCTGGAAGTGCAAGCGAACGGAATCCGCATCGCTGCTGCCCATGGTAGCGATCTTCTGCCCCGCTTTCACGTTCTGTCCGTTATTCACCAGCATCGTATCGTTATGCGCGTAAGCCGTAATGTAATCTTCGCTGTGCTTAATCATGATCAGATTACCGTAGCCACGAAGCTGGCTGCCAACGTATACCACCTTCCCTGCACCAGCAGCATAGATGGCTTGCCCGCGCGAACCTGCGATATCAATCCCTTTATTGCCGCCGTCGGACGTGGAGTAACCCATAATCACTTTCCCGCTGGTCGGCCATCGCCAGCAGCGTTGCCCTACCGGCGGCCATGAAGATTGCGGCACGGCGGAGGATGGCGTGACTTTGGCGGTTTTCGTGCTGGTTTTACCCGAGGATGCGCTGGCTTTAGAACCATTAACCTTCAACCGCTGCCCCACTTCGATGGTATATGGCGGGGAGATCCCGTTTAGGCTGGCGAGATCTTTCACGCTGGTTCCGGTAATGCGTGAAATACGGTACAGCGTATCGCCCCGCTTCACCGTATAGGTGGAGCCGGAATCACTGCCTCCGGAAGAGGATTTCCCGGCGCAACCTGCCAGCAGCAAGGCGATCGCCAGGCAAAAGGCAATGCGGAACGGGTTACTCATCAGGCGTCCTGCGCGCAAAACAGATCCTCGATTAAAATAAATGGCGACCTATGATAACAGCCACAATCCGGATGCCAATACTTTCACGATGAATGGCGCGGCATCGGATAGCCCTGAGCAATGATTTCCATCATTTCCGGCAGATACGGCATCGCCGGCATCTTCACCAGCGCCGGGTAGAATACCTGCGGCGACGGAAAAACATCCACTACGTGGCAGTTCGTTAATTTGGCTGCATCCACCTCTGATGACGGCAGCAGCGTCGCCGCAGCGAGGCCAGACTCCAGCCATTCCAGAATCACGCCAGGCTGGGTGATATGCATGATCACCCGTGGATTCCCACCCGCTTTACGGAACAGGTCGATTAACATCTCATACGTTCCGGCATCTTTTGCCCGGTGCAGCAGCACCAGCGGAAATGCCGCCAGCGCCTGGTAATCAAATGGGCTCGCTGGCCTTTCAGGCAAACACTGCTTGCTGATCACCGCAACCAGCCGTACCGGATCGAAGGAGACATAATCAAAGCCTTCACTGCGGTAGGGGCGCTGGATCAACGCCAGATCGATCGCACCTTCGTTAAGCATGGTTTCCAGATGGCTGGAATCCGTTACCGAAATATTAATCTCTGCATCAGGGTGACGCTTATAAAGCTCCAGCAACAATGGCTTGAAATACGATTGAAAAAGATGGGTTAAGCCGATTCTTAACTGGAATTTTTCTTTATTGGCAATGGCGACCGTTTCGCGGGCGGTGTCTTCAACCTGGCGTAATATTTCGCATGCTTTACGATAAAGAAAATATCCGGCATCGGTTGGCTCAATACGATTTCCCTGGCGGGTAAACAGTGAAACCTGTAGCTCTTCTTCCAGTTCCTGAATCCGTTTACTCAGTGGCGGCTGCGCCATATTCAGCACTTTCGCGGCCTGGCTTACGGACCCCTGCTCTACAACGCGGCAAAAATAACGCAACCTTTTCAAGTCCATAAAACTTTACTCCGCGATACCCAGGCGCTCAGTATCACACTTAGCGCAGCAAAGGAAAAGTCTGCTTTTCTAATCAAATTAGAAACCTAAATTTAACAATTTTATAAACAGTACTTTTTTGATCTGGTCTGAATCAGGAAAACGGTATTTGTTTAATGTTCCCTGGAAAAATAAGGTAGCCACCGACAGTAAACCTTTTTTTTCGATGGAACAGACTATGTCAAATAGCGAAAATAAAAATACCAGCGGCGTTACAGATTTACGCTCGGCGATTGAATTATTAAAAACACTGCCCGGCGAATATGTCGAAACCGATACTGAAGTTGATCCACACGCGGAACTTTCCGGTGTTTACCGTTACGTTGGCGCAGGCGGCACCTGCCAGCGCCCAACACGTAAAAACGGCCCGGTGATGATGTTCAACAAAGTGAAGGGCTTCCAGGATATCAGCGTGGCTATCGGCCTGAACGGCTCGCGCAAACGCGTCAGCCATTTCCTCAACTGCGCGCCGGAAAAATTGGGCCACCTGCTGAAAGATTCCGTGCAGAACCCTATCCCGCCAGTACTGACCAAAGACAATGCTGTCTGCCAACAGGTGGTTCATCTGGCCAGCGACGCTCACTTCGACCTGCGCAAACTGCTACCAGCACCAACCAATACCGAAGAGGACGCCGGCCCGTACATCACAATGGGTCTGTGCTACGCTTCCGATCCTGAAACACACGAATCCGATATCACCATTCACCGCCTTTGCGTGCAGAGCCGCGACGAGCTGTCGATGTGGTTAACCCCGGGTCGCCATATCGATGCATTCCGCATGAAAGCGGAAGCCGCCGGGCAACCACTGCCGATCTCGATCAGCATTGGCGTCGATCCTGCTATCGAAATCGCCGCCTGCTTTGAGCCGCCAACCACCCCGCTGGGTTATGACGAACTGAGCGTCGCCGGTGCCCTGCGCGGCAAGGCTGTAGAAATGGTGCAGTGTAAAACCATCAACGAACGCGCCATTGCGCATGCGGAGATCGTTATCGAAGGCGAACTGCTGCCGAACGTACGTCTGCGTGAAGATCAGAACACCAATACCGGTAAAGCGATGCCTGAATTCCCGGGCTATACCGGCGAGGCCAAAGATGCGCTGCCGGTAATCAAAGTCAAAGCCGTCACTCATCGCTATAACCCGATCTGGCGTACCACTGTTGGTCCAGGCGAAGAACACGTCAATATGGCGGGCATCCCGACGGAAGCCAGTATCCTCGATATGGTGGGCCGCGCAATGCCGGGCAAACTGCTCAACGTATTCGCTCACTCGGCGGGCGGCGGTAAACTGCTGGCGGTGATGCAATTCAAGAAATTCTCCCCGGCGGATGAAGGCCGTCAGCGGCAGGCAGCCCTGCTGGCATTCTCTGCCTTCCCGGAACTGAAACACGTGATTCTGGTTGATGAAGACGTGGATATTTTCGACAGCGACGATGTGCTGTGGGCGATGCAAACCCGTTATCAGGGTGATGTCGATACCGTCACCATTCCTGGTGTTCGCTGCCATCCGCTCGATCCGTCTCAGATCCCGGCTTACAGCCCGAGCATTTTGCAGCAGGGAATGTCCTGCAAAACCCTCTTTGACTGCACGGTGCCGTTCCATCTGAAAAGCCACTTTGAACGCTCGAAGTTTAAAAAGGTTGATGTGAAACGCTTCCTGCCAGATTTCGAGTAAGGGGAACAATGTGGCGGCATCTCAACGCATCATTGTCGGCATTAGCGGTGCTTCTGGTTTTCAGTATGGCGTAAAGGCGCTTGAGCTTTTACGTACGCAGGATCCTGAAGTCCATCTGGTTATCTCAAAAGGGGCGGAAAAAACCTGTGAGCTGGAAACGGACTATCAGCTTGATGAGGTGATGGCGCTGGCAGATGTGGTTCACCCTATTGGTAATCTTGGCGCAGCCATTTCCAGCGGATCGTTTAAAACAATGGGCATGCTCGTTGCCCCCTGTTCCATGCGTTCGCTGGGCTCCATCGCCAACTGCCTGACAGATAACCTGCTGACCCGGGCCGCCGACGTGGTGCTTAAAGAGCGCCGCCGTCTGGTGCTGCTGGCGCGCGAAACGCCACTTAACCTCGGACACATTCGCAACATGCAGGCAGTGACAGAAATGGGCGGGATTATTTTCCCGCCGGTTCCGGCGCTGTACCAGCGCCCGCAAACCACTGATGAAATCATTACCCACAGCGTCAGCCGCGCGTTAGACCTGTTTGGTATTGATGTGAAAAACCTTCCGCGCTGGGGCGAGGGCAACCTGGTTCATAACGCGTAATCATGCAGGAAACATTATGTTAATTGGTCCTTATGTGAATGGCGCTGCCGTTATTGTCGGCGGTTTGCTGGGTTCACTTGTTGGCAAGCGTATTCCGGAGCGCGTGAAAGTGGCGCTGCCCCTGACCTTTGGTCTCTGTTCGGTCGGTCTTGGCATCAACCTGGTAATAAAAGTGAAGTTCATGCCTGCCGTGGTTCTGGCGATGGTGCTGGGCGCGGTCATTGGCGAAGCGTTCTTTCTGGAAAAACAGATCGGCAGAGCGGCGGGCACAACGCGCGGCTTAATCAACCGCGTTTTCCCACCGGTTCAGGGTCTGGGACACGATGAGTTTACGGAGAAATTTGTCGCAATTCTGGTGCTGTTTTGCGCCAGCGGCACCGGTATCTTCGGTGCGATGCATGAAGGCATGACGGGCGATCCCTCCATCCTGTATATCAAAACGGTGCTCGATTTGTTTACCGCCGCCATTTTCGCCACCATGCTGGGCTTCTCAGTAATGACCATCGGTTTACCACTGATTGCCGTGCAGGTTGCGCTGGCAACGCTGGCGGTTTACATCCTGCACATGATCACCCCGGACATGATGGGGGATTTCTCCTGTGCAGGCGGGTTAATCATGGTCGCTACGGGGCTGCGGATTTGTAATATAAAGCCGTTCCCGGTGGCGAATATGTTGCCCGGACTGGTACTGGTAATGCCCTTTTCCGCTCTCTGGGCAAAACTTTTCGCCTGATAGTTGGTTATAATCGCGTTTGCCCGGTGGCGCTGTGGCTGGCTGGTTTGCAGGGATCGTGTTCCCTGTAAACTGGCTAAGTCCAGCGCCACCCGGCGTTTTACGTTCGGGAGCCATTATGGGTACACAAGAGCACGTTATTTTAGTGAATGAGCAGGGAGTGGTAACCGGTACGCAGGAAAAGTACGCCGCACATACATCGCAAACGCCGTTACATCTGGCTTTTTCATGCTGGATTTTTAATGCCGCAGGACAGTCTCTGGTGACACGGCGCGCATTAAGCAAAAAAGCCTGGCCAGGCGTCTGGACGAACTCCGTTTGCGGGCATCCGCAAAAAGGGGAAACCACCGAACAGGCTCTTATTCGCCGCTGCCGTTATGAAGTTGGCGCCGGAGTCGAGCACATTACCGCCATCGCACCAGAGTTCCGTTACCGTGAAACCGATCCTTCCGGCATCGTGGAAAACGAAATCTGCCCGGTCTTCGCCGCGCAAATCACAACGCCGTTGACGATTAACTACGATGAAGTGATGGAATATCAGTGGGTGGATCTGGAGGCGTTATTACAGGCGCTCAATGCTACGCCCTGGGCTTTTAGCCCGTGGATGGTGGCAGAAGCAGCCACTGCGCGGGCCGCGTTCAGAGATTTTGCCGCCACATTGCAGGTATAAAAAAGCCCCGACGTTGTTCACGCCGGGGCTTTTTTTATCGCTGAGCGATTACTTCACCGGACGCATTGCCGGGAACAGGATCACATCGCGAATGGTGTGGCTGTTGGTAAACAGCATCACCATACGGTCGATACCAATGCCCAGACCCGCCGTCGGCGGCAGGCCGTGTTCCAGCGCGGTCACGTAGTCTTCGTCGAAGAACATCGCTTCGTCGTCGCCCGCATCCTTCGCTGCAACCTGGTCAGCAAAACGCTGCGCCTGATCTTCCGCGTCATTCAGCTCGCTAAAGCCGTTACCAATTTCACGACCGCCGATGAAGAACTCGAAGCGATCGGTGATTTCCGGATTGACGTCGTTACGGCGCGCCAGCGGGGAAACTTCCGCCGGGTATTCCGTAATAAAAGTCGGTTGAATCAGATACGCTTCGGCCACTTCCTCGAAGATTTCGGTCACGATACGGCCCAGACCCCAGCTCTTCTCAACTTTGATACCGATGCTTTCAGCAATCGCCTTCGCGCTGTCGAAGCTATCCAGATCCGCCATGTTGGTTTCCGGACGGTATTTCTTGATCGCTTCGCGCATGGTCAGTTTTTCGAACGGTTTGCCGAAGTCGAAAACTTCATCGCCGTAAGGCACTTCGGTTTTGCCGAGGATGTTCTGCGCCAGCGTGCGGAACAACGATTCGGTCAGTTCGATCAGATCGTTATAATCCGCATACGCCATATAGAGTTCCATCATGGTGAACTCAGGATTATGGCGAACGGAGATACCTTCGTTACGGAAGTTACGGTTGATTTCGAACACGCGCTCAAAGCCGCCAACCACCAGACGTTTGAGGTACAGTTCCGGCGCGATACGCAGATACATGTCCAGATCCAGCGCGTTGTGATGGGTGATAAACGGACGCGCGGACGCACCGCCCGGGATCACTTGCATCATCGGCGTTTCAACTTCCATAAAGTCGCGGCCCACCATGAACTGGCGAATACCGGCCAGGATCTGCGAACGCACTTTAAAGGTATTGCGGGATTCTTCGTTAGAGATGAGATCCAGGTAACGCTGGCGATAGCGCGCTTCCTGATCCTGCAAGCCGTGGAATTTATCCGGCAGCGGACGCAGGGCTTTAGTCAGCAGACGCAGTTCGGTGCAGTGAATGGAAAGTTCACCGGTCTTGGTTTTGAACAGCTTGCCGCGCGCGCCGAGGATATCGCCGAGGTCCCATTTTTTGAACTGCTCGTTATACACGCCTTCTGCAAGATCATCGCGCGCAACGTACAGCTGAATTCGACCGCCCACATCCTGCAAGGTTACGAATGAGGCTTTACCCATAATGCGGCGGGTCATCATGCGGCCAGCAACGGCCACTTCAATGCCCAGGGCTTCCAGTTCTTCGTTCTCTTTGCCATCAAATTCAGCGTGCAGCTTGTCAGAGGTCTGGTCACGACGGAAATCGTTCGGGAACGGCACCCCCTGCTCGCGCAGTTGCGCCAGCTTCTCGCGGCGGGTTTTCAGTTCATTGTTAAGATCGACTGCCGCGTCAGCGCCCTGTGCTTGTTGTTCAGACATGTTGGTTCCTCATAACCCTGCTTTCAAACTTGCTTCGATGAATTGATCCAGGCTGCCGTCCAGCACCGCCTGCGTGTTGCGGGTTTCAACCCCGGTACGCAGATCTTTGATGCGGGAATCATCCAGGACATAAGAACGGATCTGGCTTCCCCAGCCGATATCGGACTTGGTGTCTTCCATCGCCTGTTTCTCCGCATTTTTCTTTTGCATTTCCAGTTCATAAAGCTTCGCTTTCATCTGCTTCATGGCCTGGTCTTTGTTTTTATGCTGAGAACGGTCGTTCTGGCACTGCGTTACCAGCCCGGTCGGAATATGGGTAATACGCACCGCGGATTCCGTACGGTTAACGTGCTGGCCGCCCGCGCCGGATGCGCGATAGACGTCAATACGCAGATCCGCCGGGTTAATCTCGATATCAATATCGTCTTCCACTTCCGGGTAGACAAACGCGGAGCTAAAGGAGGTATGACGACGGCCGCCGGAGTCGAACGGGCTCTTACGCACCAGGCGGTGAACGCCGGTTTCGGTACGCAGCCAGCCGTAGGCGTAATCGCCGATAATCTTGATGGTCACAGATTTAATACCCGCGACTTCACCTTCAGACTCTTCGATAATTTCAGTTTTGAAGCCGCGCGCTTCCGCCCAGCGCAGATACATGCGCATCAGCATGCTCGCCCAGTCCTGCGCTTCGGTACCACCGGAGCCCGCCTGGATATCCAGATAGCAATCGGCGCTGTCATATTCGCCGGAGAACATACGACGGAACTCAAGCTGTGCCAGCTTCTCTTCCAGCCCGTCCAGCTCGGCGACCGCTTCGTTAAAGGTTTCTTCATCGTCAGCTTCTACCGCCAGCTCCAGCAGGCCGGAGACATCTTCCAGCCCCTGCGACATTTGATCGAGGGTATCGACGATAGCTTCAAGTGAGGAACGCTCTTTGCCCAGCGCCTGTGCGCGCTCTGGCTCATTCCAGACATCCGGCTGCTCCAGCTCGGCGTTTACTTCTTCCAGACGCTCTTTCTTGGCGTCATAGTCAAAGATACCCCCTAAGAACGTCGGAGCGCTCCGTGAGGTCCTGAATACGATTTTTTACCGGGTTAATTTCAAACATGGTCTGATTTCTTTTAATGGACTTGTCAAAATGCGGTGATAAGGGCGGGAGTTTACCGGATCCACGCCCTTTTTTGTAGCGAATACTGGCGCTAAAGTGGCCAGAGATTTTCGATGATAAGCTGTACGCTACGATTCCCGCGGAACTCGTTGACATCAAGTTTATAAGCAATATTCACCTGCCGCACGCCGTTGTCCGGCCAGCAGGTGGTATCGACGTTAAACGCAATGCCATCAAGCAGCGGGCCGCCGCCAACCGGCTCGAGCATCACCTTCAGGTGACGCTCGCCCACCAGCCGCTGTTGCAACAGTCGAAACTCGCCATCGAACAGCGGCTCCGGGAACATTTGCCCCCACGGCCCGGCTTCACGCAGCATTTCGGCGACATCCAGCGTCATCTCTTGCGGCGTCAGCGGGCCGTCAGAAACAATTTCGCCCTGCAACAGCGCCGGATCCAGCCATTCCGTCACCAGCTCGCCGAAGTGCTGTTGAAACTCTTCGAAACGCGGCTCTTCGAGCGTCAAACCGGCAGCCATCGCATGACCGCCAAACTTAAGCATCATGCCAGGGTAGAGCATATCCAGGCGCTCCAGCGCATCACGCATATGCAGCCCCTGAATCGAACGCCCGGAACCTTTCAAAACGCCATCGCCAGCAGGCGCAAAGGCAATTACCGGCCGATGAAAACGCTCTTTGATACGCGAGGCGAGAATCCCCACCACGCCCTGATGCCATTCGGGATGGTACATCGCCAGCCCGCCGGGCAGCGTATCGCGGCTTCGTTCAAGCTGCTCGCACAAGGTTAGCGCTTCGGCCTGCATCCCTTGTTCGATCTCTTTGCGCGTCTGGTTCAGCGCATCCAGATCGTTAGCCAACTGACGCGCTTCGCCGAGGTTATCGCATAACAGCAGCGCGACGCCCACCGACATATCATCCAGCCTGCCCGCCGCGTTCAGGCGTGGACCCAGCGCAAAACCCAGGTCGCTTGCCGCCAGTTTCTGCGCGTCGCGGTTGGCGATTTCAAGCAGCGCTTTGATGCCAGGACGACAGCGCCCGGCGCGGATCCGGCTCAGGCCTTGCCAGGTGAGAATACGGTTGTTGGCATCAAGCGGCACTACGTCTGCTACCGTTCCCAGCGCGACGAGATCGAGCAATTCCGCAAGATTCGGCATTGCCAGCCCGCGCGATTCAAACCAGCCGTTATCGCGCAGAAAAGCACGTAGCGCCAGCATCAGATAAAAAGCGACACCGACGCCCGCCAGCGATTTCGACGGGAAATCACAGTCGCGCAGGTTGGGGTTCACGATGGCTTCCGCATCCGGCAGGGTATCACCTGGCAGATGGTGATCGGTCACGACCACAGGAATACCCAGTTCGTGCGCCCGCGCCACCCCGGCATGCGAGGAAATACCGTTGTCCACTGTCAGGATCAACTGCGCGCCGCGCGCATGCGCCTGATCGACCACTTCCGGGCTGAGGCCGTAACCGTCGTCAAAACGATTCGGCACCAGGTAGCTCACATTTTCACAGCCCAGCGCACGCAGCGCCAGGACGCTGAGCGCCGTGCTGGTTGCGCCATCGGCATCAAAATCGCCGACCACGATAATGCGTAAACCTTCGCGCAGTGCGTGATAAAGGTGCGAAACCGCCTCATCAATACCGGTAAGTTGCTGCCAGGGCAGCATACCTTTTACGCTGCGCTCCAGTTCGCTGGCCTTACGCACGCCGCGGCTGGCGTAGAGCCGACGCAGTAGCGGCGGTAAGTCTTCCGCCAGTTCCGCAGAATCATCCACCTTGCGGCGGCGAAGTTGTATCTGAGCTTTCACGCGTTTTATTTACCGCCGGTGGCTTGCTGATGTTTGTCGAGGAAGGCTTTCATCTCAGCCGGTGCCTGATAGCCCGGAACAAGGTAGCCATCGTTCAGCACAATGGCCGGTGTTCCGTTGACGCCAAACTGCACGCCCAGCGCGTAGTGGTTAGCAATATCAATATCGCAGCTGGCCGGTTTGATGCCTTTGCCATCCATCGCGTCATCAAAGGCTTTATTACGATCTTTGGCACACCAGATTGCTTTCATCTGGTTTTCGACTTCACTCGGCACGCCCTGACGCGGGAACGCCAGATAGCGGACGGTGATGCCCAGCGCGTTGTAATCCGCCATCTCACTGTGCAGTTTCTGGCAGTAGCCGCAGGTGATGTCGGTGAACACGGTGATCACGTGTTTTTCTTTCGGCGCTTTGTAGACAATCATCTCTTTTTCCAGCGCGTTCAGGTGCGGCAACAACATTTGCGTGGTGACGTTTACCGGCTGCGCGCCGCTGACATCGTACATCGGCCCCTGGATAATATGTTTGCCGTCTTCGGTCACATACAGCACGCCGCTGTTGGTCAATACCGCTTTCATTCCGGCGACGGGAGCGGGCAATATTTCAGAACTCTGCACACCCAGTTTTGCTAACGACTGCTTGATAGCGGCGTCGTCAGCATGCGCAACGCCAGAAAAAGCCGCTGCCAGCAGGGTGAACATAATCAAACCATTTTTCATAAAACATCCTTTAATTATCAGCAATCACGCCCGCGGGTGATGCTGTTCATGAAGCTTACGCAGCCGCTCGGTGGCCACATGCGTATAAATTTGCGTTGTAGAAAGATCCTGATGCCCCAATAGCATTTGCACCACGCGCAGATCCGCGCCGTGATTAAGCAAATGCGTGGCAAAAGCATGACGTAAAACGTGAGGGGAAAGCTTTTCGCTGTCAATCCCCGCCAGCACGGCATAGTGCTTGATACGGTGCCAGAAAGTCTGGCGCGTCATCTGCTGAGCGCGCTGGCTGGGGAACAGCACATCAATCGATACGCCGTTCAGCAGCCACGGACGCCCGTGTTCAAGGTAGTTTTCCACCCAGTACACCGCATTTTCACCCAGCGGCACCAGCCGTTCTTTATTACCTTTACCAATCACCCGCAACACGCCCTGGCGCAGGCTGATATCGCTCATGGTCAACCCGACCAGTTCAGAGACGCGTAGCCCGGTGGCATATAAAACCTCAAGCATGGCTTTATCGCGTAACTCCAGCGGTTGGTCAACTACCGGTGCCTGTAAAAGTCTCTCAACCTGCGCTTCCGTTAAGTCTTTCGGCAGACGCTGCGGCAGCTTCGGCGAGGCCAGTTGCGCGCTGGGATCGTCGCTACGGATTTTCTCCCGATACAGGTACTGGAAGAGTCTTCGCACGGCGCTGAGCAGACGCGCTGAACTGGTCGCTTTGTAGCCGCCATCCACGCGTTCGGCCAGCAGCGCCTGTAAATCATCGCTTCTCGCCTGCGCCAGGCTACTTCCCCGATGATGCAGCCACTCGGCCACGCCTTGCAAATCGCGGCGGTAGGCGCTGAGCGTATTGTCCGCCAGATTGTTTTCCAGCCAGAGCGCATCAAGAAATTGTTCGATACGTGCGAAATCCTGTTCCATTGAAACGCCTCCGTTTCTCAATCGCTGCATTATGCCTGATAGCCGTACGATTCTGGTACACTGCTCACAAAGACACATCCGGAATTGAGAAGTTTACGTTATGAATATTGGCCTGTTTTACGGTTCCAGCACTTGCTATACCGAAATGGCGGCGGAGAAAATCCGCGAAATTATCGGGCCGGAACTGGTAACACTGCACAATCTGAAAGATGACGCACCCGCACTGATGGAGCAATACGATGCGCTTATCCTCGGCATTCCGACCTGGGATTTTGGCGAATTGCAGGAAGACTGGGAAGCCATCTGGGATCAGCTTGATGATCTCAATCTTGACGGCAAAATCATTGCGCTGTACGGCATGGGCGATCAGCTCGGCTACGGCGAATGGTTCCTTGATGCGCTGGGCATGCTGCATGACAAACTGGTGCCCAAAGGCGTGACGTTCATCGGCTACTGGCCGACGGAAGGCTACGAATTTACCAGCAGCAAACCGGTGATTGCCGATGGTCAACTGTTTGTCGGCCTGGCGCTGGACGAAACCAATCAGTACGACCTGAGCGATTCGCGCATTCAGTCCTGGTGTGAGCAAATCCTGACAGAGATGGCGGAACGGCTGGTTTAAAGGCTGCCATTTCCCCCTGTTAATGCAGCCCCTGCGCCGGTTTTTGTGATATCACCCGGCGCAGATCGCGCCACTCCTGCGCATCCATACTGTCTGCCGCCAGCCATAAATGTTGACGACGCCCATCCTCTTCACAGCGCAAACGCAGCATCATTCCACCGCGTAACATCCATGGCGTTCCGATGATATCCCATTCCACACCCTGCCAGCGCAGGCGGGAATCCAACAGCAGCTTGAGTTCGCCATGGCAGGCATTGATCCGCCGCTGGCTGCGCACGCAATCAAAAACCACCAGTGACAGCAACAGCAGCCACAGCGGTGTGTAACTCAAAGGCCAGGGCATCAGCAAAATGAGTGCTGCACCCAGACCGTGGAGCAAAAGCGAGATCCATTGTGCGCGCCAGGAGACGCGTAACTCAGATTGCCACAGGACCACGATCCCGATTCCGTGTCTGGATTAACTGCACCATTCTTTGTAACCCCGCGTCCTGAGGCTTTCCATGATTCATTAACCAGTTGAATAAATCAGGATCGTCACTTTCCAGCAGACGAACAAACAGCTGTTTGTCGTCATCGCTCAGCGTGTCGTACTCATGTTCGAAAAAAGGCATGATTGAGATATCGAGTTCACGCATTCCACGGCGGCACGCCCAGTGGATACGGGCTTTGTTGTTAATATCCATGATCTTCTCCCTGCATCAGAATAATGGCCCATTGTAACGTGTTTTTAATATTCCTTTTGCGGAATATTTCGCTTCGCGGGGACGCTTCCAGCATTAATCGCACCCACTGCAAAAATATCATCACGCTGCGTAATGCTTCGCAACGCATGCACAATGGCACAAAACGCATGCTTTATTACTTGCAATGAACAACGGCTCTTTTACCATTAAGAACCAACACAGCGTTAAGCTAATCAGGACATTAATATGCCTTTTACTCCGTTTCCTCCGCGCCAGCCGACCGCATCATCACGTCTGCCGCTGACGCTTATGACGCTCGATGACTGGGCGCTGGCAACGATTACCGGCGCAGATAGCGAAAAATACCTGCAAGGCCAGGTGACCGCCGATGTCACCACGATGACGCCTGAACAGCACCTGCTGGCGGCACACTGTGATTCTAAAGGGAAAATGTGGAGCAATATGCGGTTGTTCCATTTCCAGGAAGGTTTTGCCTGGATCCTGCGCCGCAGCGTGCGTGAAGCGCAGCTTCGTGAACTGAAGAAATACGCCGTATTCTCCAAAGTCGCCATTGCGCAAGACGATGAACACGTGCTGCTGGGCGTGGCCGGTTTTCAGGCGCGCGCAGCACTGGCGAATCTCTTTACCACCCTTCCGGACAGTGAAAAACAGGTTGTGCAGGAGGGGGATACCACCCTGCTGTGGTTTGCGCATCCTGCCGAGCGTTTCCTGCTGGTAACCAGCGCCACAACGGCGCAACAAGTGGCCGAAAAGCTGCGTGGCGAAGCGCAGCTTAATAACAGTCAGCAGTGGCTGGCGCTGAATATCGAAGCGGGCCTGCCGGTTATTGATGCGCCAAACAGCGGACAGTTTATCCCACAGGCCACTAACCTACAGGCGCTGGGCGGCATCAGCTTCAAAAAAGGCTGTTACACCGGCCAGGAGATGGTGGCACGAGCAAAATTCCGCGGCGCCAACAAGCGCGCATTGTGGTATCTGGCAGGGACAGCCAGCCGGGTGCCGGAAGCGGGAGAAGACCTTGAGTTGAAGATGGGAGACAACTGGCGCCGTACCGGTACCGTGCTGGCATCTGTGCAGCTTGATGACGGACGCCTTCTGGTTCAGGTGGTGATGAACAACGATATGGAACCCGGCAGCGTGTTCCGCGTGCGCGACGATGCGAATACGCTAAGCATCGAGCCGCTGCCTTATTCACTGGAAGAGTAAACGCGCTAAGCCGGGGCGGAAATCGCCACCGGCTCTGACTCAAAGCTGTCCGACGTACAAATAAATTGCCAGGAAGTGGCAGACACTGCCGCCCAGCACGAAGCCGTGCCAGATCGCGTGGTTATAAGGGATGCGTTTGCAGACGTAAAAAATCACGCCGAGCGAATAGACCAGGCCGCCCACAGCCAGTAGCGTTACGCCTCCAACTGACAGGCGCGTGGCAAGCTGATAAATCACAATTAGCGACAGCCAGCCCATGGTCAGGTAGGTCACCAGCGACAGCACTTTAAAACGATGGGCAATGGTAAGTTTAAATAAGATCCCCAGCAGGGCGAGGCTCCAGATGACAATCATCAGCCCACGCGCCAGCGGCGAGTCCAGCCCAACCAGCAGAAACGGTGTATACGTTCCGGCAATCAGCAGATAAATGGCGCAGTGGTCAAATTTCTTCAGCCACGCCTTGGCACGCTGGTACGGAATGGCATGGTAAAGCGTGGAGGCAAGGAACAGCAAAATCATGCTACCGCCATAAAGCGAGTAACTGGTGATAGCCATTGTACTGGCTTTTGCATCTACTGCCTGTACCAGCAGCAGCACCAGCCCGACGATACCGAACACCAGCCCAATTCCGTGGCTAATGCTGTTGGCGATTTCTTCTGCCAGTGTGTATCCCTGTGCGATTAAGGGTTTCTTGGCCATAGCTAACTCCGGGAGAACTCAAAAAAAAACATTGCGTCAATAGAGTAACTGAGAATGATTCCAGTGCACACCTGTACGCTAAAAAAAATTCATATCAATCATATTCGCAGCATTTAAGCCGACGGCTAGCGTTACAACTGTTCATCCCTCTCGCAAGGAACATACGCCCATGAAACGTGAATGTAGGATGAAAGTATGAAGCGGAAATGACAATATGCAGGCCGCTAAATCAGATTCTTATACCGGGGACAAAACTCAGGGCAAGCCAGTCGGAGTTATGGCAGCATGTGGTTACGCAATTGCACGCCGGCTGGCAACGTTAACAAAGAGCAAAGGACACCACCGTGACGATGTTTACCCACTCCGCCATCGCCAGCCTCAATAATCTGGAGATGATGGTCTATCACTACGTGGTCAAAAACCGCGACAAAGTGATGTATATGACGATCCGCGAGCTGGCCGATGCAGCGGGCGTCTCCACCACCACGGTGCTGCGCTTTTGCCGCAAGCTCAACTGCGAAGGCTATTCGGAGTTTCGCGTCCGCTTCAAATTATATTTAGAGCAAAATAAGTTACCGCAAGCGAATCTTGGTGCCAGTGAAGTTATTAGCTTTTTTAAAAGTGTAAATAACGATGAATTTGATGCGCTGCTGAATAAAGCCGTCGATATAATATTATCCTCAGAGCGTATTATTTTTGTTGGCGCTGGCACATCTGGTGCGCTGGCAAAATATGGCGCCCGTTTTTTCTCTAATATCGGAAAGTTCAGCAACCATATCGACGACCCTTATTTCCCGGTCACCAATGATATGGCAAAAAATGCCCTGGCGATTGTCCTTTCTGTCTCTGGCGAAACCGAGGAGATCCTGCGTTTTGCCGGGCAATTCAGCCTGCATCACTGCAAAGTGCTGTCTATTACCAGCCATGAACAGTCGCGCCTGGCGAAACTGGCGGATTTTAATCTCTCCTGGCATATTCCTCCCACACGTATTCCCGGCGGCTACGATATTACGACGCAAATCCCGGTCATTTATATTCTGGAATCGCTGGGGCGCAAGCTGGCTAAGAAAATAGCATAAAAAAACAGGGCGTTTTTCTGGTGTAACAAATTACCCGACCGGTAATTTGTTATATCGTGACATTTAATTCACCTTTGTTAGACTCGTTAATAGCCAATATGACGAGAAGAGCGAAGATGAAAAAACTGACCTTACCAAAAGATTTTTTATGGGGCGGCGCCGTTGCCGCGCACCAGGTTGAAGGTGGCTGGAATAAAGGCGGTAAAGGCCCAAGCATTTGCGACGTGCTGACCGGCGGCGCACACGGCGTACCGCGCGAGATCACCACCGAAGTGGTGGCCGGGAAATATTACCCGAACCATGAAGCGATCGATTTCCATGGTCACTATAAAGAAGACATCAAGCTGTTCGCCGAGATGGGCTTTAAATGCTTTCGCACCTCGATCGCCTGGACCCGCATCTTTCCCAAAGGGGATGAGCAGCAACCTAACGAAGAAGGGCTGAAATTCTACGACGATATGTTCGATGAACTGCTGAAATATAACATCGAACCGGTGATCACCCTCTCCCACTTTGAGATGCCGCTGCATCTGGTGCAGGAATATGGCGGCTGGACCAACCGTAAAGTGGTCGATTTCTTCGTACGCTTCGCGGAAGTGGTTTTCGAACGCTACAAGAGCAAGGTCAAATACTGGATGACCTTCAACGAAATCAACAACCAGCGTAACTGGCGCGCGCCGCTGTTCGGCTACTGCTGCTCCGGCGTGGTCTATACCGATCATGAAAACCCGGAAGAGACCATGTACCAGGTACTGCACCATCAGTTCGTCGCCAGCGCCCTGGCAGTGAAAGCGGCCCGCCGCATCAACCCGGAAATGAAAGTCGGCTGCATGCTGGCAATGGTTGCGCTCTATCCCTTCTCCTGTAAGCCGGAAGACGTCATGTTTGCGCAGGAATCAATGCGCGAGCGCTATGTCTTTACCGACGTACAGCTACGTGGTTACTACCCGTCCTATGTGCTGAACGAATGGGAGCGCCGCGGCTTCTCTATCAAAATGGAACACGGCGATGAACAGATCCTGCGTGAAGGCACCTGCGATTACCTGGGTTTCAGCTATTACATGACCAACGCGGTGAAAGCGGAAGGCGGCAGCGGCGATGCTATCTCCGGCTTCGAAGGCAGCGTGCCGAACCCGCACGTCAAAGCCTCCGACTGGGGCTGGCAGATCGATCCCGTCGGGCTGCGCTACTCTCTGTGCGAACTGTATGAACGCTACCAGAAACCGTTGTTCATCGTTGAAAACGGCTTTGGCGCTTACGACAAAGTCGAAGCCGATGGCAGCATCAACGATGACTACCGCATCGATTATCTGCGCGCGCACGTTGAAGAGATGATGAAAGCGGTCACTTACGATGGCGTGGATCTGCTGGGCTATACGCCGTGGGGCTGCATCGACTGCGTCTCCTTCACCACCGGCCAGTACAGCAAGCGTTACGGCTTTATCTATGTGAACAAGCACGACGACGGTACAGGTGATATGTCCCGCTCCCGCAAGAAGAGCTTTAACTGGTACAAAGAGGTGATCGCCAGCAATGGCGAAAAGCTGTGATGCTTTGAGATATTGCCGGATGCCGGCGGCACAAAGCATCGTGGGCTAACCAGAGCGGGACAAGTTTTCTCTGTGGCGTGCTCAGTAAAATGGCACGCGGGTTCACGGCGCTCTCGTCGCCGGGTCGGCAAGCAATGTATCGGCGATATCCAACATTGCGCGCAAGCGGTCCATATGCCGGAGATCCTGGTGGTAGCCGACCCATATCTCTCTGGATGGCAGTTGATCCTCAGTCTGAATACGTTGCAGACCGGAAACGGCGTCTCCCAGTGGTCGTGGCAACACGGCCACTCCCATCCCCTGCAAGCACATTTGTGCCTGAACAGCCCGGCTTGTGCTGGTGAAAACACGCCTGGAGCGGGGAAATCTGTCGAGCAACCATGTGACGTCAGGAAAATGTGACTGGGCGGTGTTCATCAGAATAAGCCCCACTGACGCCGGATCGTTGCGCATTGTCTGTGCGGTTTCAGGCGTACCGTAAAGACCATAGGAAATGGTCATCAGGCGACGCTGGACAATGTCCGGTTCGGTAAAAGGCACGAGACGAAAGGCCACATCCGCATCGCGCCGGGATAAATTAAGTAAGCGGTAGCTGGCGATGATCTCCGGTACCACGGCCGGATGACGCCGCGTCAATTCGGCCAGCACCGGTGCCAGCACGTAGCCCGCAAACCACTCGGCACATGAGATCCGCAAAACGCCTTCGAGCCGTTGGTGATTACCCGCAAGGCGCCTTTCCAGTGCCAGCGCGGAATTTTCCATCGATTCCGCCAGGTTCAGCACCGCGTCTCCGGCATCGGTCAGCACCAGCCCCTCACGCGTGCGGCGAAACAGCGGCTGTTGTGCCTCATCTTCGAGCGCTTTGATCCGTCGGCCCACCGTCGGATGGCTCACGCCCAGGCTTCGGGCGGCCTCGCCGAACGATCCCTTGCGGATCACCGCCAGAAATATCCGTACGTCGCTCCACTCCATACCCGCTCCCGTTCAAAAATGAACATCAAATATACATAAATGGCAGTTCCCTAACAATTATGCAGGCATCACCATAACGTCTCTTCACTGAACAGGCTGCTATGGCCTCATCCGGGATCTGAAAGTATGAACAAATTAAAAAACAAAGTTGCCATCGTCACAGGCGCATCCAAAGGTATCGGTGCCGGGATTGCCCGCCAACTGGCGGCGGAGGGTGCGAAGGTTATCGTCAACTACGCCACCAGCAAAACCGGTGCAGATAGCGTGGTTGCGGATATCGAAGCCGCAGGCGGACAGGCCGTGGCGGTCGCCGCAGACGTTACCGATAAGCGTGAGGTTGAGGCGCTGGTTAGCTCGGCGATTGAACATTTTGGGCGGCTGGACATTGTGGTGAATAACTCAGGGATTTATCAGTTCGCCCGGATCGAAGAGACCACCGAAGCGCTGTACCGCAAGCAGTTCGACATCAATGTGCTTGGCCCGCTACTGATCTGCGCCGCCGCCGTGCCGCATCTGGAGAAAGGCGGGAGCATCATCAACATCAGTTCGTTCGTCACACGCGTGTTCATGCCAGAGAGCGCCATTTATAGCGGCTCCAAAGGTGCGATTGACGCCATTACCGGCGTACTCGCGCGCGAGCTTGGTCCGCGCGGCATCCGCGTTAACGCCGTTAACCCTGGTCTTATCGAAACTGAAGGTACGCACGCTACCGGGGCGATGGGTTCGGACTTCCAGACCTGGAACGAAGCGCAGACGCCGCTTGGTCGTATCGGTCAGGTGCAGGACATCGCGCCGATCGTCTCTTACCTTGCATCAGACGACGCAGGTTGGGTGACCGGCGAGGTCATTATGGCGTCTGGCGGCATGCGCTGACGCGCCGCAATTCAATAAAGGCTGCCAGGGCGTTTGGTCAGGCAGTTCGCAGGCAGGAGAGCGCCGGGGATACCTCCGCACACGAATCCACATGTTTCATTTGATCTACCCATTTTGCTTGATTGGAAACCGCAGGGTTTCCGGGAGGGGCTATGTCGGCACATAATATGACGCACGCTGAACCTCGTCGCTGGGCGATGTTCGTTATCTTACTGGTGGGAGCCTTCCTGCCACCGCTCGATTTTTTTATTGTTAATGTGGCGCTCCCGTCAATCCAGAGCGATTTAGCCTCTTCGTCTTCCGCGGAGCAACTGGTTATCTCATCGTATGCCGCAGTGTATGCAACCACGTTAATCACCGGTGGGCGGCTGGGTGATCTGTATGGTCGTGGCAGGATGTTTTTCCTTGGGCTGATGGGTTTTGCGGCGGCATCACTGTTGTGCGGGATCGCCGGATCGCCGTGGGTATTGATTGTCGGGCGCGCACTTCAGGGCGCTTCGGCCGCCGTCATGGCACCGCAGGCGCTCGCGTCCGTGCAGGCCATTTTCCCTGAAACAGAGAAGCCGTTAGCGCTGGGTTTATATGGTGCCGTGTTTGGCCTTGCCTCCGTTATCGGACAGGCGCTGGGCGGCATCCTGATTACATTGAATCTGTTCAACCTTGGGTGGCGGGCCATTTTTCTTGTTAACCTGCCGGTGGCGCTGCTGGTCATTGTTTTTGGTATTCCATTGCTGAAAGAGACACGGGCGCCACATGCCCGCAAACTTGATCCCGGCGGCATGCTGCTGGCAACAGCAACGTTAAGCGCGCTGATTATTCCGTTGATTGAAGGCCGTGAGGCGGGCTGGCCCTGGTGGACGTGGCTGTTATTCCTTGCGGCTCCGCTGCTGGCCTCGCTGTTATGGCGTTATGAAATACGCCTCAGCCGTCATGGCGGCTCACCGCTGCTGGATCCTGTCGCGTTACGTGCGCCTGGGCTGGGTTGCGGGTTGGCGATCGCGCTGTTGTTCTATTCTATCGCCGCATTCTTTTTACTGTTTTCGGTTTATCTGCAAAGCGCACTGCATGTCGATGCGCTGACGGCTGGCCTGATTTTTCTGCCTTTTGGCGCCGGTTTTCTGATTGGGCCGTTGCTCACCCCGTACCTGCGGCGTTTTGCCGGAAATTACCTGAGCACGATCGGGATGGGATGCGAAACCGCCGGGTTAGCAGGACTGGCATGGCTGGTGACCGCAACGGCGACGGGCGTGACTCCCGCAATGACGCCACTCGCCGCGCTACTGTTTATCACCGGTTTTGGCCAGGGCCTGGCGATGCCAATGCTAATGCGCATGCTAACAGGCCGTGTCGCAGCGGAATTTGCAGGCATGATTGCCGGCATCACCAGCTCGGCTTTGCAGGTTAGCACCGCGCTCAGCGTCGCAGTGATGGGCGGCATTTTTTACAGCATTGTGGGCGACAGCCATAGCGCGACGGATATCACCCATGCGTTTGTCGTCGCAGTCCTGACAATGGCGTGCTGCCTCGGCGCGGGAGCAGGGTTAAGTATCAGGCTTATCCGGCAACCTGTTGGGTTAACGCCAGTGACGAAGGGTTTTCCCTGAGCTGTTGCAGCTCAAAACATAACGGGCATCGCAGTATGTGAATCATGGAAAACGTTCAGTTGCGCCTTGCCTACCGCGGCGCCCGTCACTACTGCAATCGCTACGGTTCTCCCAATAGAAAAGGGCGCCGAAGCGCCCTTAAAGGATAGCTGAATCAGTGAATTACTGATATTCGCTCATCGGTACACAGGAGCAGAACAGGTTACGGTCACCGTAGACATCATCCAGACGTTTGACGGTCGGCCAGTATTTGTTTGCGAAGCCTGCCGGGAACACGGCCAGTTCACGGGTATAACCGTGGTTCCACTCCGCCACCAGTTCATTCTGGGTGTGCGGCGCGTTCACCAGCGGGTTATCTTCCAGCGTCCATTCGCCCTGCTTCACGCGGTCGATTTCGCCACGGATCGCCAGCATCGCATCGATAAAACGATCCAGTTCGACTTTGCTTTCCGATTCTGTCGGTTCCACCATCAGCGTACCGGCAACCGGGAAGGACATGGTCGGCGCATGGAAACCGTAGTCGATTAAACGCTTAGCGATATCCAGCTCACTAATCCCGGTCTCTTCTTTCAATGGACGAATATCGAGAATGCACTCATGCGCCACGCGGCCATCACGCCCGGTATACAGCACCGGGAACGCCTCTTTCAGACGGCTGGCGATGTAGTTAGCATTGAGGATCGCCACCTGGCTAGCCTGCTTCAGCCCTTCCGCGCCCATCATCCGGATATACATCCAGCTAATCGGCAGAATCGACGCGCTGCCAAACGGTGCGGCAGAAACCGCCCCCTGGCGCGTCAACATGCCTTCGATTTGCACCACGCTGTGCCCCGGAACAAACGGTGCCAGATGCGCTTTCACGCCGATCGGCCCCATACCCGGGCCGCCGCCGCCGTGCGGAATGCAGAACGTTTTATGCAGGTTGAGGTGGGAAACATCCGCGCCGATAAAGCCCGGCGAAGTGATGCCCACCTGGGCGTTCATGTTGGCACCATCGAGGTAAACCTGGCCGCCAAACTGATGCACCACTTCGCACACTTCACGGATCGTCTCTTCATATACGCCGTGAGTGGACGGATAGGTGACCATAATGCAGGAGAGGTTATCACCCGCCTGCTCAGCTTTCGCGCGCAGATCGGCAAGGTCGATGTTGCCGTTTTTATCACAGGCAACGACCACCACCTGCATCCCCGCCATCTGCGCCGACGCCGGGTTAGTGCCGTGCGCGGAACTTGGGATCAGACAGATATCACGATGACCTTCGTTGCGGCTTTCGTGGTAATGACGAATGGCCAGCAGACCTGCGTATTCGCCCTGCGCGCCGGAGTTTGGCTGCATACAGAGCGCATCGTAACCGGTGAGCTTGACCAGCCACTCGGAAAGCTGAGTAATCATCTGATGATAACCTTCAGCCTGTTCCGGCGGGCAGAACGGATGCAGTTCCGCGAATTCCGGCCAGGTGATAGGGATCATTTCGGCTGCCGCGTTCAGTTTCATGGTGCAGGAACCCAGCGGGATCATCGCCTGATTCAGCGCCAGATCTTTGCGTTCCAGAGAGTGCATATAGCGCATCATCTCGGTTTCGCTGTGATAACGGTTGAACACCGGGTGCGTCAGGAACGCATCATCGCGCAGCATCCCCTGCGGAATGGAGCGGCTATCAAGCGCAACATCTTTGTCCAGCGCATCAATATCCAGACCATGATTGTCGCCCAGCAGAACACCAAACAGCGCCAGCACATCTTCGCGGGTGGTTGTTTCGTCCAGCGTAATACCCACCGCGTTCAGAATGTCGCTGCGCAGGTTGATCTCTTGCGCCTGAGCGCGCGCCAGCACGGCGGCTTTATCCGCGACCTCAACGCACAGCGTATCGAAGTAGTGCGCATGACGCAGTTTCAACCCCTTATGCTGCAAACCGGCAGCGAGAATGTCGGCCAGGCGGTGAATGCGGCCCGCAATGCGTTTCAGCCCTTCCGGGCCGTGGAACACCGCGTACAGGCTGGCGATATTGGCCAGCAGCACCTGTGAAGTACAGATGTTAGAGTTGGCTTTCTCGCGACGGATATGCTGTTCGCGGGTCTGCATCGCCATGCGCAGCGCGGTGTTACCGGCAGCATCTTTGGAAACCCCGATAATGCGCCCAGGCATGGAACGTTTGAATTCATCTTTGGCAGCAAAGAATGCCGCATGCGGACCGCCGTAGCCCATCGGCACGCCGAAACGCTGAGCGGAGCCAAACACGATGTCGGCGCCCTGCTTGCCTGGCGCCGTCAACTGCACCAGCGCCATAAAATCGGCAGCGATGCTGACCACGATTTTGCGGGCTTTCAGCTCCGCAATCAGTGCGCTGTAATTGTGTACTTCGCCGGTGGTGCCAACCTGTTGCAGCAGAACACCGAAGACATCCTGGTGATCCAGTACTTTGTCGGCCGCATCAACAATCACCTCAAAACCGAAGGTTTCGGCGCGCGTGCGCACGACATCTAGCGTTTGCGGGTGCACATCATCGGCAACGAAGAAGCGGTTAGCGCCTTTCAGTTTGCTCACGCGCTTCGCCATCGCCATCGCTTCAGCGGCGGCGGTCGCTTCATCCAGCAGGGAAGCAGAGGCGATATCCAGGCCGGTCAAATCCAGCGTCACCTGTTGAAAGTTAAGCAGCGCTTCCAGGCGCCCTTGCGACACTTCCGGCTGATACGGCGTATACGCGGTGTACCAGCCTGGATTTTCCAGCATATTACGCAGGATCACCGGCGGTAACTGCACTGCGGTGTAGCCCATGCCAATGTAAGACTTAAAGCGCTTGTTGCGGCCCGCGATGGCTTTCAGTTCGGCAAGCGCGGCGAATTCGCTGGTAGCGTCACCCACCTGCGGCGGCGCGGCGAGCTGAATATCTTTCGGTACGATCTGCGCAATCAGGGCATTCAGCGAATCTGCCCCTACGGTATTCAGCATCTCCTGCTGTTGCGATGCGTCCGGGCCAATATGCCTGCCGATGAATGCGGTACGATTTTCAAGCTGACTTAACGTCTGAGTCATGAGCGATGGTTCCTGAAACGTGCGGTGAATCGTATATGTTGCTAACTCTATTGCCCGGTGGCGCTTACGCTTACCGGACCTACGTACACCTGTAGGCCGGATAAACGCAGTGCCATCCGGCACAACATTACTCGTCTTCTAACAATGCGGCGTATGCCGTTGCATCCAGCAGCGCAGCAACTTCCGATTCGTCACTGGCTTTGATTTTGAAGATCCAGCCTTCGCCGTACGGCTCGCTGTTAACCAGCTCCGGAGAGTCATTTAGCGCATCGTTAACGGCGACGATTTCACCGCCGATCGGCGCGTAGATATCAGAAGCGGCTTTTACCGATTCGGCAACGGCGCAGTCATCGCCAGCGCTAACGGTCGCGCCCACTTCCGGCAGATCGACAAACACCATATCACCCAGCAGTTCCTGAGCATGTTCAGTGATGCCAACGGTATAGCTACCGTCTGCTTCTTTGCGCAGCCATTCGTGTTCTTTGCTGTATTTCAGTTCGCCCGGTACGTTGCTCATCTCATTCTCTCCAGATAAAAATTACGTTACGCGACAGCTTTGCCGTTGCGCACAAAAACAGGTTTGGTCACTTTGACCGGCATTTCGCGGTTACGGATCTGCACAATTGCCGTTTCGCCAATTCCGGCCGGAACGCGCGCCAGTGCAATACTGTAACCAAGCGTCGGCGAAAAGGTCCCGCTGGTGATCACACCTTTTTGCACGTTGCCGTGCGCGTCAGTAAAGTGCACCGGTAACTCATTACGCAGCACACCTTTTTCCGTCATCACCAGGCCAACCAGCTGTTCAGTGCCCTTTTCGCGCTGTAGTTCCAGCGCTTCGCGACCGATGAACTGGCGATCCTGCGGTTCCCAGGCGATGGTCCAGCCCATATTGGCAGCCAGCGGAGAGATGCTTTCATCCATCTCCTGGCCATACAGGTTCATGCCCGCTTCCAGGCGCAGCGTATCGCGCGCACCAAGCCCGCAAGGTTTTACGCCCGCTTTCAGCAGATCCTGCCAAAAGCTGGCAGCTTTTTCGTTCGGCAAAGCAATCTCGTAACCCGCTTCACCGGTGTAGCCGGTGGTCGCGATAAACAGCTCGTCCGCTTCAACGCCGAAGAACGGTTTCATTCCCTCAACCGCGCTGCGCTGCGCATCGGTAAACAGGCTGGCGGCTTTCGCCTGCGCGTTTGGCCCCTGAACCGCGATCAGCGACAGATCGTCACGGACGGTGATATCGATGGCAAAAGGTTCGGCGTGTTGGGTGATCCAGGAGAGGTCTTTTTCGCGGGTGGCGGAGTTTACAACGAGGCGGAAGAAGTCTTCGGTGAAGTAGTAGACGATCAAATCGTCAATCACGCCGCCCGAGGCATTCAGCATGCCGGTGTAGAGGGCTTTACCGGGCTTCGTGAGTTTGGCCACATCATTTGCCAGCAAATATTGCAGAAACTCCCGGGTGCGGCTGCCTTTCAGATCGACGATGGTCATGTGCGAAACATCGAACATCCCGGCATCGCTGCGCACTGCGTGGTGCTCATCAATCTGCGAGCCGTAATGCAGCGGCATCATCCAGCCATGGAAATCCACCATGCGGGCGCCGCATAGCGTGTGTTGTTCATACAAAGGGGTCTGCTGAGCCATCTTGTCCTCGTCGAATAAGCTGCGCTATCACGTTTTTCGGCGGCGTTCATTTCGCCAAAACGACCAGCGTCAACGGCCATTTCGGACGCCGACGCAAACGTTATCTTTTGCCTGAACTTAACACTGAAAGCGGCACTTAACCATAAGAGAAAATGGGCCATCACATTAGCTTATGACCGGGTTAGCTAAAAACAGCAGCAGAGTTTTATGCTGGCTAAAAACAAAATCACCCAAACGAAACATCAATAAAGCGACGACGTTGCGCCTTATTTCAACATTTCACTCCGCAAAAGCATCATTTTTTCTGCAGCGGGAAAAATCATACATGAGTAAATCTAATCCGAAAAACGAGGTGAAATTAGAATATTTCAAATGAGGCAGGAAGTCCCCTTCCCGTTTGCGGGAAGGGAAATGTGATGGAGTTAACGTAACCACTCCGGAAGGTCATTCAGGCCGAGCGCCTGACGCAGCAATTGTGTTTTTACCCCAGGAAGGGTATCCGCCAGTTTCAGACCAATATCACGCAACAGTTTCTTCGCCGGGTTCGACCCGGCAAACAGTTCGCGGAAGCCCTGCATTCCCGCCAGCATTAGCGCCGCACTGTGCTTACGGCTGCGCTCGTAGCGACGCAGATAGAGATGCTGGCCGATATCTTTGCCTTCGCGGCGCAGACGACGCAGCTCGGTAATCAATTCCGCAACATCCATAAAGCCCAGATTCACACCCTGCCCGGCCAGCGGATGGATGGTATGCGCAGCATCGCCTACCAGCGCCAGACGATGGCCGGCGAAGTGGCGCGCATAGCGACCGGTGAGCGGATAAACCTGACGCTCGCTTTCCACACTGCACAGACCAAGACGATTATCAAAGGCCACACACAGCGCCTGATTGAACGTCTCATCGCTGGCCTGTTGCAGCGTTTTCGCCTGATCCGGCGGCAACGACCAGACGATCGAGCACAAATGTGGATCGTTCAGCGGCAGAAACGCCAGAATGCCATCGTTATCGAACACCTGCCGCGCTACGGCCTGATGCGGCTCCTCGGTGCGAATGGTCGCCACCAGCGCATGATGGTGATAATCCCAGAAAGTTAGCGGAATATCCGCTTTGTTACGCAACCAGGAGTTCGCGCCGTCAGCCCCAACCACCAGCCTGGCCGTGAGCATCGTGCCATCTTTTAAGGTGAGAAATGCGTCGTTCTCACCCCAGGCCACCTGCTGCAATTCGGCTGGGGCAATCATGGTGATATCCTGACACTGCTGAGCTTTATCCCACAGCGCCTGGTGAATCACTGCATTTTCAATAATATAGCCAAGATGGGGATAGCCCATACTTTGATCGTCAAAGGTGATGCGGCCAAAGCTGTCTTTGTCCCACACTTCCATACCGTGATAGCGCCCCGCGCGGTGGGCAATGATGTTTGACCACACGCCAAGATGCGTCAGAAGTTTTTCGCTGGCGGCGTTAATCGCCGATACGCGCAGCGCCGGTGGTGCATCTTCCGCCAGCGGCTGCGGAACATTCTGCTCCAGCACCGCAACCCGTAAACCGCTCCCCTGCAACCCGCAAGCCAGCGCCAGACCCACCATGCCGCCGCCGACAATCGCAACATCAACACTCTGCACTCTTTGCTCCTTTGATTAACGGGCCACCCAACCGAGGGTACGCTGCGCCAGCACATCGCGCGCCGGCGTAAATAGTTCCATCGCCATCAGCCCGATATTGCGCCCGACGACAAGCGGCGCCCAGCGGTTGGCAAACAGATGCACCAGCCCGTCGGTAACGCCGATGGTGGCGCTTTTGTCCGACTGACGCCGATGACGGTAGCGCGTCAGCACCGGATAACAACCGACATCTTTCTGCTTCGCCCATGCCTCTGCCAGCGTTTCCGCCAGCGTCATGACATCGCGCATGCCGAGGTTAAACCCTTGTCCGGCAATAGGATGCAGCGTCTGAGCCGCATTGCCGACCAGCACCGCGCGATGAGAGACCGGCGATGACGCGTTAGTCAGCGTCAGGGGATAAACGCTGCGTTTTCCGGCGTGCTCAATACGCCCCAGACGCCAGCCGAAAGCTTTTTGTAGCTCATGGCAAAACCGTTCGTCAGACCAGCCAGTCACCTGCTGCTGTTTTTCCTGTGGATGGCACCACACCAGTGAACAGCGCCCCTGCGACATCGGCAACATCGCCAGCGGCCCATGCTCGGTGAAGCGTTCAAATGCGCGTCCCTGATGCGGAACTGAGGTGGTGACGTTGGCGATGACCGCAGCCTGGTGATAGGGCGTTTTCTGCCAGAGAATTCCCAGTTGCTCGCCCATGCCCGAACGGGAACCGTCCGCCGCAACCAGCAACTGGCCAATAATCAGCTCACCGCTTTCCAGTGTTACCGATACCTGCTGCTCATTACGGGTAAAGCTGCTGACCCGATCGGGGCAATGCAGCGTCACGCCCGGCGCATTTTGCAGCAAGGTAAAGAGCCGCTGGCCGATATCATGCAGTTCAACCACCTGGCCCAGCGCCTCAAGGTGATAATCCTGCGCATCCAGCGTGACAAAACCGGCGTGACCACGATCGCTGACGTGAACAGTTGAAATGGGCGTTGCACAGCGGGCTATCGCCTGCCAGATCCCGACGCGCGCAAGCTGCTGGCACGTGCCTGCCGCCAGCGCAATGGCACGGGCATCAAAACCAGGATGATGGTGAGCACCCGGCGCTGTAGCCTCCACCAGGTGAACCGGTAATTTCCCCTGCGTCAGATGTGAAATGGCCAGCGCGAGCGTCGCACCGGCCATGCCGCCGCCAACAATAATCACACTCATGAACGGCTCGCCGCCATCAGTGCTTCAATATCATCCGCCTTTTTAACCACGCTGGCGGTGAGATTCTCGTTACCCTCGTCGGTAATAACGATGTCATCTTCCACGCGAATACCAATGCCGCGATACTGCTCGGGAACATCCGCATCCGGGGAAATATAGAGGCCCGGCTCAACGGTCAACACCATGCCTGGCGCCAGCTCGCGCGAACGATCCTGACCGTAAACGCCGACGTCATGAACATCCAGCCCCAGCCAGTGGCTTAACCCGTGCATAAAGAATGGGCGGTGGGCATTTTTTGCGATCAATTCATCAACTTCGCCCTGCAGAATGCCAAGCTTCACCAGACCGGTGATCATAATGCGCACCACTTCGCCGGTGACGGCCTGAATGGAGGTTCCCGGACGAAACAGTTCCAGCGCACGTTCCAGCGATGCCAGCACAATGTCGTAAATTTCACGCTGCGCCGGGCTGAATTTCCCGTTTACCGGGAAGGTGCGGGTAATATCTCCGGCGTATCCCCTGTATTCACAGCCAGCATCAATCAGCACTAGATCACCGTCACGCATCTGGCTTTCATTTTCGGTGTAATGCAGGATGCAGCCGTTATCCCCCGAACCGACGATGGTGTTATAGGACGGGAAACGCGCGCCGTGGCGGTTAAATTCATGCTGAATTTCACCTTCAAGCTGATATTCAAACATTCCTGGGCGGCAAACCTGCATGGCGCGGGTATGCGCCAGCGCGGAGATCTTCCCGGCGCGACGCATCACCTCGATCTCTTCGGCCGATTTAAACAGACGCATCTCGTGGACGATCGGGCGCCAGTCGGTCAGCGTGGCGGGCGCGGTCAGATTCTGCCGCGCGCCTTTGCGCAGCTTCTCCAGCGCAGTGAACAGAATGGTATCCGCGTACTCATACTCACCCTGCGCGTGATAAACCGCGTCGAGGCCATTGAGCAACTGGTAAAGGTGCGTGTTGATCTCCGGGAACGCCAGCGCACGTTCGACGCCCAGTTTTGCTGGCGCGGCTTCCTGACCAAGACGGCGGCCAAACCAGATCTCGGCGGTTTTATCACGCACGCGGTTGAACAGCACGCTATGGTTGTGGGTGTCATCGCTCTTTATCAGCACCAGCACCGCTTCTGGTTCGTTAAAACCGGTGAAGTACCAGAAATCGCTCTTCTGGCGATACGGGTATTCACTGTCTGCGCTGCGGGTCGCTTCCGGCGCGGCAAAGATCAACGCCGCGCTACCCGGAACCATCTGCGCCAGCAATGTCTGGCGACGACGGAGAAACTCAAGCTGTGTCATGACACCTCCTTCCTACAAGACGAATTAATGTAACGTCGGCTTACGCACTTCCGGCGCGGTCGGCTGCGGGTGCGTGAACGTGTCGTGGCACAGCAGCGCAGCAACGCGGACGTATTCGATGATCTCTTCAAGCGACATTTCCAGCTCTTCCTGATCTTCGTCTTCGTCATAACCCAGTTGCGCGATGTTACGCAAATCATCAATCGCTTCGCCGGTTTCGCCAGTCACTTTGTCGAGCTTCGGCTGCGAGACGCCTAACCCGAGCAGGAAATGGTTTACCCAGCCGGCCAGCGCATCGGCTCTGTCGAAAACGCTGACGTCATCGCCTTCCGGCAAATAGAGTTGGAACAGAAAGCCGTCGTCTTCCAGTGAATCGCTGGTTGCCGCATGCATTGCCCGCAGCGCCTGTGCCAGCTCATGACCAAAAGCCAGCCCGTCGTTAGTTAAATCATGCAGCAATGGCTGCCAGGAGCTGTCATTGTTGCCACCGCAGATCATCCCCGCGATAAGCCCATGCATTTCGGCAGGAAGCAGCCCCACGCCCTGTTGGTTGAGCAACTGGCCTACATCGTTGTAACCAGGTATTTCGTTCTGTATAGACATACGCATTCGTCGTCGTTGGTGGGAATATTCATGATATGCTACCACTTTGGCCCCTGGTGATATACCCGTGATACTTCACGTTACATGCCATTGCATGTGGCATGAGTAATTAAGGTATAGACGCAAAAAACTTGAAAGTGCTCACCAGGCTAGCTTATAGTGTCGCCCCTTCGCAGCCCAGGACTCGGATGCGAAGGCAGAGCGCAGTCAAACAGCAGGAAGGTGGCATGTCTGCACAACCCGTCGATATCCAAATTTTTGGTCGTTCACTGCGAGTGAACTGCCCGCCTGAACAGAGGGACGCTCTTAACCAGGCTGCGGAGGATCTGAATCAGCGGTTGCAAGATCTGAAAGTTCGCACTAGAGTCACAAATACTGAGCAGTTGGTGTTTATCGCCGCGTTGAACATCAGCTACGAGCTGACTCAGGAAAAGGCAAAAACCCGCGAGTACGCAGCCAACATGGAACAGCGTATCCGAATGTTACAGCAGACCATCGAACAGGCATTGCTTGATCAGGGTCGCATAACAGACAGGCCGGGGCCTAAGTTTGAATAACACTTCAGGATCAACTGTGGTAGAGTGATCGTGAAGACAAAATTTCTCTGAGATGTTTGCAAGCGGGCCAGTCCCCTGAGCCGATATTTCATACCACAAGAATGTGGCGATCCATGGTTGGTGAGCATGCTCGGTTCGTCCGAGAAGCCTTAAAATCATGACGACGCATTCACCTTGAACCAAGGGTTCAAGGGTTACAGCCTGCGGCGGCATCTCGGAGATTCCCTTCTTTTTCTACCCAAAACCATGACGCAACTTCCTGATTTTCCCTCTTCACGACAAGAAATCCGCAAACTTATCCGCCAGCGTCGGCGTGCGCTAAGCAGCGAGCAGCAGGCGCACTTTGCCCAGCAGGCCGCCGCGCGCATGATGGCGTATCCGCCCGTCGTGATGGCGCATACCGTGGCGTTGTTTCTCTCTTTCGACGGTGAACTTGATACCCAGCCATTGATTGAACAGCTCTGGCGCAGCGGAAAACGGGTTTACCTGCCGGTGCTGCACCCGTTTAGCCCGGGCAATCTGCTCTTTCTGCATTACCACCCGCACAGCGAACTGGTGATTAATCGCCTGAAGATTCAGGAACCGAAACTGGACGTGCGCGATGTCCTGCCGCTTAATCAGTTGGATGTATTGGTTACACCGCTGGTGGCGTTCGACGAACAGGGCCAACGTTTAGGTATGGGCGGCGGTTTTTACGATCGCACACTGCAAAACTGGCGTGCTTACAACTTACAGCCCGTGGGCTACGCGCATGACTGTCAGGGCGTTCAGGCTCTGCCGGTGGAAGAGTGGGATATTCCGCTACCTGCGGTAGTCACACCATCAAGAGTGTGGGAGTGGTAAAAGGTTTCCCCTCCCTTGCGGGAGAGGAAAACACACTACTTATCAGAACAGCAGACGGGCGCGAATCGTACCGGGAATCGCTTTCATGCTCTGCAACGCTTTTTGCGCGACGTCTTCATCCGCTTCGATATCAACCACGACATAACCCATATACGGCGTTGTTTGCAGGTACTGCGCCGCGATGTTGATATTCTGGCTGGCGAAGATTTGGTTGAGTGCAGTCAGCACGCCAGGACGGTTTTCGTGGATGTGCAGCAAGCGACGGCCACCGTGCATCGGCAAAGAAACTTCCGGGAAGTTAACAGCCGACAGCGTAGAACCGTTGTCAGAATATTTAATCAGTTTACCAGCCACTTCAAGACCGATATTTTCCTGCGCTTCTTGCGTTGAACCGCCGATGTGCGGCGTCAGCAGCACGTTGTCAAATTCGCACAACGGGGAATCAAACGGGTCGCTGTTGGTGGCGGGTTCCGTCGGGAAGACGTCAATTGCCGCACCGGCCAGATGTTTGCTTTTCAGCGCATCGCACAGCGCCGGAATATCGACCACCGTGCCGCGAGAAGCGTTGATCAGCAGTGCGCCCGGCTTCATCAATCTTAGCTCTTCAACGCCAATCATATCTTTGGTTGACGGGGTTTCCGGCACATGCAGGCTCACCACATCGCTCATGTTCAGCAAATCGGAAAGATGCTGTACCTGCGTGGCGTTGCCCAGCGGCAGCTTGCTTTCAATATCGTAGAAGAAGACGTGCATCCCCAGCGATTCCGCCAGAATGCCCAACTGCGTACCGATATGGCCATAGCCGATAATGCCGAGCTTTTTACCGCGCGCTTCGTAGGAACCGACCGCCAGTTTGTTCCAGATACCGCGGTGCGCTTTCGCGTTCGCTTCAGGAATACCGCGCATCAGCAGTAACAGTTCGCCAATAACCAGTTCCGCCACGGAACGAGTGTTGGAGAACGGCGCATTGAACACCGGAATACCACGCTTTGCGGCAGCGTCCAGATTCACCTGGTTAGTACCAATACAGAAACAGCCCACCGCGACTAGTTTTTCCGCCGCAGCGATAACATCTTCGGTCAGTTGAGTACGGGATCGCAGGCCGATAAAGTGGGCATCACGGATGGACTCTTTAAGCTGCTCGGTGTCCAGCGCGCCTTTGTGGAATTCAATGTTGGTATAACCCGCCGCGCGGAGGCTATCCAGCGCTTTCTGGTGCACCCCTTCGACGAGCAGAAATTTAATCTTGTCTTTCTCCAGTGATACCTTTGCCATTTACCCGACCCTGTTTTTTGTCTTGACTGTGATGTTGTGCGAAATGCAGTTTTCTTCAGTCAACATATCAAAAAAAACTATTGCAGCAATATGAACGTTTGCGTGCACACTCTGAAGAAATGTCATCCAGCGAGAAATGGCAGATAAAAATGCTGTTAAAGCGAGGAATGATGGCAGGTAGTGCATAGCCAGCGGATAAATGTGACACATATCACCAAATTTACCGATCGCGTTTTTTTACAGGGAGGCGAGCGCCTCCCCGTCAGATCATTTTATGATGGTTTTCACACCGTCGGCGGTGCCGATCAGCGCCACATCCGCGCCACGATTGGCGAATAACCCTACAGTGACTACGCCCGGGATGCTATTAATGCTGTTTTCCAGCGCAATCGGATCGATGATCTCCAGCCCATAAACGTCGAGGATCACGTTGCCGTTATCGGTGACAACATTCTGACGATATTCCGGGCGACCGCCCAGCTTCACCAGTTGACGCGCAACGGCGCTGCGCGCCATCGGGATAACTTCCACCGGCAGCGGGAATTTCCCCAGGATATCAACCTGCTTGGATGCATCAGCGATACAGATAAATTTATCTGCTACCGAGGCGATAATTTTCTCACGCGTCAGCGCTGCGCCGCCGCCTTTGATCATCTGCATCTGGCCGTTGATTTCGTCCGCGCCATCAACGTAAATACCCAATTTATCCACTTCATTGAGATCGAACACGGTAATGCCAAGACTTTTCAGTTTCGCGGTGGAGGCATCCGAACTGGAAACCGCGCCTTCGATCTGGCCTTTCATCGTGCCGAGCGCATCAATAAAGTGCGCCGCAGTGGAGCCAGTGCCTACGCCGACAATGGTTCCGGGCTCAACATACTTGAGTGCTGCCCAGCCCACTGCTTTTTTGAGTTCATCCTGCGTCATGGTCGTTCGCCTGTGGTGTGAAATTTCAGGCGCATTATAGACCACCCTTCGCCTAAATGTCCCTGTGACCCGTGTCACATTACGCGACGTCCAATTTCGTCTGATTCTAATAAAAATTTATGTCATAGTGCTGAGTAATCATTTTTCAGGAGATTGGCCGAGCAATGAAACGTCCGGACTACAGAACCTTACAGGCGCTTGATGCGGTCATTCGTGAGCGTGGGTTTGAGCGCGCCGCGCAAAAACTGTGTATTACTCAGTCCGCCGTGTCGCAGCGCATAAAACAGCTCGAAAACATGTTCGGCCAGCCATTGCTGGTTCGTACTGTTCCGCCGCGTCCCACCGAACAAGGGCAAAAACTGCTGGCGCTGTTGCGTCAGGTCGAGCTGCTGGAAGAAGAGTGGCTGGGCGATGAGCAAACAGGCTCGACGCCGCTACTGCTGTCGCTGGCGGTCAACGCCGACAGCCTGGCAACCTGGCTACTGCCTGCGCTGGCGCCGGTACTGGTGGATTCGCCCATCCGGCTGAACTTGCAGGTTGAGGATGAAACCCGCACCCAGGAGCGACTGCGTCGCGGCGAGGTGGTTGGTGCGGTCAGTATTCAGCCGCAGGCGCTGCCGAGCTGCCTTGTCGATCAACTTGGTGCGCTGGATTATCTGTTTGTCGGTTCCAGAGAGTTCGCCGAACGCTACTTTCCTAACGGCGTGACCCGTTCCGCGCTGTTAAAAGCTCCGGCGGTAGCGTTCGACCATCTGGATGATATGCATCAGGCATTTTTGCAGCAGTATTTCGATTTACCGCCGGGCAGCGTACCCTGCCATATCGTGAATTCATCGGAAGCGTTTGTGCAACTGGCGCGCCAGGGCACGACCTGCTGTATGATCCCGCACCTGCAAATCGAGAAAGAGTTGAAGAGCGGCGATTTGATCGATCTGACGCCAGGCCTGTTACAGCGCCGTATGCTCTACTGGCACCGTTTTGCGCCGGAAAGCCGGATGATGCGCAACGTGACGGATGCGCTGCTGGAGTATGGACACCGGGTATTAAGGCAGGATTGAACAGCGAACCTCTCCCCGACCGGGGAGAGGATGAACAACGTTACTTCGCCGCAGTCGCCGCTGGCTGCTCAGCCTGAGCAGGCTCAAGCTGGAACACCACATCAACCTGATCGTCAAACTGAATCGTCGGCTGCTCGTAGGTTTCCTGGGCGGAAACCGGCGCGGCATCCGCTTTCATCATCCGGACCATTGGGCTGGGCTGATAATTAGAAACATGGTAGCGAATGCTGTAAACCGGGCCGAGTTTAGCATTGAAACCGGCGGCCAGCTGCTGCGCCTGACGGGTCGCATCATCAATCGCCGCTTTGCGCGCTTTATCTTTGAAGGACTCCGCTTGCGCAACGCCCAGCGACACGGAGCGAATCTCATTCAGACCCGCTTTCAGCGCGCCATCCAGCAGTGAGTTAAGTTTATCCAGCTCGCGCAATGTCACTTCAACCGTACGCACAGCGCGGTAGCCTTTCAGGATGCTTTTGCCGTTCTGGTAGTCGTAATCTGGCTGGGTGCGTAAGTTTGCGGAATTAATATCTTTTCTGGCGATACCATTTTTCTCAAGAAAACTCAGGTATTGCGCAACGCGGTCATCGGCCTGTTTTTTCGCTGATGCGGCGTCTTTTGCGGCGACGTTCACTTCAATCGCCAGCGTGGCAATATCCGGAGTTGCATCCACGCTTGCCGTGCCTGAGGTGACAATATGCGGGCCGTCAGGCAATTCGTTTGCCTGTACCGCCATTGCGCTAAAACCGACTGCCGCCGCCAGGGCCATCACTTTAAATTTCACAGTTGCTCCTCCATGTTGCGTTAATACGTCCGAATACGCAGACGCCTTGGCAGCAAGCTTAGCGGCTCAGCGTGAATTGTCCATCGGACTTACCCTAACTGAATAATCCCTGCACATGACGGATACCTTCACACGCAAGCTGGAAGGCAATAAACCACATCACCAACCCGACCACGGTGTTGATTACCCGCTGCGCTCTCGCCGTGCGCAAACGAGGAGCAAGCCAGGCGGCGAGCAACGCAAGGCTGAAGAACCACAGGAAAGAAGCGCTCATCGTGCCCAGCGCGAACCAACGCTTTGGCTCCGCATCCAGTTGGCCGCCAAGGCTACCCAGCACCACAAAAGTGTCGAGATAGACATGCGGATTAAGCCAGGTTACCGCCAGCATGGTCGCAATGATACGCCAGCGCCCCTGGCGTAACGCTTCAGTGCTTGCCAGTTCCAGATTACTGCCCAGTGCCGTTTTCAGTGCGCCAAAACCGTACCATAGCAGAAACGCCACGCCGCCCCAGGTTACCAGCGCCAACAGCCACGGGGATTGCATCAACAGCGCGCTACCGCCAAACACGCCAGCACAGATCAGCGCCACATCGCTCATCGTGCATAAAAAGGCGGTCATGATGTGATACTGCCTGCGGATCCCCTGGTTCATCACAAAGGCGTTTTGCGGCCCAAGCGGCAGGATTAACGCAGCCCCAAGCATAAGGCCTTGAAAGTAATAGGATAACACGTCGTAATTCCATCAAATTGTTTCGGAAGCAGACTATAGCGCGGGAATATCATTAGCGGAAATTGATAATTTTAATCGTTAAGTAGCAATGCTAATGTTGGTGAGTAAAAAGAAGGCCGGCGATGCCGGCCCGCATCTTACTGCTCTGTCTGCTCGTGGGAACGTTTGAGGTTTACGTCCATCTGCGGGAACGGGAAGCTGATGCCATTCTCGTCAAAGCGACGTTTGATCAGCTCCAGCACATCCCAGTAAACGGCTTGCAGATCGCTGCTCTTACTCCAGACACGCACCACAAAGTTAATGGAGGACGGCCCCAGTTCATTCAGACGCACCGTCATTTCGCGATCTTTGATGATGCGTTCATCAGCCTGGATAATGTCAGTCAGAATGCGTTTCACCTGGTCGATATCAGAATCGTAAGCCACGCCGATAATAAATTCGTTGCGACGCACCGGCTCACGCGAGAAGTTCACGATATTTCCGGCAATGATTTTACCATTCGGGATCACCACGATACGCCCGTCCACCGTACGCATAGTGGTGGAGAAAATCTGCACCTGCAACACGGTTCCGGCAACGCCGCCCAAATCGACATATTCCCCCGAACGGAACGGGCGGAAAGTCACCAGCAGCACGCCAGCCGCGAGGTTCGAAAGCGAACCCTGCAACGCCAGACCGATGGCTAAACCGGCGGCACCCAGTACGGCAATCACTGAGGCTGTTTGTACACCGACGCGACCCAGCGCGGCAATCAGGGTAAAGGCAATAATGCCATAGCGCACCAGCGCGGAGAGAAAATCAGCTACGGTGGCGTCGATGTGTCGCGCAACCATCACGCGATTAACCGTATTCGAGACAATACGCGCCACAATCATACCGACAATAATGATGGCGATAGCCGCCACAATGTTAACGGCATAGCTCAACAGCAGCGCCTGATTGTTCACCAGCCACGAACCTGCGTCATTAATGCTGTCAACAACGTTAAGATCTTCCATTCGTGCTTCCTTATGTTGTTCCAAAATGGGAAAACCACCCCTTCGAGCAAGGAGAGATCCCTAAAGGGTAAACAAAAAGCCGCATTTACGCCAAGTCGATCACACTTTGTGCTCTACGCCAGCTTATTGAAATGGCAATAAAAAAGACCCGCAAAATGCGGGCCTTTTCAGATAAAGCAGCGAAAATTACAGAACGTCTACGGCGTTCAGTTCTTTGAAAGCCTGCTCCAGACGAGTCACCATGCTGGTCTGCGCTGCACGCAGCCATACACGCGGATCGTAGTATTTTTTGTTCGGCTGGTCAGCGCCTTTCGGGTTGCCCAGCTGGCCCTGCAGGTAGCCTTCGTTTTCTTTGTAGTACTTCAGGATACCTTCCCAGGTCGCCCATTGGGTATCGGTATCGATGTTCATTTTGATAACGCCGTAGCTTACGGAGTCTTTGATTTCCTGAGCAGTAGAACCGGAACCGCCGTGGAATACGAAGTTCAGGCTGTTGTGCGGCAGGTTATGTTTTTTGGAAACATATTCCTGAGAGTCGCGCAGGATAGTCGGGGTCAGTTTCACGTTACCCGGTTTGTAGACACCGTGTACGTTACCGAAGGAAGCTGCGATGGTGAAACGCGGGCTGATTTTGTTCAGCTCAGTGTAGGCGTAATCAACGTCTTCCGGCTGGGTGTACAGTGCAGAAGCGTCCATGTGGCTGTTGTCCACGCCGTCTTCTTCACCACCGGTGCAACCCAGTTCGATTTCCAGAGTCATGCCCATTTTGGACATGCGCGCCAGATATTTGGAGCTGATGGCAATGTTCTCTTCCAGAGACTCTTCAGAGAGGTCGATCATGTGAGAAGAGAACAGCGGTTTACCGGTTGCTGCGAAGTGTTTTTCACCCGCGTCCAGCAGACCGTCAATCCACGGCAGCAGTTTTTTCGCGCAGTGGTCAGTGTGCAGAATAACCGGCACGCCGTAATGTTCTGCCATCTGATGAACATGGTGCGCACCAGAGATTGCGCCGAGGATTGCCGCGCCCTGAGGCACGTCAGTTTTCACGCCTTTACCGGCAATAAACGCAGCACCGCCGTTAGAGAACTGAACGATAACCGGCGCTTTAACTTTGGCTGCAGCTTCCAGAACGGCGTTGATGGAATCAGTACCCACGCAGTTAACCGCTGGCAGAGCAAAGTTGTTTTCTTTAGCTACCTGGAACACTTTCTGAACGTCATCACCAGTGATCACGCCAGGTTTTACGAAATCAAAAATTTTAGACATGTACGTAGTCCTGTATCTTCGGCCGTTTCAGCTCGTCATAATTCGTGCTGCCAGTGCACTGGCTTCTCTCGCGCCTCCAGTTACTCACTATGGCGAGTTTTTGGAGTTTCGCTGCGTCACCGTCTTCTGGCAGCGCGAATTATTTAGAGCAACAATTGAATCGTTTTGAAAATCAGGCGGGGTTATCCCGCCTGAACAATTTTACTTCTTAGCACGCTCTTCGAGCATGGCTACTGCAGGCAGAACTTTGCCTTCCACGAATTCGAGGAATGCGCCGCCGCCAGTAGAGATGTAGGTAATCTTGTCAGCGATACCGAACAGGTCGATAGCAGCCAGAGTGTCACCGCCGCCTGCGATGGAGAACGCGTCGCTGTCGGCGATAGCGTTAGCCACGATTTCAGTACCTTTACGGAAGTTCGGGAATTCAAACACACCAACCGGACCATTCCACAGAATAGTTTTGGCATTTTTCAGGATTTCAGCCAGTTTTTCAGCAGATGCATCGCCCAGATCCAGAATTTGCTCATCATCTTTGATGTCATTTACGGATTTCAGGGTTGCCGTTGCAGTTTCAGAGAACTCGCTAGCAACGCGAACATCAGTCGGGACCGGAATATCGCAAGTACTCAGCAGACGTTTTGCTTCATCAACCAGATCCGCTTCGTACAGGGATTTACCTACGTTGTGGCCCTGAGCAGCAACGAAGGTGTTAGCGATACCGCCACCAACGATCAACTGGTCAGCAATTTTGGACAGCGAATCCAGAACGGTCAGTTTAGTGGAAACTTTAGAACCGCCAACAATAGCAACCATCGGACGAGCCGGTTCTTTCAGCGCTTTACCCAGCGCGTCCAGTTCGTCAGCCAGCAGCGGGCCGGCGCAAGCTACGTCAGCGAATTTGCCGATACCGTGAGTAGAAGCCTGCGCACGGTGAGCAGTACCGAATGCGTCCATCACGAATACGTCGCACAGCGCAGCGTATTTTTTCGCCAGCGCTTCGTCGTCTTTCTTCTCGCCTTTGTTGAAGCGAACGTTTTCCAGAACGACCAGTTCACCGGCAGCAACTTCAACGCCGTCCAGGTAATCTTTAACCAGACGTACCGGGTTGGAGAGTTTGTCTTTCAGATAGTTAACAACCGGCAGCAGAGAGAATTCTTCGTTGTACTCGCCTTCGGTCGGACGACCCAGGTGGGAAGTTACCATCACTTTCGCACCCTGCTTCAGCGCCAGTTCGATAGTTGGCAGGGAAGCACGAATACGCGCGTCGCTGGTGACTTTGCCATCTTTAACCGGCACGTTCAGATCAGCACGGATGAAAACGCGTTTACCAGCCAGATCCAGATCGGTCATCTTAATTACAGACATGGTGAATCCTCTCAATGATTCTTAAAGTTTTGCGAGCGCTGTCGCGCCCTACCTGAAACCAATAGCCGACATTGCTAACGTCGTGTCGAGCATCCGGTTAGCAAAGCCCCATTCGTTGTCGCACCACACAAGGGTTTTAATAAGGTGCGCACCACTTACCCGCGTCTGTGTGCCATCAACAATGGCGCTGTGCGGATCGTGGTTAAAATCGGTTGAAACCAACGGTAATTCCGTATAATCAACTATACCATGAAATGTCCCACGCGCTGCTTTTTGCAGCAACATGTTGACTTCCATAGCTTTTACAGGTTTCTTCACCGTTACGCTCAGATCGATCGCGGTCACATTAATTGTCGGTACGCGCACCGCTATCGCTTCAAATCTGTCATTAAACTGCGGGAAAATTCGCGTGATGCCCGCCGCCAGTTTGGTATCTACCGGAATGATCGACTGGCTGGCCGCGCGCGTACGCCGCAGATCGGGGTGGTAAGCGTCAATCACTTGCTGGTCATGCATCGCGGAGTGAATGGTTGTCACCGTTCCCGACTCAATGCCATAAGCATCGTCGAGCAGTTTTATGACCGGAATAATACAGTTTGTCGTACAGGAGGCATTAGAGACCAGAAGGTCTTCAGAGCGAAGGGTTTCCTGGTTGACGCCGAAAACAATCGTTGCGTCGAGATCGTGGCTGCCAGGATGGGAAAAGAGCACTTTTTTCGCGCCCGCCGCCAGATGCGCCTCGCCATCCTCACGGCTGCCGTATACGCCGGTACAGTCGAGCACCACATCGACACCCAGTTCGCGCCACGGCAGCGCCGCAATTGAGCGCTCATGCAGGATGCGAATTACGTCGTCGCCCACAAACAGTTGCTCGCGCTCCTGGTGAACATCCCAGGCAAAACGCCCGTGGCTGGTGTCATATTTCAATAAATGCGCCATGCCCACAGCATCGGCCAGTTCATTGATTGCCACCACGGTGATTTCCGCCCGACGCCCGGATTCATATAAAGCACGAACCACGTTGCGCCCAATGCGACCGAAACCATTAATCGCTATGCGTACGGTCATAATTCTCCTGCAAGGCTAGCTGGCCTGAAGTGGATGACAGAGTAATCCAGCCACCACAGAAGGGGAATCCTCGCCTGCCTTAAACTGCGTCTGTTTGGTTAATTGTCGAACATTTAATCGACTGAAACGCTTCAGCTAGAATAAGCGAAACAAGGAATAAAAGGAATGATTGTCCAGACGGTTTCGCCAGTAATCTGACTTGCATCACATTTTCGCAGGAATAATCAACGCGGCCAAAAGGTACTTTCGTGAGGAAAATAACTGACAAACTGACAGAAAGAGAATGAGCGCAACAAAGCGTCCCTGCATGATCGGCTGATGAAGAAAGGCAAAATCCTTTCTGGCGCTGATTAAAACCAGCTCTGCTCCGGCGTCTTTGGCTCACTGCGTTCTGCGCGCGGCATCTCAACCGACAGCGAAGAGAGTTGCTTAGCCCACAGATCGGCCACCCACTTCACGCCCTTCGCGGTGAAACGCGCCTGAGACCAGCTACGTTTGTTTTCCCCGACGCCGCCATGGACGGTGAAGTAACCTTCGTCAATATGGTACGGCTGTGGCATCAACGTACCGTTTACACGCTGCATAATATTGCGCTCAAGCAAAAAGCCCCGGAACAGAGACTCTTTCACGCGCAGCATTTTGCAAAGCTGACGAAAACCAAGCGACTCTTCAACCCTGACATAGCGATCAAAGAACTCAGCCTTTGGGGCTGAGAGAGCAAGTAACTCTTCCGCTCGCTGACGCTTTTCGTACTGCTCAGCCCAGGCGCGTGCCGCCGCAGCAGGATTCGTAAAATCGGGCAAACTGATAAGTTTCTCTTTCTCCTGCCAGCGATCGAGCATTTCTGCCGTAAAGGTCGGCGAGAGGCGCGAAACCGTCAGCAATGAGTCCCGTTTATTAAGCAAAAATTCTTGTCGCATCTCGCCTTCTCGCTCGTACGGGTGCTCGTTCACCGGCTGGGAAAGCCGTTGCGCGGTTTCCAGACTTTTCACCATCCGCTTCACTTCGCCATGCGTCACGCCTGTCAATTTTGCGATTTCACGGCTGCTGATTGTCGCCAGTACAGGCTGCGAATTGAGATTTTCACTAGGAATTATCATAGGTTCACTCCTTACTCACACTCACCCTGGATAATTTGCAGAATTATTATACAACTTACTGGATGCATATCCAGTATATTTTTCATGCACGGATCAATGCCGTTTTCGTCGAGTGACTAAGAAGAGAGTGCCGGGTCAGGAGGAAGAAGATTAGAGGGATAACTAAATGACAGATGGCGCCTCGCTTATCCAGTCTACCTATTCCGCAACCCGTAGACTTGATAACGCATAAGCGCCATCCGAAATGACTTTTAATGCAGGCCCGGCAGGCAGAGCGCCGCCGGGCAAGAGTGATTACAGCAGCGCTTTCGCTTTTGCCACCACATTGTCAACGGTGAAACCAAACTCTTCAAACAGCAGCTCTGCCGGAGCAGATTCGCCGAAGGTGGTCATACCCACCACCGCGCCGTTCAGGCCAACGTATTTGTACCAGAAATCCGCAATGCCGGCTTCGATAGCCACACGCGCAGAAACCGCTTTCGGCAGCACGGATTCACGGTATGCCGCATCCTGTTTGTCGAAGGTGTCGGTCGATGGCATGGACACCACGCGCGCCTTCACGCCTTCGGCGGTCAGTTTTTCATAAGCAGCAACGGCCAGTTCCACTTCAGAGCCAGTAGCGATCAGGATCAGTTCCGGCTGACCGGCACTCTCTTTCAGCACGTAGGCACCACGGGCGACATCGGCCAGTTGCTGTGCCGTACGTTCCTGCTGCGCCAGGTTCTGACGGGAGAGGATCAGCGCCGTCGGACCATCTGCACGCTCAACGCCATATTTCCACGCCACTGCGGATTCCACCTGGTCACACGGACGCCAGGTACTGACGTTCGGGGTCAGGCGCAGGGAAGCCACCTGCTCGACCGGCTGGTGCGTCGGGCCGTCTTCGCCCAGACCGATGGAGTCGTGGGTGTAAACCAGCACCTGACGCTGTTTCATCAGCGCCGCCATACGCACCGCATTACGGGCATATTCAACGAACATCAGGAAGGTTGAGGTGTACGGCAGGAAACCGCCATGCAGCGAGATACCGTTGGCAATTGCCGTCATACCGAACTCGCGCACGCCGTAGTGAATGTAGTTACCGGCAGTGTCTTCGTTAATCGCTTTCGAACCGGACCAGATAGTCAGGTTGGATGGCGCCAGGTCAGCGGAGCCGCCGAGGAATTCCGGCAACAGCGGACCGAAAGCTTCAATGGCATTCTGCGACGCTTTACGGCTGGCGATTTTCGCCGGGTTAGCCTGAAGCTTCTCGACGAACGCCTGCGCTTTGGCATCGAAATCAGACGGCAGTTCGCCCTTCATACGGCGGGTGAACTCAGCGGCCTCCTGCGGGAAGGCTTTGGCGTAAGCGGCGAATTTGTCGTTCCACGCCGCTTCTTTGGCCTGACCGGCTTCTTTCGCATCCCACTGCGCATAGATTTCAGACGGGATTTCAAACGGCGCGTATTTCCAGCCGAGCGCTTCGCGGGTCAGAGCGATTTCAGCATCGCCCAGCGGCGCGCCGTGGGAATCGTGGGTACCGGCTTTGTTCGGCGAACCGAAACCGATGATGGTTTTGCACATCAGCAGCGACGGTTTATCAGTAACAGCACGGGCTTCTTCCACCGCACGTTTGATGGCGTCCGCGTCGTGGCCGTCAATGCCGCGTACTACGTGCCAGCCGTAAGCTTCAAAGCGTTTCGCGGTGTCATCGGTGAACCAGCCTTCAACATGGCCGTCAATGGAGATGCCGTTGTCATCGTAGAACGCAACCAGTTTGCCCAGTTTCAGCGTACCGGCCAGGGAGCAGACTTCATGGGAGATGCCTTCCATCATGCAGCCGTCGCCCATAAAGGCGTAGGTGAAGTGGTCAACAATGTCGTGTCCCGGACGGTTGAACTGCGCCGCAAGGGTTTTCTCAGCAATCGCCATGCCCACGGCGTTGGCAATACCCTGCCCCAGCGGACCGGTGGTGGTTTCCACACCGGCGGTGTAACCCACTTCCGGGTGGCCCGGCGTTTTCGAATGCAGCTGACGGAAGTTCTGCAGCTCGGACATCGGCAGATCATAGCCGGTGAGGTGCAGCAGGCTGTAAATCAGCATCGAACCGTGGCCGTTGGACAGCACAAAGCGGTCGCGATCGGCCCAGGCCGGATTCGTCGGGTTGTGGTTCAGAAAATCACGCCACAGGACCTCGGCGATGTCCGCCATACCCATCGGGGCTCCCGGGTGACCGGATTTGGCTTTCTGTACCGCGTCCATGCTCAGCGCACGAATAGCATTGGCAAGCTCTTTACGTGAGGACATTTTGACTCCAGATCGGACTGTTAAGGGCTGTTCCCGTAACGACTTGACGACAGCGCGTTTTGGGCTACGCCGGAAAAAAGTGCCAACAATGTAACCCAAGCGGCATGTCATGTACATGGAGCATCCTTTTGCCGATTCAGAAATCTCTGGAAGCCGCTCGCATGTTGCGCAATCTACTCGCCTGGCGCTCTGTCTCTTCCTTATACTGACAATCTGCAGGTTCGTCTTGAACCGGCGTAGTTAGCAGCATATTGACTCAACCATTACGGAAAATAACAAATGAAAATTCGCCCGCTTCTCTTTGCTCTGGGAATAACAACCGTCCTTGCCGGTTGCCAGAATATGGACTCAAATGCTTTTCTCAGCTCCGGCGCGGAGGCTTTCCAGGCCTACACGCTGAGCGATGCGCAAGTAAAAGCATTAAGTGATGACGCCTGTAAACAGATGGACAGCAAAGCGACCATCGCGCCCGCCAGCAGCACCTACAGTCAACGCCTGACGAAAATTGCTGCCGCGCTCGGCGATAACATCAACGGCCAGCCGGTCAACTACAAGGTTTATGTGGCAAAAGACGTGAATGCTTTTGCCATGGCAAACGGCTGCATCCGCGTCTACAGCGCGCTGATGGATATGATGACCGACAACGAAGTCGAAGCGGTGATCGGCCACGAAATGGGCCACGTTGCGCTGGGCCATGTGAAAAAAGGGATGCAGGTGGCGCTGGGTACCAATGCGGTACGCGCAGCCGCAGCATCGGCAGGCGGTATCGTCGGCAGCCTGTCGCAGTCGCAGCTCGGCGCACTGGGCGAACAACTGGTAAATTCACAGTTCTCCCAGCGCCAGGAATCCGAAGCGGATGACTACTCCTACGATCTGTTGCGCAAACGCGGCATCAACCCGGCAGGGCTGGCGACCAGCTTTGAGAAACTGGCAAAAATGGAAGAGGGTCGGCAGAGTTCGATGTTTGACGATCACCCGGCATCGGCGGAGCGCGCGCAGCATATTCGCGATCGCATGGCCGCAGACGGAATTAAATAATCACCCTGGGAGGCAATATCCGTTCAACGTATTCTGATAAAAAAACCCTTCCGCGCCTGCTGGCGGGGAAGGGTTATATTTCATCGTAGCGTCATTGCTGCGTTATTCATCTTCCAGATAGGTGTAACCGTAGAGGCCCGATTCGAACTCTTCGAGGAACTGCTGTTGCAAAGCCTCATCCAGACCGGTCTGTTTCACCTGATCGCGGAACTGCGTCAGTAGCGTGTTCGGATCGAGCTGAACATACTGCAACATATCCGCCACCGTATCCCCTTCATCTGACAGTTCAACTTCCACACTGCCATCCGGGAAGACAAACACGTCAACCGCTTCGGTATCACCAAACAGGTTATGCATGTTGCCGAGGATCTCCTGGTACGCGCCCACCATAAAGAAGCCCAGCATTGGCGGGTTCTCCGGATCGTACTCCGGTATCGGCATAGTGGTCGCGATACCGTCGCCATCCACGTAATGATCAATGGCGCCGTCGGAATCACAGGTAATATCGAGCAACACCGCGCGGCGTTCCGGCGCATGGTTCAGCCCTTCCAGCGGCAGCACCGGGAACAGTTGATCGATACCCCAGGCATCCGGCATCGACTGGAACAGCGAGAAGTTGACGTACATTTTGTCCGCCATACGTTCCTGCAATTCGTCAATAATCGGGCGATGCGCGCGGTTGCTCGGATCGAGCTGCTTCTGCACTTCATGGCACATATTCAGATAGAGCTGCTCGGCCCAGGCGCGTTCTTGCAGGCTGAAAGTGCCAGAGGAATAGCCGACATGAATATCATGCAGATCCATCTGGCTGTCATGCAGCCATTCACGCAGAGAACGGCGAGTACCAGGCTCGTGCATCTCCTGCCAGGTTTCCCACATGCTTAGCAGCGCACGCGGCGCATCTTCCGCCGGTGGAGTCGCTTGCGTGTACTCGTTACGTTCGACGCCAATAATGTTAGAAACCAGCACGGTGTGATGCGCCGTCACCGCGCGGCCGGATTCGGTGATCACTGTCGGATGCGGCAGACCATTTTCTTCGCAAGCATCGCCAATCGCCCAAATGATGTTGTTGGCATACTCGTTCAGGCCATAGTTTACCGAGCAGTCGGACTGCGAGCGTGTACCTTCATAATCCACGCCCAGACCGCCGCCGACATCGAAGCACTGGATATTGACGCCCAGCTTATGCAGCTCGACGTAGAAACGCGCGGATTCACGCACGCCCGTCGCGATATCACGGATGTTGGCCATCTGCGAACCAAGGTGGAAGTGCAGCAACTGAATACTGTCGAGACGCCCGCGCTCGCGCAGGATCTCCACCAGTTGCAGCACCTGCGTTGCCGCAAGGCCAAATTTCGATTTCTCGCCGCCGGAGGATTGCCATTTGCCGGAACCTTGCGATGCCAGACGCGCGCGTACGCCGAGGCGCGGCACCACGTTCAGGCGTTCAGCTTCTTCCAGTACGATGGCGATTTCGGTCATTTTCTCAATCACCAGATAGACCTTGTGGCCCATCTTTTCGCCAATCAGCGCAAGACGAATGTATTCACGATCTTTATAACCGTTACAGACAATCACCGAACGGGTCATACCGGCATGTGCCAGCACGGCCATCAATTCCGCTTTGGAACCGGCTTCCAGCCCCAGCGGTTCGCCGGAATGGATCAGGGATTCAATAACACGGCGATGCTGGTTCACCTTGATCGGATAAACCAGGAAGTAATCGCCGTTGTAGCCGTAGGACTCACGCGCGCGTTTGAACGCGGCATTAATCGAGCGCAGACGGTGTTGCAGGATCTGCGGGAAGCAGAACAATGCGGGCAAACGTTGCCCCTGTGCTTCACGTGCTTTTACCAGCTGTGCCAGGTCGACACGGGCTTCCGGGACGTCCGGATCCGGGCAAACGCTGATATGGCCCAGCTCGTTGACGTCGTAGTAGTTATTGCCCCACCAGGCAATGTTATAAGTACGAAGCATCTTGCTGGCTTCCTGGGAGCTCATCGCAACCTCCTGCATGGAACGTAGTACACCCTGTTCGCCCGCTGACGAAGGCGAAAACGAAGACATGTCGTCAGACATAGCGAACCTCAATCTATAAAAGTGTATACCCTGCGCACATCACGCTGAGCAATTGCCGAAGCGCGAAGAGACACGGGTGTAAAATAGTTGACTACTATCGCAGTGACACATAGCGATAACAACCCATAAACAGCCTGGCTTAGCCTGATTTCAGCCCAACGCCACGCCTGTGCGACCGGTTTCTTTTTCATATCATTGTAAAACACGCATCCGAACGTCTGTATGACAGCCCGGCGAAACCACGAGAAAACCCCTGTATTAGCAGGAGAGCCCTTGTTCAGGTATCACAACGCCTTACCGGCCCTGGAGTCCTGGGAAGCGCCGAAATGGGTATAACATCGGCAGGTTTGCAGATTAGAAATGCAGGTTGCGGGGAATAAACGCACGCCAGAACGGCGCGACAGATTCTGCGGAAAACAACGGTTCATTATCTCTTATCACCTCCAACGCAAGCCATAGCGACCCGCGACAAGCCAAAGCCCTGAATCAACTGCTTAACCCGGCTGGAAGTGGCGACACGGCGTTTTGGCCGTGCGCTTTTTTTTAAGAGCCGCGCGCCGCGTTTTATACCGACAACGGGGTGAAAATGCAAAATAAAAAAGCTGTGTTTGCCGCATTGTCAGGAAAAATTTCCGTCACTATTTGTGTCAGGATGAGGCAGGGATCAAAAAAAGGCTGGAAATGGGTTCAACAAGTGACCTAAAATAGCCGTCCAGATGTTAATCCATCCAGATTGATTAACTCTCAGACTTCTTGTGCCATCATCTGCAATCTGCGCCGCCAGGCGTGAAAACATCCGGGCACAGAATTCGAGCTAACCGTATTACTCCAGGGTGAAAACTTACTATGGCAAAACACCTTTTTACGTCCGAGTCCGTTTCTGAAGGGCATCCTGACAAAATTGCTGACCAAATTTCAGACGCCGTGCTGGATGCCATCCTCGAACAGGATCCGAAAGCGCGCGTCGCATGCGAAACCTATGTCAAAACCGGTATGGTGCTGGTTGGCGGTGAAATCACTACCAGCGCATGGGTCGATATCGAAGAGATCACCCGTAACACCGTACGCGAAATCGGCTATGTGCACTCCGACATGGGCTTTGATGCCAACTCTTGCGCCGTACTGAGCGCCATTGGTAAGCAATCTCCGGACATCAACCAGGGTGTTGACCGTGCCGATCCGCTGGAACAGGGCGCAGGCGACCAGGGTCTGATGTTTGGTTACGCAACCAATGAAACTGACGTATTGATGCCAGCACCGATCACCTACGCCCACCGTCTGGTAGAGCGTCAGGCTGAAGTGCGTAAAAACGGCACCCTGCCCTGGCTGCGCCCGGACGCAAAAAGCCAGGTCACTTTCCAGTATGATGACGGCAAAATCGCCGGCATCGATGCTGTCGTTCTGTCTACGCAGCACGCTGAAGACATTGACCAGAAATCGCTGCAGGAAGCGGTTATGGAAGAGATCATCAAGCCGATCCTTCCAGCCGAATGGCTGAACGCCTCCACCAAATTCTTTATCAACCCGACCGGCCGTTTTGTTATCGGCGGCCCAATGGGCGATTGCGGTCTGACCGGCCGTAAAATCATCGTTGATACCTACGGCGGTATGGCTCGTCATGGTGGCGGCGCGTTCTCCGGTAAAGATCCGTCGAAAGTGGACCGTTCCGCAGCTTATGCCGCACGTTACGTGGCGAAAAACATCGTTGCTGCGGGTCTGGCCGATCGTTGTGAAATTCAGGTTTCCTACGCTATCGGGATCGCAGAACCGACGTCCATCATGGTGGAAACGTTCGGTACTGAGAAAGTGCCGACCGAGCAACTGACGCTGCTGGTTCGTGAATTCTTCGACCTGCGTCCGTACGGTCTGATCCAGATGCTGGATCTGCTGCACCCGATCTACAAACAAACCGCTGCATACGGTCACTTTGGTCGTGAAACTTTCCCATGGGAAAAAACCGACAAAGCCGCTCTGCTGCGTGAAGCTGCCGGCCTGTAATAATCCGTTGACAGTTTTCCTCTAAAGGCCAGCCTCGCGCTGGCCTTTTGCATTTCCCGCCCGGTTATTTCCGCTGTCTATACTGTTTACGCCTGCCTGGCTTTTTTCTGAAAGCGATTACACCTCACCGCTTCGCTGATTTTTTTCAGAGTTTTCCTTTTGAAAAAGGAGTGAAGCAAAGTTGTTACATTACGTTTCGGCTTAGTCTGAAACTACACCTTTGCACTCACCTTCCAGCGTAAACAATCCTATAATATTTAACACTTTTATTTACATTACCGGCCTTATCGTAATGTAACCGATTACACTCATGTGATGTAAATCACGTAATTTTGCCGGTAACTGGCCTACTTTTGTCACCGGAAAACCAATACACCAATGGAGGGCATCATGCCTGACAATAAAAAACAGGGGCATTCAAATAAGGCGATGACCTTTTTTGTTTGTTTCCTCGCTGCACTGGCAGGATTACTTTTTGGTCTGGATATTGGGGTTATTGCAGGTGCGCTGCCCTTTATCACCAAAGATTTTCAAATTAGCTCACATACACAGGAGTGGGTGGTCAGTTCAATGATGTTCGGCGCAGCCGTCGGCGCTGTCGGTAGCGGCTGGCTCTCCTGGCGCCTGGGACGTAAAAAAAGCTTGATGATTGGCGCCGTACTGTTTGTGGTGGGTTCCCTGTGCTCTGCCGCCGCGCCGAATGTGGAAGTGTTGATTATTTCCCGCGTGCTGCTTGGCCTGGCTGTCGGGATCGCCTCCTATACCGCGCCGCTCTACCTTTCCGAGATCGCACCGGAAAAAATTCGCGGCAGCATGATCTCGATGTATCAGTTGATGATCACCATCGGTATTCTCGGCGCGTATCTCTCGGACACGGCTTTCAGCTACAGCGGTGAATGGCGCTGGATGCTGGGCGTGATCATCATTCCGGCGATTTTGCTGCTGATTGGCGTCTTCTTCCTGCCGGACAGCCCGCGCTGGTTTGCCGCCAAACGCCGTTTCCACGATGCAGAACGGGTGCTATTACGCCTGCGTGACACCAGCGCGGAAGCGAAAAACGAGCTGGAAGAGATCCGCGAAAGCCTGCAAGTGAAGCAGACCGGCTGGTCGCTGTTTAAAGAGAACAGCAATTTCCGCCGCGCGGTGTTCCTCGGCGTGCTGTTGCAAATCATGCAGCAGTTCACCGGTATGAACGTCATCATGTACTACGCACCGAAAATCTTTGAACTGGCGGGCTACAGCAACACCAACGAGCAGATGTGGGGCACCGTTATCGTTGGTCTGACCAACGTGCTGGCAACCTTTATCGCTATCGGTCTGGTAGACCGCTGGGGACGTAAACCGACGCTGGTGCTGGGCTTCCTGGTGATGGCTGTCGGAATGGGGATCCTCGGAACCATGCTGCATATCGGCATCCATTCGCCGTCAGCGCAGTACTTTGCCGTCGCCATGTTGCTGATGTTCATCGTGGGTTTTGCCATGAGCGCCGGTCCGCTGATCTGGGTGCTGTGCTCCGAAATCCAGCCGCTGAAAGGCCGCGACTTCGGTATTACCTGCTCCACCGCCACTAACTGGATTGCCAATATGATCGTCGGTGCAACCTTCCTGACGATGCTGAATTCGCTGGGCAATGCCAATACCTTCTGGGTTTACGGCGCGCTGAACCTGCTGTTCATCGTACTGACCCTGTGGCTGGTGCCGGAAACCAAACACGTTTCGCTGGAGCACATCGAGCGTAACCTGATGCGCGGCCGTCCGCTGCGCGAGATCGGTTCCCACAATTAATAACCCTTCAGGCTTCCTCTGCGGAGGAAGCCTCTGTTTTGCCTGTTGCACTCGCGCTTCACCGATCCTATTCTCTGCAACTATGAAAACTCCCCGTCTTCCCATCGCCATCCAGCAAGCCGTTATGCAGAGCCTGCGGGATAAACTTGCCCTTGCGAACCAGAAACTGGGGCGCAGCTATCCCGAACCTAAAGTGGTGTATCAACAGCGTGGCACGGCTGCGGGCACCGCCTGGTTGGCGGATTACGAAATCCGTCTCAACCCCGTGCTGCTGCTGGAAAACCAGCAGGCATTTGTTGAGGAAGTGGTTCCGCATGAGCTGGCGCATCTGCTGGTGTGGAAACACTTCGGCCGCGTTGCGCCACACGGCAAAGAGTGGAAATGGATGATGGAGAGCGTGCTTGGCGTTCCTGCCCGCCGCACGCACCAGTTCGAACTGGAATCGCTACGACGCAATACTTTCCCATACCATTGTCGATGCCAGCAGCACCAGCTTACGGTACGCCGACACAACCGCGTGCTGCGCGGCGAGGCCGTTTACCGCTGTGTACGCTGTGGCGAACCGCTCATTGCCGACGCGACTAACTGAATCCATTAAGAAATTTTCTGCTCTTACTGATTGCATCAGACAACGCCTTCCGCTACGTTGCGAACTCGTTTCACAGGGAGTTCGCTATGTTTCGTCTTGTCTCACTTTTCATCGCACTGATCGCCATTCCCGCTTTCGCAGCGGATGGCATAAACAGCTTTGCCCAGGCAAAAGCGGCGGGAGCCAAAATTAACGCCGACGCACCGGGCGACTTCTACTGCGGCTGCAAAATTAACTGGCAGGGTAAAAAAGGCGTGGTTGACCTCGCTTCCTGCGGTTACACGGTGCGAAAAAATGAAAACCGCGCCAGCCGCATTGAATGGGAACATGTGATGCCTGCGTGGCAGTTCGGCCATCTGCGCCAGTGCTGGCAGGATGGCGGCCGGAAAAACTGCGCCAAAGATCCGGTCTACCGCAAAATTGAAAGCGATATGCACAACCTGCAACCCGCCGTCGGTGAAGTGAATGGCGATCGCGGCAACTTTATGTATAGCCAGTGGAATGGCGGCGATGGCCAGTACGGCCAGTGCGGTATGAAGATTGATTTCAAAGCGAAGCTCGCTGAGCCGCCAGCCCGCGCCCGCGGTGCGATTGCCCGTACCTACTTCTATATGCGCGATCAATATCAGCTCAGCCTTTCACGCCAGCAAACGCAACTGTTTACCGCGTGGGATAAGCAGTATCCGGTGACGGAGTGGGAATGCACGCGCGATGCGCGTATTGCCGAGGTGCAGGGCAACCACAACCCTTACGTGCAGCGCGCTTGCATGGCGCGAAAGAGCTAACCTACACTAGCGACAACTGATTATTGACAGGTGCAGCGGCGCACTTTCTACCCATGAGCCGCTGCATCGCCTGACAGACGGAATTTCAAAACATGCGTATTCCCCGCATCCATCACCCTGAACCTCTTCAGCCGGGCCATGAAATCGCGCTGAGCGAAGATGCCGCAAACCACGTTGGCCGCGTGCTGCGTATGGGGCCGGGCCAGGCTATTCAACTGTTCGACGGCTCCAATCAGGTGTTCGACGCCGAGATTGTTCGCGCGGATAAGAAAAGCGTGATGGTCAACATTTTGCGTAGCGAAGTGGACGACCGTGAATCCCCGCTACATATCCATCTGGGCCAGGTGATGTCGCGCGGCGAAAAGATGGAATTCACCATTCAGAAGTCGATAGAGCTGGGTGTAAGCCTCATTACGCCACTTTTTTCTGAGCGCTGCGGGGTTAAACTGGACGCCGAACGCCTGAACAAAAAGCTCCAGCAGTGGCAGAAAATCGCTATTGCCGCCTGCGAACAGTGCGGTCGTAACCGTATTCCGGAAATTCGCCCGGCGATGGATCTGGAAGCGTGGTGCGCCGAAGAAGATGCCGGTCTGAAACTGAACCTGCATCCACGCGCCAGCCAGAGCATCAACACGCTTCCGCTGCCGGTTGAGCGCATTCGATTGCTGATAGGCCCGGAAGGCGGCCTCTCTGCCGATGAGATAGCCATGACCGCGCGCTATCAGTTTACGGACATTTTGTTAGGGCCACGCGTACTGCGTACAGAAACTACGGCACTTACCGCCATCACCGCGCTTCAGGTCCGCTTTGGCGACCTGGGTTGAAAGGAGAAGCAGAATGATCAAGCTTGGCATCGTGATGGATCCCATCGCGGACATTGACATCAAAAAAGACACCAGCTTCGCCATGCTGCTGGAAGCACAGCGCCGCGGCTATGAGCTGCACTATATGGAGATGGCGGATCTTTACCTGATCAATGGTGAAGCCCGCGCCCGCACCCGCACGCTTTCCGTCGAACAGAACTACGACAAATGGTACGAATTCGGCAGCGAGCAGGATATTGCGCTGGCCGATCTGGATACCATCCTGATGCGTAAAGATCCGCCGTTCGACACCGAGTATATCTATGCGACCTACATTCTTGAGCGTGCGGAAGAGAAAGGCACGCTGATCGTTAACAAGCCGCAGAGCCTGCGCGACTGTAATGAAAAACTGTTCACCGCCTGGTTCCCGGATCTGACGCCGGAAACGCTGGTTACGCGCAACAAAGCGCAGTTGAAAGCGTTCTGGCAAAAACACACTGACATCATCCTTAAACCGCTGGACGGCATGGGTGGCACGTCGATCTTCCGCGTCAAAGAGAGCGATCCGAACCTGTCGGTGATTACTGAAACGCTGACCGAACTGGGCAGCCGTTACTGCATGGCGCAAAACTATCTGCCGGCGATCAAAGACGGCGACAAGCGCGTGCTGGTGGTTGACGGTGAACCGGTGCCTTACTGCCTGGCGCGCATTCCGCAGGGCGGCGAAACCCGCGGCAACCTGGCGGCGGGCGGCCGCGGCGAACCGCGTCCGTTAAGCGAAAGCGACTGGGCTATTGCGCGCAAAGTTGCGCCGGTGTTGAAAGCCAAAGGGCTGATTTTTGTTGGCCTGGATATTATCGGCGACCGTCTGACCGAAATTAACGTGACCAGCCCGACCTGCGTGCGTGAAATTGAGGCTGAATTCCCGATCTCCATCACCGGCATGCTGATGGATGCTATCGAAAAACGTCTGGGTAAATAATCTCAGCGTACAGGGCGGGAAGGATCCCGCCCATGACAGCATTGCCAGGTGACAGCTTTGCGCTTTCCCCCCATACTAAGCTGTCGCTTTTTTGAACCAGGAAACAGAACCTCTGACAATGAATTTACAGCATCACTTTCTTATTGCCATGCCTGCCCTTCAGGATCCTCTCTTTCGGCGCTCGGTAGTCTATATCTGCGAGTACAACGACGAAGGCGCAATGGGGCTGATTATTAATAAGCCGCTGGAAAACCTGAAAGTTGACGGTGTCCTGGAAAAACTCAAAATCCAGCCAGAAGCGCGGGATCCGGCCATCCGCCTGGACAAACCGGTGCTGCTGGGCGGCCCGCTGGCGGAAGATCGTGGTTTTATCCTGCATACGCCGCCCGCCACATTCGCTTCCAGCATTCGCGTTTCGGATAACACCGTAGTTACCACCTCACGCGATGTGCTGGAAACCCTTGGAACGGCAGAACAGCCGAGCGAAGTGCTGGTCGCGCTGGGGTACGCCTCGTGGGAAAAAGGGCAACTGGAGCAAGAGATCATGGATAACGCCTGGCTCACCGCCCCGGCCGATCTCAATATTCTGTTCAAAACGCCGATCGCCGACCGCTGGCGCGAAGCGGCAAAACTTATCGGTATCGATATCTCCACCATGCCTGGCGTAGCGGGGCATGCCTGATGAGCGGAACCTTGCTGGCCTTTGATTTTGGCACCAAAAGCATTGGCGTCGCCATTGGGCAACGCATCACCGGCACGGCGCGTCCGCTCACCGCGCTGAAAGCGCAGGACGGCACGCCAGACTGGAAGCTTATCGAAAAACTACTGAAAGAGTGGCAGCCGGAAACGGTCATCGTCGGCTTGCCGCTCAATATGGATGGCACCGAACAGCCGCTGACGGCGCGCGCACGCAATTTCGCCAATAAAGTGCACGGTCGTTTTGGCGTGAAAGTTACCCTGCATGATGAGCGGTTAAGCACCGTAGAAGCCCGTGCCGGTTTGTTCGAACGCGGCGGTTTTCGCGCGCTCGACAAAGGCAGCGTTGATTCTGCCTCCGCCGTGATCATCCTCGAAAGCTATTTTGAGCAGCACGCCTGATCCCCGCTTCAATTCGGTTTCGTAACAACCTCACCTAAATAAAGCCGCGCGTCGACCGCGGCTTTTTGCCGATCGTTTTCACAGTTTCTGACCGCCCTTTTTGCATTTCCATTACTGTTTCTATAAAAGAAACATAACAGAGCGATAAATCTGTCAGGCCTTTTCCGTCAGATGGCTGGCCAGCGTATGAAGTGCCTGTAAGCGGGTTTCGACCTCAGCGTCTTCGATGTTCCACATCCCGGCAAAGGCCAGCGCCGCAGAGTGCGCGCCGAGGGGTTTGGCCATCGACACTTCGCCATCGTCATGATGCCAGACCACATGACCATGCTGACGCTGCAGAGCGACATGCGGGCCAAGCTGCTGCCACTGCTCGTCAGTAAAGCGTTTTTGCAGTTCGTCATCGCTTTCCGCCGCCAGCAGCGCCATGCCGATGACGGATTGCCAGGCGGGCAGCATATGAAAACCGGCCAGCGCCTGGCTGACCTGGCTACCGGGTTCGGAGTGATAGATATAGATGACCTGATCCTCCCACAGCACGCCCATCGCCACCACGATGTCTTTCGGGGCGTAGCGTTCAAGCAAAGGGAGCGCCTGGGAGAAAAGCGCCGAGCCGCGAATCGCCTGCGCCGCCAGCGCATGAATGCCAGGCCCTGGCAGATAACGTCGCTGAGCATCCTGCATGGTCAGGCCGATCGACGCCATGGTCATCAGCAACCGGTTGACGCGCGTGGTGTTAATGCCCATCAGACGAGCCAGCTCGCGGCAACCAATGGCGCGACCACTGGAAACCAGGTACTGCAGGCAGCGGATACCGTCAATCAGGCTTTGGTTAGGTTGTGAGGACATTCAGGATTCGCTTATCAGGTTGCTCAAAATTCGATTTTACCGTCAGTAAAGAAGGATACAAGATTATGAAGATCTTTCCCCATAGCGAAGCGAGAACCTTTCCGACGCAGCATCTGCTCTGCGATTTATTGGTCGCAGGCGGCGGCCTTGCTGGCCTTTGCGCCGCGCTTGCGGCTGCCCGCGACGGCTTACAAGTGGTGCTGATTCAGGACAGGCCAGTGCTTGGCGGGAATGCCTCCAGCGAAGTAAGACTGTGGGCGAATGGTGCCACGTCGCATATGGGGAACAATAACCGCTGGGCGCGCGAAGGCGGCATCATGGGCGAAATCATGGAAGAGAACCTCTGGCGCAACAAAGAGGGCAACCCGGTAATGTTCGATCTGGTCCTGCTGGATCTGGCGAAAAGCCAGCCGGGGTTAACACTTTTACTCAATACCGCCGTTTATGAAGTGGAAAAAGAGCAGCAGCGCATTACCCAGGTCAAAGCCTTCAACCCGATCAACGAAACCTTTTACAGCGTAAATGCAGCGCAGTTTTGCGACGCCACCGGCGATGGCGTGCTGGGTTTTCTGGCGGGCGCAGAGTATCGCGAGGGCGCTGAAGACGCACAAGAGCTGGGCGAGAAGATGGCGCCGGGGGATCATTTCGGCCATAAGCTGGGCCATTCGATCTACTTCTATACCAAACAAACTGATGGACCGGTCAACTTTGTACCGCCCTCTTTTGCGCTGCAAGATATTACCAAAATCCCGCGCTACAAGCGGCTGACATCAACGCTGAACGGTTGCGATCTGTGGTGGCTGGAGTGGGGAGGCCGCCTGGATACCGTGCATGAAAGCGAAGAGATCAAATGGGAGCTGTGGAAAATCGTCTGGGGCGTCTGGGATCATATTAAAAACTCCGGCAACTTCCCGGAAGCCGCGAATATGACCATCGAATGGGTGGGCGCTATTCCTGGCAAGCGCGAGAGCCGCCGCTTCCTTGGCGATCATTTACTGTGCCAGCAGGATATTATCGAACAACGCGATCACTACGATGCCGTGGCCTACGGCGGCTGGTCGATCGACCTGCATCCGGCGGATGGCGTTTACAGCACGCACGACGGCTGCCGCCAGTTTCACAGCAAAGGCACCTACACCATTCCATTTCGCTGCCTTTATAGCCGCTCGCTGGACAATCTGTTCCTCACCGGCAGGCTGATTTCCGCCTCCCATGTCGCGTTTGGCAGCGCCCGCGTGATGTGCACCTGCGGTCTGCTGGGCGAAGTGGTGGGACGCGCCGCCGCACTTTGTAAAGCAGAGCACTTTACCCCGCATGAACTGGCGGAGCCTGCGCACATCGGCCTACTGCAACAGCAGTTACAGGCTAATGGCTGCTATATTCCACGACGCTGGTTGAACGATCCAGCGGCCGGAGCGGAAGTCAGCGCCAGCAGCGAATACCAACTGACTGAACTTCCCGCCAGTGGTCGCTGGCACGCATTAACCGGGCGGATGGCGCTACTGCTGCCGATACAGGCTGGCGCAAAACTGCCGGATATCGCGCTGTTCCTGCGGGCCAAAACGCCGCAAACGCTGGCAGTATCCCTGCTCGGCAGCGCGCGAGCCGGAAATTTTACTCCAGATTATCAATACGCCGAGTCTGTATTGCAGGTTTCCGGCGAAGGCTGGCACACCTTGTCATTCCGCTGGCAGAGCGAGCGCGACCAGTATCTGTTTATCGCCTTCGAGGCGCAGGATGCGATCGAAATCGCCCTGACGGATACCCATCTGCCCGGCATGATGACGGTATTTAACAGCCTGAATGCACGCGTGGCGAAACACACTCGTCAGATTGTCGATGGCGATTATGGCGTTGACGAGTTCGACTTCTGGCTGCCGCGCCGTCATCCGCAACAAATTATGCCTGCCCTGCGCTTCAGCCAGCCGTTAACAGCCTGGAACGTCCAGAATGTGCTTAACGGACGCCTGCGCCCGGAGCAGCAGCTCAACGGCTGGACGCCGGATGCTAACGACCCAACACCGGAGATCGTCTGGCGTTGGGCCACACCGCGCCAGATCCGGCATCTGACGCTGGTGCAGGACAACGACTTTGATAACGCCATGGAGTCGGTGCAAATGGGCCATCACTACGCTGTGACGCCACACTGTATTACGCACTACCGCCTGTGGGTGGACGATAAACTCCTGGCTGAAGTGCGGGATAATCACCACTCCGTCTGCCAGCACCGGTTCCCCGAACCGCTGACAGCATTGAGCGTTCGGCTGGAAATCCTCGCGACAGCAGGCGCTCTGCCAGCGGTTTATTCGCTAAACGTGCGTTAGCCACCCCTGCTGAACGCGCTGCTGATGGCTTTGCGCAAAGGTCTGCATGCCCGCCTGCAGCCCGGTCTGCATCACACCGGGCAACTGGTGTGTTTTGCCTTCGCGGATCAGATTCGCGACCGCCGGAGAATTAATCAGCAGTTCAAACAGCGCGATCCGCCCTCCCCGCGTGTCTGCTTCCAGCCTCTGCGCCAGCACCGCTTGCAGGCTTCCGGCCAGTTGGCTGCGCACCGGATCTTTCTCCTGCGCCGGAAACGTATCCACCAGACGTTCCACCGCCTGCGCTGCCCCACGCGTATGCAGCGTGGCCAGCACCAGATGCCCGGTCTCTGCGGCGGTTAAAGCCAGACGGATAGTTTCGCTGTCGCGCAGCTCGCCCAGCAGGATCACATCCGGATCTTCACGCAGTGCCGCACGCAAACCGGCAGCGAATGAGCGACAGTGCTGGCCGATCTCCCGCTGCTGGATCAAGCACCGCTTGCTGGTATGGACAAATTCGATCGGATCTTCCAGCGTCAAAATATGTCCGTCTTGATGTTGGTTGAGGTGATCAACCATCGCCGCCAGCGTCGTGGATTTGCCGCTGCCGGTGGCGCCGGTAACCAGAATAAGCCCGTTATCCCGCTCCAGCAGTGTGTTCAGCGCGGCGGGCGCATCCAGTTCTGCGAGTAATGGGCTGCTTTGCGCCAGCAGTCGCAGCGCCAGCGAGACGCCCTGATGATGGCTGAACGCGCCCGCACGCAAGCGCTGTCCGCGCGCGGTGGTAAGGGCGAAATCAACCTGCCCCTGTTCTCGCCATTGCTGCTGCAGCGCGCTGCTCAGATGCGCATTGATAACCCCGCTGACATCAGGCGTGGGAAAAGGCGCAGGCACCAGCCGTCCCTGCTGTCGCCAGCGTGGTGGACAATGACTGCACAGGTGTAGATCCGAGACATTATGCTTTACACTAAGCTCCACTATTTCATCTATATCCATAACGCTATCCTGGAAACATGAACGATATTGCGCACAACCTGGCACAGGTCCGGGACAAAATCTCCGCTGCCGCAACACAATGCGGCCGTGCTCCAGCAGAAGTTACTTTACTTGCAGTGAGCAAAACTAAGCCTGCGAGCGCTGTCGCAGAAGCCATCGACGCCGGACAGCGCGCGTTTGGGGAAAACTATGTTCAGGAAGGGGTCGATAAGATCCTTCACTTCCGCGAGGCGGGCGTGGAAGACCTGCAATGGCACTTTATCGGGCCGTTGCAGTCCAACAAAAGCCGTCTGGTAGCCGAACATTTCGACTGGTGCCACACCATCGATCGTTTGCGGATCGCCAGCCGCTTAAGCGAACAGCGTCCCGCCGACCTGCCGCCGCTGAATGTGCTGATTCAGGTCAACATCAGCGACGAGCAGAGCAAATCGGGCATTGCCCTCAGCGAGCTGGATGCGCTGGCGGCACAGGTCGTTGAATTACCGGGCATTTGCCTGCGAGGTTTGATGGCGATCCCCGCGCCGGAAACGGAGTACGCGCGGCAGTTTGCCGTAGCACGGCAAATGGCTGTAGCATTTGAAGCGCTCAAAACACGTTATCCAACGGTGGATACCCTGTCGCTGGGCATGACGGACGACATGACCGCCGCCATTGCGGCTGGCAGCACGATGGTGCGCATCGGGACAGCTATTTTTGGTGCGCGCGATTACACGAAAAATTAAGGAATACTGAGGAACGCCATGAAGACGTTGACTTTCCTGCTCTCGACAGTGCTTGAACTTTATACAATGGTTCTGCTGTTGCGCGTCTGGATGCAGTGGGCACGCTGCGATTTTTACAACCCGTTTTCGCAGTTTGTAGTGAAAGCTACACAGCCGATTGTCGGGCCGCTGCGCCGTGTCATTCCGCCGCTGGGGCCGCTGGATAGCGCCTCGCTGCTGATCGCTTTTGTACTCAGTCTTATCAAAGCGATCGTGCTGTTTATGGTGATCACGTTCCAGCCGATCATCTGGATTTCCGCGCTGCTGATTTTACTGAAAACCATCGGTCTGATGATTTTCTGGGTGCTGCTGGTCATGGCAATCATGAGTTGGGTTAGCCAGGGCCGTAGCCCGGTCGAGTACGTTTTAATACAGTTGACGGAACCGCTGCTGCGCCCAATCCGCAATCTGCTGCCAGCGATGGGCGGCATCGACTTCTCGCCGATGATTCTGGTGCTGCTGCTGTACGTCATCAATATGGGGATTGCGGAGCTGCTGCAATCCACCGGCGATATTCTTCTGCCGGGGTTGTGGATGGCACTATGAGTGCCGTTTCGACCTGTGAAGAGGGGCTGGTTTTGCGGCTGTACATTCAGCCGAAAGCCAGCCGTGACAGCATTGTTGGCTTGCATGGCGACGAACTGAAAGTCGCCATTACCGCTCCGCCTGTAGACGGCCAGGCAAATGCACACCTGGTCAAATACCTCGCAAAGCAGTTTCGCGTGGCAAAAAACCAGGTGGTGATTGAAAAAGGCGAGCTGGGCCGCCATAAGCAGATTAAAATTACCCACCCGCAACAGATCCCGACGGAAGTCGCGGCGCTAATCGATTAGGATCCACTATGCAAAAAGTTGTCCTCGCGACCGGTAATGCCGGTAAAGTGCGCGAGCTTGCCTCGCTATTGAACGATTTCGGCCTCAACGTGGTCGCACAAACTGAACTGGGCGTTGAGTCCGCAGAAGAGACCGGGCTGACGTTTATTGAGAACGCCATCCTCAAAGCCCGCCACGCGGCGCAGGTTACCGGTTTGCCCGCCATCGCTGACGATTCCGGCCTGGCGGTTGATGCATTGCAGGGCGCTCCGGGGATCTATTCGGCGCGCTATTCCGGCGTGGATGCGACCGATCAGCAGAATCTGGAAAAGCTGCTCGATGCGCTGAAATCTGTCCCGGATGAACACCGTACCGCACAGTTCCACTGTGTGCTGGTTTATCTGCGTCATGCGGACGATCCAACGCCGCTGGTGTGCCACGGTTGCTGGCCCGGCATGATCGCGCAGCAGCCGGCTGGCAGCGGCGGTTTTGGTTACGATCCGATTTTCTTTGTTCCTTCCGAGGGTAAAACCGCGGCGGAACTTACCCGCGAAGAGAAAAGCGCCATTTCCCATCGCGGCCAGGCGTTAAAATTGTTACTGGAAGCACTGCGTAATGGCTGATTTGCCACCTCTGAGCCTTTATATCCATATTCCCTGGTGCGTGCAGAAATGCCCGTACTGCGACTTCAACTCGCACGCACTGAAGGGCGAAGTGCCGCACGACGATTACGTTCAGCATCTGCTGAACGATCTCGATGCTGACGCGCCCTGGGCGCAGGGACGCGAAATAAAGACCATCTTTATTGGTGGCGGCACACCGAGCCTGCTGTCCGGCCCGGCGATGCAAACGCTGCTGGATGGCGTGCGCGCCCGGCTGCCGCTGGCGGCCAATGCGGAAATCACCATGGAAGCCAATCCAGGCACCGTGGAAGCGGACCGTTTTGTCGATTACCAGCGCGCGGGCGTGAACCGTATCTCCATCGGCGTGCAAAGCTTCAGTGAAACCAAGCTTCAACGGCTCGGGCGAATTCACGGCCCGGAAGAAGCAAAACGAGCAGCGAAGCTGGCAAGCGGGCTGGGGCTTCGCAGCTTTAACCTTGATTTGATGCACGGCCTGCCGGATCAGTCGCTGGAAGAGGCGCTGGACGATCTGCGCCTGGCCATTGAACTTAACCCGCCGCACCTGTCGTGGTATCAACTGACTATTGAACCCAATACGCTGTTTGGCTCGCGCCCGCCGGTGCTGCCGGATGACGATGCGCTGTGGGATATTTTCGAGCAGGGGCACCAGATCCTTACCGCGGCTGGCTATCAGCAGTATGAAACCTCAGCCTACGCGAAACCGGGTTATCAGTGTCAGCATAACCTCAACTATTGGCGCTTTGGTGATTACCTGGGGATTGGTTGCGGCGCGCACGGTAAAGTGACCTTCCCGGATGGACGCATTCTGCGCACGGCGAAAACCCGCCATCCGCGTGGGTATATGCAGGGGAAATACCTTGATAAGCAGCACGATGTTGAAGCACAGGATAAACCGTTCGAATTCTTTATGAATCGCTTTCGCCTGCTGGAGCCTGCGCCGCGTGCTGAATTCACCCGCTACACCGGGCTGGATGAAAGTACGATACGCCCGCAGATCGAGCAGGCGCTGGCGTTAAATTATTTGCGTGAATGCGACACATACTGGCAAATAACCGAACACGGTAAGCTGTTTCTCAATTCTCTGCTTGAGTTGTTTCTGGCTGAATAAAAACTTTGGCCCTCTGCACGGAACGCAGAGGGCTGAAAGCGCTACAGATATATTAATGGTTCCGCTGATACAACGCCTGGCGCACTAATACCACCGCGCTGGCAATAACCCCACCACACAACGCGGCTAAAATAGTAAGTAAAACCCGGCGCGGCCCATCCCTTTTGGTAGGAAGCGATGGAGAAAGCTGGTATTTAAACGGCGTGAAGGTGATATCTTTAATATCCAGTTTGTCCAGTTCCGCCAGGCGATGTTCACGATAACGGAAATCCGCATTAAGCCGGGTAACATCGGCAATCGACTGTTCGATTTTAAGTTTTTCAGCAATGCCATCAGAACCCAGAGCAATCGAATAATCCGGGTCATCCTGTACGGATTGCCCATTACTGTAAACCGGACGTTTAATACCGGCAGCATTGGCCACTTCCAGCGAGTAATTTAGTCGCCTCAACTTGGTGTCATGGAGCGTATTCATCCGCTCACGCTCCATCGCCAGCGACTCCCTCTCCGTATCCTTTTTTAAATCCACTTCTTCACGCAGATAATTTAATGTTTCTTGAACAACCAAAGCAGAAATATAACTGATGTAGCTGTTAAGAATTTCCTTAGCCTCGCCAGCCGTCGGGGCGGTGAAGCTTAGCGTCCAGGACTGGTAAGGCACGTTATCAGCGCTTTTCCCCGGCGTGTTATTGACCGCCTTGATCTTCCCGGACAGCAGTACAATGCCGCGGCGCAGCTCTTCGGCATCAGGATTAGAGGCCATCAGCTTACCGACCACCAGCGGAGACGATGCCAGGAACTCTTCGCGCAGCGATTCAGAATTAAACTTTTTCAGGAACAGGTTAAATACTTCTATCTTATCAAGGGAAGGTTTAACATCGAGAACCTGCAAAGTAGAAAGCGCCTTTTGCAACTGGCTCCATTGCGGTTTTTCTGCTGGCGTGATTTCTGCCTGGCTGGTCCATTTTGGCGTTAATAACGCACTAATAAAGAATCCGGCCAGAGAAAATATCAGAATAGTCGAGATAATAATTCGCTTGCTTTCCCACAAGGTGTTAATTAAATCGAGCAGATCAATCTCTGTATTTGTTTCCCTCTCAGCAAAGTCCTTATAGGTTGAGGCGTCATCTTTCGATTGGATATGTAGTGATGTCATACAGGTAAGCATCGCGTCCATGATGTGAAATTTGATATTATCACCAACATGAAAACTCTCAAAGAAAAATAACCCCCTTGTTTCAATCACATTAATACCCATGGCAATTCATCTTAATTAATATTATAAGACAGATTGAAAGACTTTCAGGGATATAATATAGCGAGTAAAATAATAAACCCGACCAATATAGCCGGGCTTTATTTGACTATTCCGAAAATAAAAAACTATAACAGCGGCTCACTTCAATCCGGCGGTTAACGCTTTGCGGTTTTCTTCCAGCGAAACGACGCGCTTACAAACGTCTTTGCCAAACTGCTGAAAATCCGCTTCCTGGTTTTTCCACTCATCCTGAATAGCCGTCTGCAAACCGCCGAGGCTCCCCAACACGCTCTGTAGCGGATTACCGCCGCTCTTCAGCACGGCTTTAGCACCCATTTCGTTGATGCTGTCCTGCAAAATACCGCCCATTGCCTGGTTCACCAGTTGCTGACCATTGGCGCGCACTTCATCAATCGCTTTGTAGTGGAATGTCAGGCCATCGTTGCGGTGTTCAATAATGCGGTTCATCTGATCTTTCAGCTGCGCATCCAGCTTGGTCAGACGGTTGCGCATGCTGCTGTTCTCTCCCACCTGTTTGACGATGATCGTATCCAACGCTGCGCGGCTTTTCTCCACGCGGCTGCGCGCGCCATCGTCAATCCACGGCAGAGCGCTGCGCAATTCGGCCTGGTAATCCTTCGCCTGCTCGCGCTGCGCAGCAGTTAGCGAAGGCTGTTTGCCATTAAACATGACATTGCCGTCCGGGGTGATCACCAGGTTACCGTTCTCACCTTTCACCTGCACCGTTTGCGGGCTAATGATTACATCGTCACGCGGCGTCACGCCACATTGATAATCAGCCTGAGCCGCAAATGCGGTAACCGTAAGAGCCGCCGCCAACAGCGTTTTGCGCATCATAAAAAACTCCTGTAGAGACAAAACGGGCCAGCTAATGCTGGCCCCTTATGCTTTATTAGTCCCACCAAACGTCGAAAAGTTCGCTGACGCGTACCTCGCTCAGTTTGCGGTCTTCCAGCCACTTACGCACAATGGCCTGATGTTCTTCGGTACATTTACCGATTTCCTGCAAACAAATCAGACCGTCCCAGGCCAGATAACCACTGCCGTCAAACGCCAGCTTATTCGGCTCGATCACTTCCTGAATAAAGTCATCAACGGTTTTATCGATCTGCTCTTCGCTGGTGCCTTCCGGAAAACGCCATGCAACGGAAAAACCCAGTTCCTGGAACTCGTCGATATGCATTTTTTTACGCAAGCGACGACTGCGGTTTGTTGCCATTATTTCACCCTCTCGAACATTAAGTCCCATACGCCGTGACCAAGACGGTGGCCACGCTGTTCAAATTTAGTCACTGGACGCGAATCCGGACGCGGCACAAAGTCATTCGTCGCCGACAGGTTTTTATAACCGTCGATAGAGGACATCACTTCAAGCATATGTTGCGCATAGGCTTCCCAGTCAGTCGCCATATGGAACACGCCGCCCAGCTTGAGCTTGCTTTTCACCAGTTCAGCAAACGGTACCTGAACGATGCGGCGTTTATTATGACGCGCTTTATGCCACGGGTCAGGGAAAAACAGCTGCACCATATTTAAAGAATTGTCAGGAATCATTTTATGCAGCACTTCGACCGCGTCGTGGCACATCACGCGCAGGTTCTCAACGCCCTCTTCATGCGCAGAAGAGAGGCAAGCGCCGACGCCCGGCGAGTGCACTTCAATGCCAAGAAAGTTCTGTTCCGGACGCATTTTCGCCATCTCCACCAGCGAAGCGCCCATGCCGAAGCCAATTTCCAGCGTAACCGGTGCCGTGCGGCCAAACAGCGCAACGAGATCCAGCGGCTGTTCGCTGAACTCAACGCCCATCACCGGCCAGTAATTTTCCAGCGCGTGCTGCTGCCCCTTGGTCAGGCGGCCCTGGCGACGGACAAAGCTACGAATCCGGCGCAATGGGCGGCCGTTTTCATCAAATTCCGGTGAAATGACGTCGTTATTCATAAAGTGATCTGCTCGTGAGAGTGTTCAGGAAACGGGCATTATCCAAAGTTAATCGCATGATGCAAGCACCGGAAAGTTCCGGTTTACAGGCCAGCGCCTCTGTGCTGCAATCTTCGCCCCTGACAACGCGATTCTGGTGACCATGCAAGCGTCTCAATTTTCAGCCCAGGTTCTGGACTGGTACGATAAATACGGGCGAAAAACCCTGCCCTGGCAAATTGAAAAAACGCCTTACAAAGTATGGCTGTCGGAAGTGATGTTGCAACAGACGCAGGTTGCAACCGTTATTCCTTATTTCCAGCGTTTTATGGCCCGTTTCCCGACGGTGACCGATCTGGCAAACGCTCCGCTGGATGAAGTGCTGCATCTGTGGACCGGGCTCGGTTACTACGCCCGCGCCCGCAATCTGCATAAAGCCGCGCAGCAGGTGGCGAACCTGCACGGCGGTCGTTTCCCGGAAACCTTTGATGAAGTGGCCGCGCTTCCCGGCGTTGGCCGCTCTACCGCAGGCGCGATCCTCTCGCTGTCGCTGGGTAAACATTTTCCCATCCTCGACGGTAACGTTAAACGCGTGCTGGCACGCTGCTACGCCGTTGCGGGCTGGCCGGGTAAAAAAGAGGTGGAAAAGCGGCTGTGGGATATCAGCAGTGAAGTCACACCGCCGAAAGGCGTGGAGCGCTTTAACCAGGCGATGATGGATCTTGGCGCTATCGTCTGTACCCGTTCCAGACCGAAGTGCGAATTGTGCCCGTTGCAAACCGGCTGCGAAGCAAAAGCGGCACAGTCGTGGGCGCAATATCCCGGTAAAAAACCCAAACAGACGCTGCCTGAACGCACGGGCTATTTCCTGCTGATGCAGCATAAAGGCGAGGTTTATCTCGAACAGCGTCCGCCCAGCGGGCTGTGGGGCGGTCTGTTCTGTTTCCCGCAGTTCAGCGATGAAGCGGGGCTACGCGACTGGCTGGCGCAGAGGAACATTAGCGCCGATAATCTCAGCCAGCTTGTGGCGTTCCGCCATACTTTCAGCCATTTCCATCTGGATATTGTGCCTATGTGGCTTGGCGTGTCCTCGTTCTCATCCTGCATGGATGATGGCGCGGGTCTCTGGTATAACTTGGCGCAACCGCCATCCGTCGGTCTGGCGGCTCCCGTGGAACGCCTGATACAGCAATTACGCGCCGAAGCGAAGTAGCGCGGCGCGCAAGTAGAGAGGATTTTTTATGAGCAGAACCATTTTTTGTACCTTCCTGCAACGCGAAGCAGAGGGGCAAGACTTCCAGCTCTATCCGGGCGATCTGGGTAAACGCATTTATAACGAGATCTCGAAAGAGGCCTGGAAGCAGTGGCAGCAAAAGCAAACCATGCTGATTAACGAGAAAAAGCTCAACATGATGAATACCGAGCACCGCAAACTGCTGGAACAGGAGATGGTGAATTTCCTGTTTGAAGGTAAAGACGTGCATATCGAAGGCTATACGCCGCAAGAGAAAAAATAAGCAGCTGAACACCTGCACGGCTGGCAATGTCGCGAAACAGGGAGATATTGCCAGCGCCCGGGCGTCACAGGCGCGTTTCCCCCAACACAACTGCATCCGGAATGATGAAAAAATTTTTAGCGCTAGTGATGATCGCGCCGTTACTGATTTCTTGTTCCAGCTCTAACAAATCGGGCGAAGCCTATAACGAAGCCTGGATTAAAGACACTAACGGTTTTGATATTTTGATGGGGCAGTTCGCCCACAACATTGAGAATCTTTGGGGATTTAACGAAGTCCTGATCGCCGGGCCGAAGGACTACGTCAAATACACTGACCAGTACCAGACGCGCAGCCACATCAACTTTGATGAAGGTACCATCACCGTCGAAACGATCTCCGGCACCGATCCGGCCGCACATCTGCGCCAGGCGATTATCAAAACCCTGCTGATGGGTGACGATCCGGGATCTATCGACCTCTATTCCGACACCGATGATATCCCGATCTCCAAAGAACCGTTCCTCTATGGCCAGGTGCTGGATAACAACGGCGAAGCGATCCGCTGGGAGTGGCGCGCGGCGCGCTTTGCGGATTACCTGCTGCAAACCCGGCTGAAAAGCCGCAGCAACGGCTTACGCGTTATTTATAGCGTGACGCTCAACCTTGTGCCGAACCATCTGGACAAACGTGCGCATAAATATATCGGCATGGTGCGCCAGGCCTCGCGGAAATACGGCGTCGATGAGTCGCTAATTCTGGCGATTATGCAGACTGAGTCGTCGTTTAACCCGTACGCGGTTAGCCGCTCTGACGCGCTGGGCCTGATGCAGGTGGTACAGCACAGCGCCGGGAAAGATGTCTTCCGCGCGCAGGGCAGATCCGGTACGCCGGATCGCAGCTATCTGTTCGATCCGCAGAGCAATATTGATACCGGCACCGCGTATCTGGCAATGCTGAATAATGTCTATCTCTCCGGTATCAGTAATCCGACATCCCGGCGTTATGCGGTGATCACCGCCTATAACGGCGGTGCGGGCAGCGTACTTCGCGTCTTTTCCAGCGATAAGATGCAGGCCGCCAATATCATCAACACCATGACTCCAGGCGATGTTTACCAAACCCTGGCCACCCGCCATCCGTCGGCGGAATCCCGTCGCTACCTCTATAAAGTCAATTCGGCGCAGAAAACCTGGCGTCGCAACTGATCCTGTGCCTCTTTCGTGCGTTTGTGCGAAAGAGGCATAAGGTATTCGTCTGCGTGATGCAAACGGTTGCGCTAAAGTGTGATATCCGTCACCATATGTAAATGCAATCAGAGGAAGTTTGCATTTTTATGTCGGGCATAACAAATTCACCGCCCAGGTGATGATAGAATCCTGACACATAACAATATTAATTGTGCCCATTCCAACATCTGTCCGTCTCCTTTGTGAGGAAATTAGCATGAATCTTAAGCTGCAGCTGAAAGTCATTATCTTTCTGCAGTTCTGCCTGTGGGGAAGTTGGCTGACGACGCTTGGCTCGTATATGTTCGTCACGCTGAAATTTGATGGTGCATCTATTGGTGCGGTGTATAGTTCGCTGGGCATTGCCTCGCTGCTGATGCCGCCGTTGCTCGGTATCATTGCCGACAAATGGCTGAGCGCGAAATGGGTTTATGCTCTGTGCCATCTGGTCGGTGCGATCACTCTGTTTATTGCCGCAGGCGTTACCACGCCGGGCGCGATGTTTGCCATTATTCTGCTTAACTCGCTGGCCTATATGCCAACGCTGAGCCTGGTAAACACCATCTCTTACTTCCGCCTGAAATCCGCCGGGCACGATATTATTACCGATTTCCCGCCAATCCGTATCTGGGGCACCATTGGCTTTATCCTGGCGATGTGGGCGGTGAGCTTCTCCGGCTTCGAACTGAGCCATATGCAGCTCTATATCGGTGCCGCGCTGTCGCTGGTACTGAGCCTGTTCTCCCTGACGCTGCCGCACATGCCGGTGGCGAAAAGCACCGAGAAACAGACCTGGGTGGAAATGCTGGGCCTGAACGCTTTCGCGCTGTTTAAAAACAAGCGTATGGCGATCTTCTTCATCTTCTCGATGATGCTGGGCGCCGAGTTGCAGATCACTAACATGTTCGGCAACACCTTCCTGCACAGCTTCGATGCCAATCCGCTGTTTGCTAATAGCTTCATCGTGACCCATGCGTCGGTGATGATGTCTATTTCGCAGATCTCCGAAACGGCCTTCATCCTCGCGATTCCGTTCTTTATGAGCCGCTACGGCATAAAGAACGTAATGATGATCAGTATCATCGCCTGGGTGCTGCGTTTTGGTCTGTTCGCTTATGGCGACCCGACACCGTTCGGCACCGTGCTGCTGGTGCTGTCGATGATTGTCTACGGCTGCGCGTTCGACTTCTTCAACATCTCCGGTTCGGTGTTCGTTGAGAAAGAGGTTAACCCGGCGATCCGCGCCAGTGCGCAGGGTATGCTGCTGATGATGACCAACGGCTTCGGCTGTATCCTCGGCGGTATGGCCAGCGGTAAAGTGGTAGAGATCTACACCACCGCAGGCGTTACCGACTGGAAAACCGTATGGCTGATTTTTGCCGGTTATTCGCTGGTGCTGGCTTTTGCCTTCGTGACACTGTTTAAATACAAACATGTGCGCGAACCTGCGGCAGTCGCGCAGAAAGCGTAAGACAAAAAACCCGGCCTGAGCGCCGGGTTTTTTATACCTTTTTCCACATCTTCGGCCTGTTCCTGCCGGGTAAATCCATAGACCGGGTAATCCAGCACCATCCGGCAATGGTTGCAGCCGCTATCCCAACCGACTTATCTGGCCGGGAAAGACCCGGGTACATAACACCACCCGATACTGCGTTATGGAAGTTGCGCCAACACGTACGCGACCGCCAGCAAATCGGCGCTGCCGCCGGGGCTTAAGCGCCGGGCCATCAGCGCCCTGTCCATTTCAGACAACGCATCGTTATCCCAGCCCGCCGCCAGTAAAGTCGCCGCATAATCCTGCACGTAGCGCAGCCCGGCAATGCCGCCGCGCGACACCAGATTGCTGTCCGGGTTTGCCGCCATCAGGCGCAATAACGCATGCTGCAGCCGCCGCTCGCCCTGCTCCTGATGCCAGAACGGCAGCACCGCGCGGCGCACCGTGGCAAAACCCTGTTCGGCCTCGCCACGAGCGCCGGTAAGGCCATATTCCAGAAACTGTTTCTCACCTGCCGTCACGGCCTGCGGCCGGGCTGCCAGTTCACGCGCCACCAGCCCGCGACAGATTTCACTGACCTGCCGACACAACGTTTCAGCCTGTAGCGGCCGGCGTTGTCCCTGCAATCGTCCGGCGGCAAAACAGAGCAGACCCAGCGAAAAAATCCCGCCTTTGTGGGTATTCACCCCACCGGTGGCAGTAAACATCGCCTGTTCGCACGCAATGCCAGCCGGTCGCAGCAGGCGCAACTGGGCTCCTGCCGCCTTGTGGGCATGTTCGCGCCCGGCCTGTTCAAAGACGGAAAACCATGGCGTGATGGCTGCAATGCTGCGTAAAAACAGCGCATGATCCATATCCTGGTGCGAGCCGTTGTTCGCCCGGTCCACCAGCCCCGGTTTCGGCGTGAGATCCAGTTCGAGGCGCAGCGCCCGGGCAGCAAGCTCCGGTACGCTGATAACCGCGGATTCAGTCGCGAGCAAACCAGCCATCAATCAGTTTCTCCACGCGGGCAACCACTTCATCCACCGGGTGGCGGCGCGAACGCGCGCAGCCGTGCGCCGGCTCATCGCACACCAGGCAACGGCGGGTATTCAGATCCAGTGAATGCCGTCCGACCTGTCCCGCTTGCGGGCACAGCACGTCAAAGTCCCACAGACGTCCCAGCGGATGCGTCTGTTCCATCTCAACGCACTGCGCCTTGATTTCCACCGCCGGATGCGCGACGCACCACAGGGCTTCTGCGCCGGTCGGCAGCCACAGCACCTGCCGGTCCAGCACCTGCCAGCGGTTCTGCCACAGCAGTTGATCGCAGGCCTGTAACGCCACCCCCATGGTATTGCGATAGCGAATACTGTCTTTTACCGCGCCGGGCGTCACCAGTGTCAGTGAAATGACCGGTTGTTGATAGTGAGCGAGCCAGTCAGCCTGACGCGCTGCACGGCTATCTTTCGCCGCCAGCAGCGCTTCAAGGCTGACGCCCGGTCGAACGGGCGTCAGTGTCGTCATGTATTTTCCTCTTTAACCTGACGGACAACGTCAATGACGGTGCCATCACGGTAGCGGATCACCCCGACAATACGGTCAGTAAAGGCGATCGGTTTAGGTTCACCGGTCAGCGAGATGGCGCGTTGATACAGTGCTTCGATATCAACAATTTTCAGCCCCGCCGCCAGCAGGCGTTCGCGGATTTCCGGACGCGCCGGGTTCACCGCAATCCCGTGGTCAGTCACCAGCACATCGATGCTTTCCCCGGGCGTCAGCAGCGTGGTCACGCGTTTCACCACCGTCGGAATACGGCTGCGCAGTAACGGCGCCACGACAATAGTCAGGTTTGCTGCGGCCGCCACATCGCAGTGACCGCCGGATGCGCCGCGCATCACGCCGTCTGAGCCGGTAATCACATTGACGTTAAACTCCGTGTCGATCTCCAGCGCGCTGAGGATCACCACGTCCAGTTGGTCGCAGCTGGCAGCTTTGCCGCCGGGATTGGCATAGACATCAGTCGAGATCTCAACGTGGTTCGGGTTACGGCGCAACGATGCCGCCGCTTCGCCATCAAAACACTGCGTATCCAGCAGTTTGCCGATCAGCCCTTTCTCATGCAGATCCACCAGGCCGCCGGTGATACCGCCGAGCGCGAAACTGGCCTTCACCCCGTGGCGTTCCATTTTCTCTTCCATAAAGCGGGTCGCCGCCGTCGCCGCAGCGCCAGAGCCGGTCTGCATGGAAAAGCCATCTTTGAAATAGCCGGAGTGCTCGATCACATCCGCCGCATAGCGCGCGATCATCAGTTCACGCGGGTTGCTGGTGACACGCGCCGCGCCGACGCTGATTTTTGCCGGATCGCCCACGCTCTCTACCTGCACAATCAGATCCACCTGATCCTGGCCGAGGCTGGCGGGCATATTCGGGAACGGCACCAGCGCTTCCGTCAGCAGCACTACTTTGCGGGCAAACTTCGCATCCACCATCGCATAGCCCAGCGAACCGCAGCAGGATTTCCCCTGTGTGCCGTTGGCGTTGCCAAACTCATCGCTGCACGGTACGCCAAGAAAGGCAACGTCAATCTTCAGTTCGCCATCCTGCAACAGTTTGACGCGCCCGCCGTGGGAGTGAATTTGTACCGGTTCCGCCATCAAACCGTGAGAGATGGCATCCGCCAGCTTGCCGCGCATGCCGGAGGTGTAAATGCGGGTAATCACACCGCTCTCAATGTGTTCGATCAGCGCATCGTTGCAGGTCATCAGCGAGCTGGAAGCCAGCGTCAGATTTTTGAACCCCAGACGCGCCAGCGTGGCGACAACATGGTTAATCACCCGGTCGCCTTCGCGAAAAGCGTGGTGGAACGAGATGGTCATCCCGTCTTTCAGCCCGCTGCGGGCGATGGCGTCTTCCAGCGTGGCGCAGAGTTTGCGCGTGTGTTTGCTGTTAACGTCCGCCAGCCACGGCGTGGCCGCATGGGCGCTGTCGAAGGGTTTTAATTCACGCAGATGGGGAAAATTAACGTGAAGAAGCTCTGTCTGATTCATTGTTCTGTCCTTACCGACGCACGCCGGACGCGGCCGCACGTTCCAGCACCATCTGCGCGTGATTAATAATCGGGGCGTCGATCATTTTGCCGTTCAGCGAGACGACGCCAAGCCCGTTGCGTTCACCCTCTTCCGCCGCTTCAATAACCCGCTGCGCGTGGTCAACTTCCTGCTGCGTTGGCGCATAGGCGTTATGCAGCAGATCGATTTGCCGCGGGTTGATCAGCGACTTGCCGTTGAAGCCCATTTTGCGGATCAACTCGACTTCGCGCAGGAATCCGGCTTCGTCGTTAACGTCTGACCACACCACATCGAAAGCGTCGATACCGGCGGCTCGCGCGGCGTGCAGCACGGCGCAACGGGCATAAAACAGTTCGGTGCCATCGCCGCGTTCGGTCTGCATATCCATCACATAGTCAAAAGCGGCCAGCGCGATGCCGATCAGGCGCTGAGAGCTGCGGGCAATCGCGACGGCATTAATCACGCCGATCGCGGATTCGATGGCTGCCATCACGCGGGTCGATCCCACTTCACGTCCGCAGGCCAGCTCGATACGTTCGAGGTGACGTTCCAGTTCGTAGATATCTTCCGGGGTATCCGTTTTCGGTAAGCGCACCACATCCACACCGGCACGAACGACCGCTTCCAGATCCGGCAGGCCAAACGGCGTGTTCAGCGGGTTGATACGCACCACGGTTTCGATGTCCTGATACATCGGGTGTTGCAGGGCATGAAATACCAGCAGGCGCGCGGTGTCTTTTTCACGCAGGGCGACGGCGTCTTCCAGATCGAACATGATCGAATCCGGACGATAAATAAACGCGGTGGAGAGCATGGCGGCGTTAGCGCCCGGCAGAAACAGCATGCTACGACGGAGTTTTTTCACAGCAGTTTCCCCCAGTCGATCTCGGTTCCTTCCGATGCGCGCAGTACCGCACTCTGTAAACGTGCGCGGATAACGCAGTCAAGCGCGCCTTTGTCTTCAATGATGATCAAGCCCTGGTGAACCGACATTGCCCGCAGTGTGTCGTTCACCACCTTGCGGATCTGATCGCCAAACTGCTTGATAACCTCGCTGTGAACAACGACTTCCAGCTCGCCTTCGGCGGGGGCTATTTTCACCATCAGGTCGCTGGACTCCATGGTTCCGGCCAGCGCCTCCCTCACAATTTTCATATTTAGATTCCTGATTTTTAAACAGCTTCCGCGCTGTAGTGGGATTCGAGATGCGCGAAAGTGGTATCCGGTACAATTTCCCGAATACGGGAAAACTGGTGTGTTTGCAGTAAACGGCGCACTTCAGACGCGGAGATGGCATTGCCGGTCGCTTTAATGCGCGGAATCTCCACCACCTCCACCGCCCCGGCCAGCAACTGATGCATGGTCTGGTTGTACTGGCGGGTGATGTCGCAAAAAGGTTCGCTGCCGATAAAGCGGTGGGTGATCCCCAGCGCCGGCGCGATGTAGTTGCGGAAAATCAACAGGTCTATTTCGCTCCACGCCTGTTGCACTTTGCCGGACTCTTTCAGGAAATAAGCCGGGAAAGTGGCGCGGGAAATAATGTATTGAGAGCCTTCGTGAACGATGACATTCGGCAGATGCGCCACGCCCGCTTTCACCATCTTCAGGCGTGCGGCAAAGGGGAAGAACGAAGCGTCTTCGCGTACCACGAACAGGTGCAGCCAGTCGCAGGCGCGTGCGGCCTGCTCCACCAGGTGGCGGTGCCCCAGCGTAAAGGGATTGGCATTCATCACAATCGCGCCGATGCGTTTGCCCGGCATGCGATCAACCCGCAACGTGCGGCAGTAACGCTGGATCCCCGACGGGGTATTCTCCATCAGCACCGCGTTGTTGCCGCTTCGCGCCACCGGCCAGAAGCCGCTGTGGCGAAAACGTTCCAGGTTGCAGGGGCGCGTGCAGAGGAACAGATGAAAATGCCCCCGCGCCAGCGCCAGATGGGAAACCTCTGCCAGCAAGCGCGCACTGAGATTCTCGCCGCGCAGCTCTTCATCCACTGCAACACACTTGATGACGTTGGCGGCCAGGCCCGCACAACCCACCAGCCGGTTTCCCGACCAGGCTTCAACGAAGGTGGTGATGTCGCTGTCCATGCCTAATCCGCTGTCTGCGAGCAACGTGCGGATTGAGGCCAGCCGTTGAGTATTGCCGTTGACTTCCGCCACGCGGAAGTCGATGGAGGGTCGTGCCTGCATGGTGTTGCCTTCGTCCTTAGTGTGCCGCCGTCAGCGAATGGGCTGGCGCTGGCGCATCAATAATCACATTACTGAGGTGACCGATATTCTCGATCTCCACTTCGATGCGATCGCCCGCTTTCATAAACAGCGGCGGGTTGCGTTTTTTGCCGACGCCACCCGGCGAGCCGGTGATGATGACATCGCCCGGCGTCAGGCTGGTGAAGGTACTGATGTACTCGATAAGCTCGGCGACCTTATGGATCATGCTGGCGGTGTTATCGTCCTGCACCATGCGGCCATTCAGCCAGGTGCGGATCGCCAGTTGATGCGGATCAGGGATCTCATCCGCCGTCGTCATCCATGGGCCGAAAGCGCCGGTTTGCCGCCAGTTTTTCCCGGCGGTAAACCAGGTGTGCTGCCAGTCGCGCGCCGAACCATCCATGTAGCAGCTGTAACCTGCAACGTGGCTTAACGCCGCCTCACGGGAGATGTCTTCCCCGCCTTTGCCGATAATCACTGCCAGCTCGCCTTCATAGTCGAATTCGCTGGAGTGACGCGGCTTCAGTACCGGCGCGTTATGGCCGGTTTGCGAATCCGCAAAGCGAACGAAGAGCGTCGGTGCCGGGTTATGCTGATCAAACTCTTTGCGCTTTTCGGCGTAGTTCATGCCGACGCAGAGAATTTTGGCCGGGTTATCGATGACCGGCAAAAATTGCAGGTCGTCGAAGCGGATATCCGGCGTTTCACCGTTCAGTTGTTGCGCTTCATTCAGCGCGTTGGCAGCGAGCAGTGATTTCAAATCACCGTAGCGATCGCCCAGACGCTGCCCCAGATTGATCACGCCATCAGCCTTGACGATGCCGTAACTCCGGATCCCCTGATGGACAAAGCTTGCGAGTTTCATATCAGTTCCTGTAACACTTGAATCAAACGAGGAAATTGCCGAGCACCAACAGCGATACCGAGACGTTGATCGCGCCGCCGATACGGGTAGCGATCTGCGCGAACGGCATCAGGCTCATGCGGTTACCCGCCGTCAGGATGGCAACATCCCCTGTACCGCCCTGGCCGCTCTGGCAGCAGGAAACGATGGCCACATCAATCGGATGCATGCCGATCTTTTTGCCCACGAAAAAGCCGGTGGCAACCAGTGCGGAAACGGTACTCACGATCACCAGCAGGTTGTTGATGGTAAACGCGTGAACCAGCTCTTCCCATGGCGTGATAGCCACACCGACGGCGAAGAGGATGGGATAGGTAACGGAAGTCTGGAAGAATTTGTAGACCACCTGAGAGCCTTCCAGCAGGCGCGGAGAGACGCCGTGCGCCAGCTTGATCAGAACGGCAACGAACAGCATACCGACCGGCGCAGGCAGGCCAATCAGCTTGTGGCCGAGCATACCGATCATGTACAGCAGCACAGCCAGCAGCGCGCCAGCCGCGATAGTGGTGACATCGGTTTTACCGGAGAAAGCCGGTGCAGCCGGAGCCGGTTCATCACCGTTGCTGCGGTTCGGCATTAACTGCCCTTCGCCGGTCAGGTGCGGGAAGCGTTTACCCAACTGATTCAGACAGCCAGAGATGATGATGGCAGTCAGGCCGCCGAGCATAACCATCGGCAATACACGACCGAGTGCAACGCCCTGATCCATATGCAGCAGCGTCGCGTAACCGATGGAGAGCGGGATCGCGCCTTCACCGACACCGCCCGCCATGATCGGCAGAATGATAAAGAAGAAGATCTGGAACGGTTCCATACCGAGCGCCAGGCCCACGCCCATCCCCACCAGCATGCCGACGATTTCACCGCACAGCATCGGGAAGAAGATACGCAGGAAGCCCTGGATCAGCGTGGTACGGTTCATGCTCATGATGCTGCCGACAATGATGCAGCAGATGTAGAGATAAAGAATGTTGGTGGATTTGTAGAACTTGGTGGTGGATTCCACGACCACATCCGGCAGCAGGCCGTAGTAAACCATCGCCGACGGAATAAAGGTGGCGCAAATGGCCGCCGCGCCCAGTTTGCCGACGATCGGCAGACGTTTGCCGAACTCACCGCAGGCAAAACCGAAGAATGCCAGCGTGGCGACCATCACCACGATATCGCTCGGTAACTTACCGCCCAGGCAGTCAACGGCAATTAATGCACCGGCTAACAGGAATAATGGCAGCGGAATAATCCCAATTTTCCAGGTATCCATAATGTGCCACCATTTTTCTTTCAGTGGTTTCTTTTGAATCTCAAGCGATTCAGAGGTAACAGAAAATGAATCGTCAGTTGTGCTCATAATTAAGCCCCTTGGTTATTTTGTGCGTACAGAGTAAAGGGCTAAAAACGCACTTTATGTGAGGGAATGCATAATAAAATCGTTGTTTTAATGGCACCTATGGTTTTTATGGTTTCTTTTATTTTGTGTGATTCATCGCTTATTTATTACTGTGGTTTTTATGGTTTTTTTATATATAAATACAACTTAATAACATTTCCAAAAAAGAATATTTAACAGGGCATTTTTAAGCACCAGACCACGCTGTGCAAGGGATCACAAGTTTCCAGTAAACTCCGCACTCATGTTAAAAAAGATGCTACATTGGCGCATGGTTGGCTGCTGTGCGTGATGTCATGAAAGTCTCTTTCCAAATCAAACTTTTTATTTCACTGGTGCTTTTCTTCTCCGGTCTCTTCGTTTTATTAGGCGTTTATTATTACAAGGACGTTGGTCGCCAGCTATACCAGGAGATGAGCGCAAGAGCCAAAATACAGGCGGAAGAAATAGCGATCATTCCGAATTTACGCCAGTCGGTTGCCAATAAAGATATTCGAGCCATCGCGCAATTTATGCATAAAGTAGTGGCGCACAGCGATGCAAGCTTTATTGTTATCGGCGATGACAAAGGGCTGCATCTATTTCACTCAGTGCATTCTGATGTCGTCGGAAAAACGTTGATTGGCGGCGACAATGCCGAGGTACTACAGGGAAAAAGTACAACGACCATTCGCAAAGGAGGGCTGGGGATTTCACTACGCAGCAAAGCGCCAATATTTGATGATACCGGGCATGTGGTGGGGATTGTTTCCGTCGGCTACCTGACCAGCTATCTCGACACGATCACGCTGGGTAAAGTGATCAACATTTTTATCGCCGCAGTGCTGTTACTGGTAGCGCTGTTTGTTTTTTCCTGGTTTTTTACCCGCAGCATCAAAAAGCAGATCTTCTCACTGGAGCCGCGCGAAATTGGTCTGTTGGTTCGTCAGCAGAAAGCGATGATGGAGTCGATCTACGAAGGGGTGATCGCCATTGATAGCGAATTGCGTATCGAGGTGATTAACCAGGCGGCGCGTAAACTGCTGGGTTTAAGCCAGCCGACGCGTGCACTGCGCGAGCAAACCATCGCCGAAGTCATTGCGCCAGTGCCCTTTTTCGCCCGCGAGGTGATGCTGGAGAATGACACGCACGATGAGATTTGCCGGTTCAACCAGCTGACGGTCATTGCCAGCCGGGTGCGCATTATGCTGGAGAATAAGTTGCAGGGCTGGGTGATCACCTTCCGCGACCGCAATGAGATCGACAGCCTCAGCGCACAACTGAGCCAGGTAAAACGCTATGTCGATAACCTGCGCATTATGCGACATGAGCAACTCAACCGTATGGCCACGCTGTCGGGGCTGCTGCACATGGAGCGTTACGACGACGCCATTCGCTATATTCAGGCGCAGTCGGAGCATGCGCAGGAGCTGCTGGACTTTATCTCATCGCACTTTAGTTCGCCGACATTGTGCGGCCTGTTGTTGGGTAAAGCGGCGCGCGCCCGCGAAAAAGGCGTCGAACTGGCGTTTGATCCGTCGTGCCGGATGGATCGCCCCTGCCGCACGCTGGGCGAGGCGGAGTTGATTTCGATCATCGGCAATCTGCTGGATAACGCCATTGAAGCGACACAGCGCGCAGAGTTGCCGCACGAGCCGGTCGAGGTGCTGATCCTGCAGCATGAACACGAGTTGATTATTGAGGTGGCGGATCGCGGCGTGGGGATCGCGCCGGAAATCCGTGAGCACATTTTTGAGCGCGGGATAACCACCAAACGCCGTGGCGATCATGGCATCGGGCTGTACCTGATCGCCAACTATGTCGCGCATGTCGGTGGTTCGATTGAGGTCTCGGCCAACGAACCGCGCGGCACCATTTTCTCTTTGTTTATTCCTGAAACGGGCAACGTACTGCGTCCCGTACCGACCCTGGAAGATCAGAATTATGCAACATGAACTGATAGACGTGCTGATAGTGGAAGATGAACACGCCCTTGCGCAGCTTCATGCGGAGCTTATCGGCAAACATCCGCGCTTGCGGCTGGTGGGGATCGCCTCGTCGCTGGCAGAAGCAAAAGTCATGCTGGACAGCATGCAACCGCAGCTGGTTCTGCTGGATAACTATCTGCCGGATGGCAAAGGCATTACGCTGATTAGCGATACGCAAATTATCCGCGCCAACTGCTCAGTCATTTTTATTACCGCTGCCAGCGATATGGATACCTGTAGCCAGGCGATCCGCAATGGCGCGTTCGACTATATCCTCAAACCGGTGTCGTGGAAGCGGTTGAGCCAGTCGCTGGAGCGCTTTGTGCAGTTTGCCGATCAGCAGCGGGTGTGGAAAATCGTCGATCAGCAAAACGTCGATTCACTCTATCAATTGCAGGCCAAAAACTACCGCCAGGATAATGGCAGTAAGGGCATTGAGGAGAACACGCTGGCGCTGGTGCAAAAGCTATTTGCCGACGAAGCCGAACGCTGCTTTTCCGTTGATGAAGTGGTCAGTGAAACGGGATTAAGCAAAACCACCACCCGTCGCTACCTCGAACACTGCGTGGAAGCGGGTTTTCTGGTGGTCGAGATGCAGTACGGAAAAATCGGCCACCCGCGCCGGATGTATCGCCGGGTGGCCGCGTAATGCTGTCCCTTACCGGACAAGGGAGCGAGGTTACTTCAGCACATAGCCGTACAGGCGTTTGATCCCGTCGGCATCGGTTTCGGAATAGACGCCCTGCAACTCCGGTGAAAAGCCCGGTAGCAGATTGACGCCCTCTTCCAGCGCCAGGAAGTAGCGCTGGACGGCCCCGCCCCACACTTCACCCGGCACCACGCACAGCACGCCCGGCGGGTAAGGCAGCGCGCCTTCAGCGGCGATGCGCCCTTCTGCCTCGCTGATACGCACCAGTTCAACGTTGCCGCGAATAAACTCGCTGTTGGCGTCCTGAGGATTCATCACCACCGCTGGCAGGCTTTCTTTGCGGAACATCGCTTTTTGCAGATCCTTCACATCAAAGCTGACATACAGATCGTGCATCTCCTGGCACAGCTCACGCAGAGTGTAATCGCGGTAGCGCACCGGGTATTTGTTAAAAATGGTCGGCAGCACATCGGCGAGCGGCGTGTCATCCTCAATATGCTGTTCAAACTGGCCGAGCATCGCCACCAGCTGTGCCATCTTCTCTGCGCTCTCGGCTGGCGTCAGCAGGAACAGGATCGAGTTGAGATCGCACTTCTCCGGTACGATGCCGTTCTCGCGCAGGAAGTGCGCCAGAATAGTCGCCGGAATACCAAAATCGGCGTATTCCCCGGTTTCTGCATCGATGCCTGGCGTGGTCAGCAGCAGCTTGCAGGGATCAACAAAATACTGTTCGCGCGCATAGCCCTCAAAGCCGTGCCATTTGTCACCCGGCTCAAAGCTGAAGAAGCGGCGTTCGCGGGCAATCACCTCGGTGGGATGATCCTGCCACGGGCGACCGGCGATCTCTGGCGGCACAAAAGGTTTGATCATTTTGCAGTTGGCAATGATCGCCTTGCGCGCTTCGATCCCCAGCGCCACGCACTCGGCCCACAGGCGGCGTCCGCTCTCGCCCTGATGGATTTTGGCGTTCACATCCAGCGCGGCGAACAGCGGATAGAACGGGCTGGTCGAGGCATGCAGCATAAAGGCGTTGTTCAGCCGCTTATGCGGGCAGAATCGCGCCTGGCCGCGCAGATGGTTATCCTTCTTATGGATCTGCGAGGTTTGCGAGAAACCGGCCTGCTGTTTGTGCACCGACTGAGTAACAAAAATACCCGGATCGTTTTCGTTCAGATCCAGCAGCAGCGGCGAGCAGTCCGCCATCATCGGGATAAACTGCTCGTAACCGACCCACGCGGAATCAAACAGAATGTAATCACACAGGCTGCCAATCTTGTCGATCACCTGACGGGCGTTGTAGATAGTGCCGTCGTAAGTGCCAAGCTGGATCACCGCCAGGCGAAACGGACGTGGCCGATCGGCCTTATGCGGTGCGACATCGCGGATCAGATCGCGCAGGTATTTCTCATCGAAACAGTGATCGTCGATGCCGCCGATAAAACCAAACGGGTTGCGTGCCGCTTCCAGATAAACCGGCGTGGCTCCGGCCTGGATCAGCGCGCCGTGGTGATTGGATTTATGGTTATTGCGATCGAACAGCACCAGATCGCCGCGGGTCAGCAGCGCGTTGGTCACCACCTTATTAGCAGCGGATGTGCCGTTGAGGACGAAATAGGTTTTGTCAGCGTTAAACACTTTCGCCGCGAATTTCTGCGCATGCTTTGCCGATCCTTCGTGGATCAACAGATCGCCCAGTTTGACGTCGGCGTTACACATGTCGGCGCGAAAAACGTTCTCGCCGAAAAATTCATAGAACTGGCGTCCTGCCGGATGCTTTTTGAAAAATTCACCGTGCTGATGACCCGGACAAGCAAAGGTGCTGTTGTCCATTTCGACATACTGGCGCAGCGTATCGAAAAACGGCGGCAGCAAATTGTCTTCATAATCGACGGCTGCGGCTTCCAGTTCCAGCCACTCCTGATCTTTGCCAGAGATAACCGCCGTAATGCCTTCCGGCATATCGACCGGCTCAGCGGAGAACAAGAATACCGGCACGTTAAAACCTGTCCGTTTGAGCAGCGCCAGAATGCCGCTACGACTCTCCGCCACTGTTATGACGACTGCCGCCACATCCGTAAAGTCGGTACTCTCCAGCGTCACCACTTCGCGGTGGGTGGAAAGCAGGGATACCAGCTCGCAGCTGACGGCAATTTTCATCGATTTCATAAGCACGAATACCCGTTTCAGGGGAGTAAAAGGCCCCGGACGAAGCTGCTGCTTCGCCCAACGAACGTGTCTGACTGGAGCCAGCTCCAACCGCCAGACATCAGTAAAAGCAGAACGTCTCTGATCTTACTGTTGTCCTACAGTGAGCGTGCGTTACCCTCACCGCATGGTGAGTGAAGTAGGCGATAAAATGAGACGGGTGCCCGTTTGCGCAAGCGCGCAATCTCTCTGGCTAACGGCTGAATGGTGCGTCATCAGGCGGCCCCGTTTAGGTGGAAGAAAATTCGCGCAATCATGGCACCTTTCCCCCACTGGCGCAACCAACGCAGCCTCAACCGCGCATAAAAATGCTATTCTGGGCCGCATATTATTCAGTTATATGAAACACAGGAGTGATGGCGTGTTAACTGGACCTTTTATCAATGCCGCCGCCATATTGATCGGCGGAACAATTGGCGCCTTGCTCAGCCACCGGCTGCCGGAGCGAGTGCGTAATTCAATGCCGTCGATTTTTGGCCTGGCCTCGTTAGGTATCGGCATCCTGCTGGTCATTAAGTGCGTGAACCTGCCGGTGATGGTGCTGGCGACGCTGGTGGGTACGCTTATCGGCGAGCTTTGCTATGTCGAGCGTGGGATCAGCGGCGGCGTCAACGCGCTGCGCAATCTGGTGCAAAAACGCAAAGACGGTGAAGCCAGCAGCGCGCATGAATCTTTTATTCAGAGCCTGGTGGCTATTATTATTCTGTTCTGCGCCAGCGGCACCGGGATCTTTGGTGCCATGCGTGAAGGGATGACCGGCGATCCGAGCATTTTGATCGCCAAAGCGTTTCTCGATTTCTTTACGGCGGTGATCTTCGCTACCTCACTGGGTTTTGCCGTCGCGGTGATTTCCGTGCCGATGCTGATTATTCAACTGACGCTCGCCACCTGCGCAACGCTGATCCTGCCGCTAACCACACCTGCGATGATGGGCGATTTCACCGCCGTGGGCGGTGTTTTACTGCTGGCGACCGGGCTACATATTTGCGGCATCAAGATGTTTGCGGTGGCGAATATGCTGCCTGCGCTGGTGATTGCGATGCCCATATCCGCGCTGTGGACGGCATTTTTTGCCTGAGCCAACGAGCAGCATCAACAAAGTGGTGATAGATTGTGCAGTCCGCTGCGAATTAAAGAAATTTCGTTGACGGAGCGTGGGGAATCAGGTTTAATGCGCCCCGTTGCCCGGATAGCTCAGTCGGTAGAGCAGGGGATTGAAAATCCCCGTGTCCTTGGTTCGATTCCGAGTCCGGGCACCACTATTTAAAGAACCCAGCCTATGGC